>ERZ791618.997-NODE-997-length-11065-cov-1.876385_pt1 | contig 11065 bp, 12 predicted proteins | sample MGYA00510059_ERZ791618 | MGnify/ENA primary metagenome ERZ791618 (study PRJEB30046, sample SAMN00715159) | human gut metagenome | study: EMG produced TPA metagenomics assembly of the A metagenome-wide association study of gut microbiota in type 2...
TCTTTCGTAGGTCTGGTACTCTGTGACGGCGTTCAGATATGCCTCAACGTCGCCATTCAGACGAGGTCTGCATAAGCCAGCGGGTCGTTGTAGATGAGGAGTCCAGCTCCGACCGCTGGAAGCGGTTGTCCGCCACCTCGTTCTCCACGGCGGTGCAATTTATGGAGTAAATACTCCCATCCGTGAAATGAAGTTCCACGCAGGCGGTATCTATATTAAACGCACAGCTTATGAGCTTTTTCATGGGTATATCCTCCTGAATTTGATGTTATTCTATCCCGAAACTAAACTTCAATGTCCTTGATAAAAACAAGAAATCCGAACCCATTCCCTATCGGAATCAAGTTCGGATTTCTCAAGTATGGCAGGGTCAGCCAATTTTGATGACATAGCGAAAAAGCCTGTTTGGGTAAATCTTACGAAAAAGTCGTGTTCAAGCGGTAGGCTTGAGTTAAAATATTAGTTTTGAATTCTTGGAGTTTTGGATCCCATACGGTGAAGCGTCCCTCAAAAAGGCTCAGGCTCTCAAGGCTCCAGAAAGCAGGAAGAAACCCGCTTTTCAGTAAAAACGTACGAAAAGCGGGTTTCATTCAGTAAGATTGTCACGAAACGTAAGAGCCCTTTGTTCCGGAGATATGCTCATGCATGAGTTTCTCCGCAAGTTCCGAATCGCCGCTGCGCACAGCCTCCGCAATGCAGCTATGCTGCTTGAAGCTGGTTATCGCGGTTTTACGGTCGAGCTGGCTCATATGCTCTTTGAACACCTGCCGCAGTGCAGAGATAATACCGCTCAAAAGATGGTTCCCGGTGGACTCGGCAAGGTTCATGTGAAAAATGATATCCTGCTGAACATAACCGTCAAAGTCGCCATTGTCGATGCATTCGCGCATATTGCTTATCACATCGTACATTATCTGCATATGCGAATCGTCTATATGCTGCGCCGCTTCCGACACTATGCTGCATTCAAGCATTTCACGCACACTGTATATATCCGGCAGCGAGATATATCCCCATTGCTTGAGAAACTGCATGTACTCCGCCATGTTCTCGAAGCTAACGTCGCAGATATACAGACCAGAGCCTGTTTTGCTGCTCACAATCCCAAGCTGCGACAACCGCTTGATGCCCTCGCGCAGGGTGTGCCGCGCGACGCCAAGCTCTTCACTGAGTACCTGCTCCGTGGGGAGTCTGTCCCCCGGCTGGAGATTTTTTTCGATTATCCATTTTTTTAGCTGCTCTGCAACAATAACGTCTGCAGTGACTCGTTCCACCTTCATCAACATAGATCTTTCTCCGGTTTCATTAAATATCTGTGTTTCCTGTATATTTGTTCTATTGTAGCACAGACATTCCGATTTTTCAATGCAAATCAAGCCGACATTTGAACGTTATTGTATATCAGCAGAAGGGTTTTACTTCCTTTACAAGCTTTGCATAATGCGCGTGTATCACCTGCTCCGGAATGGGCAGCAGGAACACGCCTATTCCGGGCCAATCCTTGGCTGCCTCAGCGTCCTCGGCATTGTCTATGAAATAGTTCAGTATCTTTCCGTTTTCGGCGCACAGCTCACCCGCGCGACGGATTGCTTCTATCACCTTCGGGTGCCGGGTCTGGCCGGGTATACCGAGTGCTACCGAGAGGTCGACCGCGCCTATCTGGATCACATCGATGCCATCGACTTTTACTATCTCCGGCAAGTTTTTCACGCCCTCCGGCCCCTCAACAAGGAGCATTAGAGTAGTTTCGCGGTTTGCTTTCTCATAATATGCTCCGCAGTCCTCGCCGCCGAACCAGTTTGCGCGGACGAACGGACAGGCGCCGCGTTTGCCGACCGGTGCAAACTTGCCGTATTCAACGGCCTTACGCGCTTGATCCGCGTTTTCTATGTTCGGAACCAGTATTCCGCAGGCGCCGGCGTCAAGCGATTTCTTTATTGCGTCCTCATCGGTCACATCGGGTACGCGCACGAACGGCAGCGCACCGACGGACTCACAGGCTCTGACCATTGAAACAATTTTGGGCGGGGTCATAGGGCAATGCTCCATGTCCAGAATTATAAGTTCGAGTCCGGCGTGACCGAGCATTTCCGCAAGCTCCTCGCTCGGAACCTGAAGAATCGTGCCGATATTCTTCTTGCCGGGCTGCATTAAGTCCTTAAAGCTCTTGTTCATATTATCTCCTGTCTTATTTCAAAACTACGATAAGATCCTCTATGTCCGCAAGCGTGTCAAAACGCTCCAGAACCTCAACGGCAGCGTTTGCGCGGTATGTACCAAGTGCGGCTTCAAGGCAGCCGCGCAGTTTCTGCTGTATTTCCGCTGTGCTCATCGGATTTTGCGGGTCGCCCTTCGGGAAGCATACCTTTCTGCTCAAGGTCCTGCCGTCCTTCAGTTCAATGCACACCTCCGTGCCAAACCGACTCTCCGTAAAAAGCTCCGGACGGCATTCTATTTTTACCTTGTCTACGAATGCCAGCGCCGCCTTATCGGCGATTTCCTCTCCGATAAAGTCGTGCATAGTGACTCGCCCGCCGGTCATTACCTTGCCGATGCAGAACGCAAGAGAGAACTTTGCCTGCTCCGGCGTTTTCGGGTGTTCATAGCGATCGGTATCATGTGCGGCCTGATCCACATAGCATACGACCCTGTCCACATCGTCTGTGCCGATGCCGAACTGTGCCGACAGCTCCGTTGCAGCTTCAATTCCGCTGTGATTGCCGCGGCAGCTCGGATACGGCTTCATCACAAGTCCGGGAGATACAAAATCGCTCTCATGGCTACCGATGATTTCTTTAGCTTTCTCCGCGTCAACTCCGCCGAGAGAGCTTAATAATCCGAACTCGCCTTCAAACGCATCCGCGCTTGAATCCATGCCGAGCCTGGCGCACTCCGCCGCCATCATCGCTTTGCGTGCGGCGCTGCCTATTGCCAGATCCTTCGACAGCGTCCCATAGTTTGCCTTGACACCGGAGGCCTCGTTTGCGGCAATTCCAAGCGCGTTCGCAAGCTGCCCGCGGTCAAGCTTCATAATACGACCCGCAGCGGCAACGGCGCCGAAAATGCCTATAAGGCACGTAGTATTCCAACCCTTATAATGTCCGCCATCGGCAAAAATTTTGCCGAGTATAGCGTCCGTCTCAACGCCGGCAATATATGCGGCAAGCATCTCTGCGCCCGTACACTTATATTTTTGCGCCGCGGCATAGACGACCGGAACGAGCAACGCGCTCGGATGACCGTTGAGCGAGATGCTCATGTCGTCAAAGTCATTGCTGTGCGCAGCCATCGCGCAGAGCATTGCGCAGGACTCCGCGCTTGTTTTGTACCCGTCCTCATCGGGGAAAAGGCAATCCCCCGCCGCGCCGCTTGCCCTGTCATACTTTAGGGCAAGCTTCACGGAGGCACTGTTTACGCCGAAGAACATACATGACATGCCGTCAATAAAATGCGTCTTTGCGGCGTTTACTGCCTGAACGGGCATTTTTTCCGGGTCAACAGAGAGAATAAATTCCGCTAAAGACTGTGATATGGTCATATTTACAGCTCCACTCTGTATTTTTCTATAACGCTCTCGTCAAGCTCTATACCAAGACCGTACTTCGTGTCGTCAAGCTCCACATATCCGTTCACGGCTTTAAACGGTTCCTTGAGCAGTCCGGCACGCAGACCGTTTTCGGTCATGTCCAGCTCTACCATTGCTCCGTTTGAAAGTCCCGCGGAGAAGTGCAGCGACGCGGCAAGCAGTATGCCGGAAGAGAATGCGTGCGGTGCCGTTTCCATGCAGTGCGCCTCGGCGACGGCAGCGATCTTTCTGCATTCGGTAAAGCCGCCAGCCCACGAAATATCGGGCTGAACAACGTCAACGCAGCGTCCCTCAATCAAACGTGCAAAGTTTGTGAGCAGCACCTCGGTTTCATAGCCGGCAATGCGGGTATTCAGGCGATTTGCAAGCTCTGCGCTCCCAGCATAGTCGTCCGTACGCAACGGCTCTTCAAAGAGATAAATGTCCAGATCGTCGAAAATTTTGCCTGCACGCAATGCGTCGGAGAAACTCCATGCGGCGTTTGCGTCGACCATGAGATTAACGCTGTCACCGACCGCCTCGCGTGCGGCTCGGACCCGTTCAATATCACGGTCAAAGCTCAGCGTACACTCGTCCGCTGCGGGAGCGATCTCGCGCGGGGTCAACGGAGTGTAGGTTCTGCCAACCTTCATTTTCACCGTGTCAAAGCCCTGTTCAACGTATGACTTCAGCTCTGCGGCAACAGCGACCTTATCCTTGTCGAGAGCGTAGAATCCGCCGCTCGCATATACCTTAACACTTTTTCTGAAGCCGCCGAGCAGCCTGTATATTGGCTGCTTGAGCGCCTTGCCGATGATATCCCACAGGGCAATATCTATGCCGCTCAGCGCGCAGACGAATATTCCCCCGCGCGAATGCTGGAAGCCGTCGAAAAACAGCTTATGCCATATGTATTCGACGTCCATGGGATCCATACCTATGAGCTTGGGCGCAAGCTCATGCTCTATGACCGTGGCTGTGCTTATCATCGGACCGCCGTAGGGAGCAGCCTCGCCAATGCCTACGATGCCGGCATCTGTATATACACGGACAACAAGGCAGCTGCGCTGAGTAGATTTTCCGAGCGCATTATAGAAAGGCTTGCTTGTCGGATAAGTGAGCGCAATAGTTTCAACTTTTGTTATTTTCAACGTTTTTACCTCTTAACTGTATCAGGTGAGCCATTTCAGCGGCACGGTTATAAGCTGCGGGACAAATATCATCAGGAACAGCAGCCCGAACTCGACCGCAAGGAACGGCAGCAGGTGTTTGACCACCGGGCCGACCGACAGCTTTTCTCCATCCTTACTTGCATCCATTGCGACATAAAGCACAACTCCGACAGGCGGTGTAATGAGACCGATGCAGAGATTGAAATTCATGAGGCAGGCAAAGTAATAGGGATCTATGCCCGCTTTCTTGATGATCGGGAAAAGCACAGGCGCGAATATGAGTATGTTCGGCGTGCAGTCCATTATCATACCCATGCAAAGCAGAAATATATTTATAAGAAGCAGCAGGAGCGTCGGGTGCTCGATAAGCCCGCCGAGAAGATTTGCCATGGCAGCAGGTATCTGGGCAAGAGTAAAATATATACTTGCGGCTGTGGCGCCGGCAACAATAAACATTATAGTTGCTGTGCTTGCCGCCGAGGAAACAAGCACTGAGCCGATGTCCTTGAACGAAAACTCCTTATAATAAAAGGTGCAGATTATAAGTGCATAAACAACTGCAAAGGCTCCTGCTTCTGTCGGAGTAAAGATACCAAAGCGAATTCCGCCGACGATGAATATAGGCATGAGAAGTGCAGGAAAAGAATCCAGCATGATTGCTTTGGCTTCCTTCCAAGTAAAAGTTTCTCTGTCATCATAGTTGTCGGCGCGCACAACGAAGAACCACGCGACCATAAGGCCGAGGCAGACGATGATTCCGGAACTAGACCTGACATAAAGAGCTTGGTTATGGAAAGTCCGGTAGACGTACCCATGACTATCATCGGGATGCTTGGCGGTATCATCGGGGCGACGATAGCACCCGCCGCAATGAACGCAACGGAACGGCTCATTTTATAGCCGCTTTTTATCATAAGAGGAATGAGTATCGCGCCGAGCGCCGCGGCATCGGCGACTGCGGAGCCGGAAAGTCCGGAGAAAACAATGGTCGCAAGAATTGCGGTATAGCCGAGTCCGCCTCTGATGCGGCCGACTATCAGCTTTGCAAACTTAACAATACGCAGAGAAAGTCCGCCTCTGTCCATTATCTCGCCCGCAAGCATGAAAAACGGTATTGCCATCAGCGCAAAGCTGTTTGTTCCGCTAACCATATTCTGCGCTATGACCATGACGTCAGACTGGTTGAGCGAGAGCATCATGAATATCGCACAGATTATAAGCACGAACGCGAGGGGCAGACCGATGAGCATAAACGCAAACAGCGCCACAAGAAAAACTATAAACGTGGTCATTTGACATTCCCCTCCTTCTTTATATACTGCTTATACATATCCATAAGCTCTATGGCGATAAGGCACAGCGCCATGAGCGGAAGTCCGATCACGACGACGCCCATATTCGTGTTTGTGGCGGCGGAATGATTGGTGACGGCTCTGCGGAAATAAAGCACGCCGGCATAGAATACTACGCTGCTGACCGCGATAACAAGCACGTGGTTCACCGCGTCAACCACTTTCCTGCTTACGCCCTTGAGATGGCTATAAATAATATCAACGCAAATATGGCGCTTATCCTCATAGGCAATAACAATGCCTATATAACATATCCATACAAAGCAAAAACGTGAATACTCCTCAAAGCTGAGTACATTTTTGCCGACGGTGTATCTGAGAAGCGCGTTTATAAATGTCATTATGACGATCATTGCCATAAGAACGATGGCAAGCGGACTTAATACTTTTTTGAAGCTGAGCCGCGATGTACTTTATTCTCCATCAGGATCCTCCAATTCCCCGCTGCGGCGCGGTATAAATTTAGAAAAATCCCGGAGCGGTTCATAAGAACAGCTCCGGGATAACGGTTTTTATCTTGCCTCCAGCGCTGCCTGGATCATGTTGATATATTCCTCGCTGCCTTCGTAGACCTCAAAGAACTTCGGCCAGACGTAATCGCTGACTATCTGCTTAAGCTCCGCACGCTGCTCGTCGGTGGGATAGGTTATCTGCATGCCTGCGTCCTCAAGAGCCTTAATCGTACTCTCTTCCTCACTGATAGCGAGATCCCAGCCGTAGTCGCACGCCTCATCGACGCACTCCTGAACCATGGTGCGCTGTTCCTCGGTCAATGCCTGCCACCAAGCCTCGTTGACATACCAGAAGTGAGCGGTGAACATGTGCTTAGAGTCGAACAGGTACTTCTGAACCTCATAGAGTGAATTGGATTCGATAGTGGAGTAGGGGTTCTCCTGCGCGTCGACGCTGCCTTGCTCAAGGGCGGTGAAGAGTTCCGCAAAGTTCATTGCGATGATGGAGGACTTGAGAGCCTCGAACTCCCAGACGCAGTAGTCAACGTTGGGAACTCTAATGCGAAGACCGTTGTAATCGGCCGCACTCTTTATTTCCTTGTTGCTGGTGGTAACGCGGAAGCCGATAGGCAGAGAGCCGATGCTGCGCACGCCGATCGCTTCGGGCATAGCTGCGTTTATCTCATCGCAGATATCAGTTTCAGTGAAGATGTAGCGTGCCTCATCCCAAGAGGTGAACAGGAAGGGGCATTCGGTGACACTGGTCAGACCATAGTAGGAAGCGATGTTGCCGCCGGGAAAGCTCATCTCGATGGAGCCTTCAAGCATCATGTCCTGCCAGACCTCGGCTGCGCCGAGTTGGTTGTTGGTGTAAAGCTCAACGGCGAAAGCTCCGTTGCTGCGTTCCTCAAGCAGTTCCTTGAACTTCGAAATAGCAACGCTCTGGGGGTGCTCATCGCCGAACTGAGACGCGATACGAACCTTGATGGGTTCTGATGCGGGAGCGGGGCCACTGCTGTCGGCTGCGGGCGTATCGCTCGCGGTCTTGCCGCAGGCGCACAGTGCAAAGACCATTGTCAGTGCAAGCACGAGTGCAATAACTTTTTTCATGTTTTTTCTCCTTTTTTCTTTATGGTGTGTTTTGTGAATCGCCTCTTATATTTTTTAAATTGTTGGACAATTCAACCTTGTCTGTACAGTAACAGGTTGACTTGCAAAAATAAAGATATTTTTCTCTTTTCTGCGTTGTCGACAAAAACCTAACGCAAAATTTATGTCAATTTACCAACGCGAAGAGGAATTAAAGCTCAGATCATGGTGTTGCGAAGAATGCCTATGCCGGGGATCTCTATCTCGATAACGTCGCCGACCTTTACGGGTGCTACTCCAGCGGGAGTGCCGGTGGCGATAACATCTCCGGCTTCGAGGGTTATCCACTCGGAAATATACTCTATGAGTGCTGGAATGTCAAAAATCAGGTCGTTGCTGTTGCCGTCCTGAAGCACCTCGCCGTTGACTCTGGTGATGACGCGGCTGTTGAAAGCGTCTATCTCGTCAGTGATTATCGGACCCATGGGGCAGAAAGTGTCAAGCCCCTTGCCGCGGGTCCACTGTCCGTCGCTCCACTGCATGTCGCGCGCAGACACATCGTTGACGCAGGTATAGCCAAGGACATAATCCATCGCGTTCTCGCGTGTTGCCTTTTTGCATCTCTTGCCGATCACAACGCCCAGCTCCCCCTCAAAGTCGACTCTGTTGACTCCGGTCGGGTAAATGACGCCCTGTTCGGGGTCGGCTATAGTATTGGGGCCTTTGCTGAAAATGAGCGGATGCTCCGGGATGCTGACATCCAAATTCATCTTTTCGCGGCACTCGATAATATGGGACATATAATTCGTACCCGCGCACATGATCTTGCTGGGAAGGCAGGGCGCAAGCAGCTTCACCGCGTCAAGGTCGACGACCTCTCCGCTTTCCTCATGCTCTCCGAAAAGGTCGCCATTGAGTACGGCAATCTTATTTCCGTCGAGAATGCCATAGCGTGACTCGCCATTGCGGCTGAATCTTACGTATTTCATGTTTCCCTCCGAATAGTTAAATTTAGTCAAGCTGTTGATTTGTTGAACAAATCTTGATTTTCATATTACTCATGATTTTCAAAAAGTCAAGTTAATTTCTGTTACGCGCAAGCTTTTTGGCACTTTCCACATATTTGTCCAATAGAAAATGGGCAACATTCCGAAACTGCTATCAGCATGTTGACTTTTCAGCTTTTCCGTTTTAATCTAAGCTAAATTGTAGAATTGTACAACAAATAAAACGCGCTTCCTATCTGCGCTTTCCCTATGGAGGTCAAAATGAGCACATTCAAAATAGGTTGTATTGCCGATGATTTCACCGGAGCCGGTGACGCAGCTTCATTTCTTGCAGCCGGAGGCATGAAAACACTCATGCTGATATGGCCACACGTGGAAGCCGCCGTGACGGACGGCTATGACGCGGTCGTCGTTGCGCTGAAAAGCCGTTCCATAGCTCCGGAGCTTGCCGTGGCCGAGTCTCTCGCGGCCGTGAACTGGTTGCTCGAACGCGGCGCGGAGGGAATATACTTCAAATACTGCTCGACCTTCGACTCTACTCCGCGCGGAAACATAGGCCCCGTTTGCGACGCCATTCTTGAACGCGGCGGGCTCAGCTTCAGTCTGCTCTGCCCTTCCCTGCTGTCTAACGGAAGAAGTGTGCGCGCCGGCGAGCTTTTTGTCAACGGCGTCCCCCTTACGGAAAGCCATATGCGCGCTCACCCGCTCAATCCCATGTGGAGCAGTAAAGTAGCCGAGCTTATGGGCGCGCAGTCAAAGTATCCCAGCTATATCATTACCGCCGCCGAGTACGCGGAACCTGCGCGGCTGAATGACAAGATAAAACGGCTTGAACGCTCCAATGCCCATTTTTATTTAATACCCGACTATTATGAACCGCAGCACGGCGAGATCATCGCCAGACTTTTCGGTACGCTGCCGTTTTTGTCCGGCGGTTCCGGTCTGCTCGGAGACATATCCTCGTCACTCGGGTACGGGCATGCAGAGCCCTCCGTCGACTGTGCCGGTACATCTGACCGCGGACGGCTGATGCTTGCCGGAAGCTGTTCTGATATGACACGCCGTCAGGTTGCCCGCTGGAAAGCCGATGGCGGACGCGCGGTCATGGTCAGTGCCGACGACGCACGGCGCGGCGCCGGGCGCGCAAAAGAGCTTGCGCAAATATATATAGATTCGCTCGGCAGCGATATTCTCTATTATAGCTCCGGCAGTGCCGACGCTGCGGATGTCGATACGTCTGACAAAGGCGTTTCAGCCGCGATGGAATCACTGCTGTCGTCCATCGCCACCGAAATATTCTCAGTATGCCCGCCGACGCGCCTGATATCCGCCGGCGGTGAAACCTCCGGTGCGATCATAACCGCTCTTGGCTTCACTTCCTTTGCAATAGGCGACTCCGTCGCCCCCGGCGTACCGATACTCAAGCCCTCCGGAGCCGGTGATTTGCGGCTCGTGCTGAAATCCGGCAATTTCGGAGCGGAAGATTTCTTCCTGAAGGTGCTTGCATGATGAACAACGAAATCAAGAAAAATCTTGCCGAAGCGGTGCGGATAGCGAACTCACTGTTCGCGCGCTGCAAAACCAGCGGCACAACGGCAAACATAAGCTTTCGCTGCGGTGACAGCGTCTGGATATCGCGCAGCGGCTCGTGCTTTGAGACCCTCGCTCCGGAGGATTTTGTAGAGGTCGGTCTTGACGGCTCGATACTCAGCGACGGAAAGCCGAGCAAGGAGCTTCCCCTCCATTTGGCGCTTTACGCGTCGGACCCGACAACACGCGCCGTGATACATACACATGCGCCGTACAGTACGCTCTGGTCATGCATACCGCATGACGATCCGCGAAATGTCATTCCCCGCTATACGCCCTATCTTGAGATAAGCTCGGCGCAGTAGTTGAGATCCCGTATGCTCCCCCCGGCTCACAGGAATTATTTTCCCTCATGCGTGAACGTGTCGGAACCGAGCGCGGCTACCTTCTCTGCAACCATGGTCCGATCGTTGCCGGGCGCTCGCTCATGAATGCATTTGAATGTCTGGAGGAGCTTGAACAGAGCGCATGGCTTGCATGGGAGGCATATTCCACGGGCGTTCAGCTCAGGAATCTCTGACCGCAGGTAGTTCAGGAGGTAGATCAAATGAAATTTGGCTGCTGCATCAGCAAAATTGACGACTTAATCCGGGTAAAAGCTGCGGGCTACGACTTTTTTGAGTTTGCAGGCTGTACCGCCGCAGCAATGAGCGAATCTGAATTTGATGCGCTCTGTGCCGAGCAGGCGCGCACCGGGCTTCCGTGCATCGGCTTCAACGCATACTCGGCAGGCATACCCGCGATAATAGGTCATAACGTTTCCGACAGCGCGACCGCAAGCTATGCGGAACTTCTTTGCCGGCGCGGTAAGCGGCTCGGCATTTCCGCGCTTGGCATA
>ERZ791618.999-NODE-999-length-11032-cov-1.354924_pt1 | contig 11032 bp, 16 predicted proteins | sample MGYA00510059_ERZ791618 | MGnify/ENA primary metagenome ERZ791618 (study PRJEB30046, sample SAMN00715159) | human gut metagenome | study: EMG produced TPA metagenomics assembly of the A metagenome-wide association study of gut microbiota in type 2...
TACAACAGCGCTGTTGCTACTTTCTGTAACAACATCGCCAACGACCTCCCCATCACCGTCAACGACCCGACCGTTGATATGGAGCTCCTCTACATCGACGACCTTGTCGATGAGATGATCTGCGCCTCAAAGGTGAGGAGCACCATTGTGAGTTTGACGGTGTTGAGACAGTTTTTACACCAGAAGGCCGCTATTGTGCTGTGCCTATCACTCATCACGTCAAGCTTGAGAGATCGTTGAACTCCTCTACAAGTTCCGTGATATGCCCAAGACCCTTATGATTCTGATATTCCAGCAGACAGTTTTGCAAAGCGACTCTACAGTACTTATCTCTCGTATCTCCCAAAGGAGAAAGCCATCTTCGACCTCAAGATGAACATTGACGACCGAGGCAGTTTCACAGAACTCGTTCATACCTTGAATTGCGGTCAGGTCAGCATAAACATCTCCAAACCAGGAATCACAAAAGGAGAGCATTGGCATCACACCAAGTGGGAGCAGTTCATAGTAGTCAGCGTCACGGACTTATTCAACTTCGTAACGAGAATGACCCGAATGCAGAGATTCTTGAATATGAAGTAAATGGAGACAAGATTCAGAGCGTCATCATGCTCCCGGGCTATACCCACAACATCATCAACCTCTCCGACACCCAAGACCTCGTCACCGTCATGTATTGCAACGAAATCTTTAATCCGGATAGGCCAGATACGTTTTTTGATAAGGTTGTGATTGAATGAGAGCAATGATTGAAAGATATTTAGAGCATTGCCGAGTGTGATCAAGCTCAACAGCGTCAGGGTAGTAAAAGAATAACAAACAAATAAACAAATAAACAAATAACATTCAATTATGTCAATTTTTGCAGGTAAAACCCTTATGATTACCGGCGGCACAGGTTCATTCGGGAATGCCGTCCTCAACCGTTTCCTCCAGACCGACATTGCAGAGATTCGTATCTTCAGTCGCGACGAGAAGAAGCAGGACGACATGCGTCACGAATACCAGACCAAGATGCCCGATGTGGCCCATAAAATCAAATTCTTCATCGCGATGTCCGCAATCTCCAGTCGTGCAAGAACGCCATGCCTGGTGTAGATTACATCTTCCATGCCGCCGCCCTCAAGCAGGTTCCTTCTTGTGAATTCTTCCCAATGGAGGCAGTTCAGACCAATGTCATCGGCACAGACAACGTATTGACAGCAGCCATCGAAGCGGGGGTGAAGGCCGTCATCTGCCTTTCAACGGATAAAGCAGCGTATCCAATCAACGCAATGGGCATTACCAAGGCCATCGAGGAGAAAATTGCAGTAGCAAAAGCCGCTATTCCGGCGACACCAAAATCTGCTGCACCCGCTACGGAAACGTCATGTGTTCCCGGGGCAGCGTCATTCCGTTGTGGATTGATCAGATCAAGGCGGGCAACCCCATCACCATCACCGAGCCGAACATGACCCGGTTCATCATGTCTCTGGAGGAAGCGGTGGACTTGGTGCTGTTTGCCTTCCAGAACGGCGTCAGCGGGGACATTCTGGTGCAGAAAGCCCCGGCGTGCACCATTGAGACACTGGCAAAAGCCGTCACCGGCCTGTTTGCCCCCGGCCACGAGATCAAGGTCATCGGCATCCGCCACGGCGAGAAAATGTACGAGACCCTCCTCACCAACGAGGAATGTGCCAAGGCCGAGGACATGGGCGACTTCTATCGCGTGCCAGCTGATAATCGCTCCCTCAACTACGATCAGTTCTTCACCGAGGGCGATGCAAAGCGTTGCAAACTCTCCGAGTTCAATTCCGACAACACCCTCGTCTGAATCTTGAAGAGACCAAGACCAAAATTGCAAGCCTTGAGTACATTCAGAACGAGCTCAATGGTATTGCAAACCTTGCGAAGTAACGGTTAACAAGTTAACATTTAATATTGGACAAGTGCGTGCACAGGTGGAGCCTGCGGCTCATGGTTCGATACCATCACGCACCTCAGAATACAATAAAGTAATGCCAAATAGTTATACCAAATAAAATTATAAAAATCAAATGTGGCTATGAAATAGAATTTGATCTCAATGATCTTGACCTCAATTAGAAAATTGTAGAAGTTGATAAACGCGCAATAGAAATAGAAAGTCTTTATGAAGCAATTCATTCAATCGAATGTAAAAACTGCAAAGAGGTTATTTCTACCACATTCCATCTTTAGGAATATCCCGAGACTTTGCTAATATGCAAGAGGTAGAGGTATCACCTATTGGCTCAAATAAAGTCGGCAACCAATCAGACGTCTGTTGTTGATAAATTCTACCAGATGTAGGGCTATCAGCAAAAAGTAGTGGAATTTGCGTACAAGTTCCACAACAATCAGATAATACAATACTGCGGAGTAGAATGTTTGATTAAAAAGCAAGAGAAGATAATATCGGACACGATAAGCCTTCCCTATCAGAATTTACGTTGCTTTCCGGATTAAAATATCAAACCATTTACAATGCAACACAAGTAGAGGACTTATAATTCAGTTCCACACAGATTGCCTCCAGTAAGGCAAAAGAAAAAAGGCCAAGTTCAGACACTATCTCATAGAGTTGTTCATTTCTGTTTTCTTTTAGGTTCTTCCGAGGAGTACAAGCAATAAGCTTCTCTTCGCGTTTATGCTCAAAGAAATAGGCGCGAATATTAAAGCTTGAGGTTGTTTCTTGGCTCTTTCCTTTCTGGAATGGCTTCGATACTTTCTTATATCGAAATATAGCTACCCCCTTTCGATACAATGGAAGATTCAGAACTTGTGATTCCATTCAATACTTAAGATAAAGTAAAATAACAATTACATATATCAGATTATATGAATCCATTATTAAAATAGCAGGAACGATTATTGACAAAGTCATATTCGCCTACTGTGTTTATAAATCAAAAATTATCAATAAATTAATGGGGGGGGGTAAAAGATTTATTGGTTACCCGTACAATATATGCGGTGCAGAGAATATCATTGCAGAAGAGCCGATGAGCATAGGACCTAATAGCACTATATACACTACACGTGCTAAAATAATCATCAAAAAACATTTTATGTCTGGCCCTAATCTAACTATTATTACAGGCGATCATCGGTACATGGTCGGGTATTTCATTGACGAAATAAAAGATGAAGACAAACTACCCGAAAATGATCAAGACGTGATTATTGAGGAAGATGTTTGGTGTGGTGCCAATGTCACTATTATGAAGGGGGTCACAATAGGACGAGGATCAATTGTGGCAGCTGGATCTGTAGTGACAAAAAGTTGTCCCCCATATAGCATCATAGGTGGTGTTCCGGCTAAAGTCTTAAAGCAGAAATTCTCGCCCAGTGAAATTATTGAGCATGAGAGAATCCTCTATGGCAAATAAGTTCCTGCGAATATTTTTATAGTAAATGTCGATAATTTAAAGAATAATAAACGAATAGCAAGGAATACAGCTTTTCTATATATAAGAATGGCTGTTGTACTTGTCATATCCCTGTATACATCACGAGTCATTCTCAACACTCTGGGAGTAGATGACTACGGCGTCTATAATGTTGTAGCCGGCTTTGTTTCGATGTTTGGCTTTCTTAATGCCACTCTCTCGTCCAGTATGCAGAGATACTATAACTTTGAAGGAACAAAAAGAGGTGAAGAAGGATACACAGAAGTATATGTGACAGGTTTTATCATACATATCGTACTCTGTGCAGTTATTTTTCTTATTCTGGAAACGGCTGGAATCTGGTATGTAAACAATGTGATGGTAGTGCCAGATGGGAAATTGTTTGCAGCAAACGTCATCTTCCATCTCTCTATAATATCTATGCTACTTGTTATTATGGAGATTCCATATACCGGAGCCATAATGGCATATGAGAAGATGGACTTTTATGCAGCCATTAGTATCGCCGACACCTTCTTAAAACTGGCGGCAGTTATAGCCCTTCCCTTTATCCCATACGAGAAACTCATAGTATATAGCTTGTTAGTTTTCTCTATAACTGTATTTGATTTCGTACTTTACTATTGGTATGCAAAAAAACATTTTAGGTTCTTACGCTTATGTAATGCGTTTAGTAAACCTTTGTTTAAATCGATGATGTCTTTCTCTGGATGGAATCTACTTGGTACGTTTGCTTTTCTTCTGAAAGGCCAAGGTCTTAATATGCTGCTCAACGTTTATTATGGTACGGTCATAAATGCAGCTCGAGGTGTAGCATATCAGGTAAACGGAGCGATAAATGGTTTTTCAGCAAATATTGCTACAGCCTTTCGTCCGCAAATCGTCAACTCTTATGCAAATAATGATCATGTACGTACACGCCAGATGATGTTTGTCGAATCAAAGATATGCTTTGCGCTCTTGACGCTTTTGATGGTACCTATCGTGTTAGAGATAAATTATTTGCTTAGGCGAAAGTGTCCCTGAATATACCAATATATTTGCATACTGGTTTTGGTGGACTCGCTAATTTGTACTCTAAACACTCCTTGCACTCAAGTAGCTTTTGCAGTAGGTAATTTGAAGAAATATCAGATAATCACATCAATGGTAAATCTTTGCCTTTTACCGGCATCTTGGCTTTGCCTACATCTTGGAATGGATTCTACGTCGGTATTTATCGTCACAATTTTGTTTTCAATAATAAATCAGGGTGTATGCATAGTTCTACTTAAACGCATTTTCCCCTTAAGCATAAAATTATATCTGCGAGAAGTAATATTTCCATGTACTCTTTTGGTTATACTGCTCCCAATACTACCTTCAATAATCCGAATATCTATGAACGGAGGTGTTCTACGTTTTATTACCGAAGGATTCTTGATATACTTGCTGGCGTTGCTTTGACTTACGGTCTGGTATTAAATAAGCAAGAAAGGCAATATGCCAAAACAGTGATAACAAAGAAAAAAATAGATAGATATGCCCCATTACGATTATCTCATAATTGGCTCCGGTCTTTACGGAGCTACTTTCGCGCACAAAGCTAAACAAGCCGGCAAAAAGGTGCTTGTGATCGACAAACGCCCACATATCGGTGGCAATGTATATTGTGAGAACATCGAGGGCATCAATGTGCACAAGTATGGTGCACACATCTTCCACACCAGTAACAAGAAAGTGTGGGACTTTGTAAACTCTATCGTTGAGTTCAACCGCTACACCAACTGTCCTATGGCAAGCTATAAGGGTGAACTTTATAATTTGCCATTCAACATGAATACCTTCAACCGCATGTGGCCAGAGGTACATACTCCAGCTGAGGCTCAGGCAAAAATTGACGAACAGAAGGCTGAGGCAGTGGCAGTTCTTGGTGGCCGTGATCCCCAGAACCTTGAGGAGCAAGCTCTTTGTCTTGTCGGTAAGGACATCTTCTACAAACTCATTAAGGAATACACTGAAAAGCAATGGGGGCGTGATTGTAAGGACCTCCCTGCCTTCATCATCAAACGACTCCCAGTCCGTATGATCTTCGACAACAATTATTTCAACACCGCTACCAGGGTATTCCCATCGGAGGCTACAATAAACTCATTGAAGGCCTGCTCGAGGGTGTAGATTGCAAGACTGGTGTTGACTTCTTTAAATCAGAGTACAAGGAATGGAAAAAGCATGCCGATAAGCTCGTATATACAGGTGCCGTAGATGAGTATTTCGACTATAAGTTAGGTAAACTCGACTGGCGTACCGTCAGCTTCAAGACTCGCGTGGAGGACACTCCTAACTTCCAAGGTAATGCTGTGGTGAACTACACCAGTCACAACGAACCATATACTCGGATAATTGAGCACAAGCATTTTGAGATGTTTGGTCAGGAAGTTTACGATTGCCCAAAGACAGTAGTAAGCGAGGAATACTCAACCGAGTACAAGGAGGGGATGGAGCCATACTATCCTGTGAATGATGACCGCAATAATGCCCTTGCAGACGAATATCGCAAGCTGACAGATACGGAAGAGGGCGTCATTTTCGGAGGCCGTCTTGGTCAGTACAAGTATTTTGATATGGCTCCAGTAATTGAGCAAGTGTTGAACATTAAGAATATTTAAGATTATGGAGAAGATTCTAACTATCATAATCCCGACATATAACATGGAGAAGTATTTGGACAAATGTCTTATTTCTCTAATAATTGAGGACAAAAAACTAATGAAGTTGTTGGAGGTGCTCGTTGTGATTGATGGTGCTAAAGACCGTTCTTCTGAGATTGGTCATACCTATCAGGACAAGTATCCTGAAACTTTCCGAGTAATTGATAAGGAGAATGGTAACTATGGGTCTTGTATAAATAGAGGACTTAAGGAAGCTAAAGGTAAGTATGTAAAGGTATTGGATGCAGATGACTCTTTTGATAACGGTAATTTCTCTAAATATCTGAAAACGTTGATAACAATGCCTGATGTTGATGTTGTATTCTCACGATATCGAACAGTATATGAGGACGGCAATGTTGGAAACGAATTCTCTAGACCTTTTGACGCACACACAAAACTAAAATGGGATAACGTAATCGGAAGTTTGACTAATAAATCTACACATACAGCAATGCACGAGCTTGCTTTTAGAAGAACAATGCTTGTGGATATGCATTATATACAGACCGAAAGTATCTCATATACAGATCAAGAATGGGTATTCTATCCATTCTTGAACGCCAACTCCTTCTATTATATAGACCTTGTTATATACAACTATCTTGTTGGTAGAGCAGGTCAGACGATGGATTTTTCTGTGATAGTCAAAGGAGTACCTGCACATCTATCTATCGGTAATAGAATGCTCGAATGTTTTAAGAATATACCACAAGGCACAGAATCGTACCAATATATGTATGCGACTATATTGTGGTTCCTGACTCACGTATATTCTCTTTGCCTTACTTGTAAGGAAGAAGGTATTCACCTTTCAGAATTAGCAATATTAGATACAAATTTAAGGAATACAAATAAATCACTTTATAAGAGCTTGGATGATAACACAATTTGTGTAATGAAGGTATTGAGAGTACACTACATTCGTTGGTGGCGAAATGGTAAAAATGCAGAAAAATTACCATTGAAAAATAGACTACTAGTAAGGTATTTGACACGTAACAGATAAACATAGTATTCTGGAAAACTCGATACGTAATGATTGATAAAATATTTGGCAGGAGTACAGTGATTTACTATATTTTTCTGCTATTGATATTAGTCACATGGACAAATGTGGACAGCCTTCCTCCATTGCCGCTACGGCTTGCTTATCTTACAGCAATAATGGGACCTTTATGGAAGGAGAGGAGTCTATCAACTCCAATTGTATTATTTACGTTTGTCGTAATATCTGGATCTTCGTTTGCAATCTCATATATGCCCGTTGATGGTCTCTATATTTCGATTGTATTGTTGATTTCTTACATGCTTTGTCGACCAAACATTGATAGAATTAAATTCCCTTCGGCATTAATAATTCTAACTATACTATCTTTGTTTGTGGATTTCTTTTCTGGTGGAGAGATGAATTTTTCATTTAAACTTGTGGCAGTATTATTATCCACTCTATTCATATCTCGTTCCAATGAAGGCACTCTCCAAATTGTCTCCTTCTCCATTATATTAATCTCCTTTGTTATTGCAGTTGAGTTCATTATAATGGGCGGCGAATTTTCTCAAACAGTATCCACTATTGATGGAGAAATAGATAGAAAAGGCTGGGCAGATCCCAACTATTTCGGCGCTGTCTTAGGTTATGGAGTAATAGCTTCATTTATTGCGTTATATAAGTGGCCAAACATGACAAAGAAGACAAGATATGCTATTATTTTGGCTCTTGTTCTTTCTTTTTATACCATTCTTTCAACCGCTTCCCGAGGTGTTTTTGTTGCTATTGTTGCCTCTGTTGTAATTTTACTTTTCACAGGATCAGGTAGCATTAGCAAAAAAATCTCCTTCCTCCTGCTGATTTTTTTGGGTGTATTAGTATTTTATCAGTTGGGCTTTTTCGACTTGATTCTTCTTCGATTTAATAGCGATGCAGGGGATGCGGGAGGAAGAACTCTCATTTGGGGGCCACGACTTCATGCTTTCTTTAATGATTGTAGTTTCATTGAGCAATGCTTCGGTATAGGATTTAAGAATGCGCGTTTTTTAGGCACAAATGTTCTTCTTGGTTCACATAATGACTATATCGCTATTTTAACTAGCTATGGATATATCGGAGCAATATGCCTTTTGGCTATTCTTTGCTATCCTTTTTTTAAGGCCAAAGAAAACAAATCATTTGCACTGGCAGCAACATTATATATGGCAACTTGTATGTTTTCTATTGAACCATTTACTGGAGGTCATTGGTCTATTTATTACTTCTATTTGTATATAGTGCTATTAAGCCAATTTCGTATGAAGAACAATTCTAATTAGAATGACTATCTAATGAATAGAAAATCAATTATTGAGTTTTGTCTTGTACCCCCACCATACGGAGGAGTTACTGTATATGTAAAAAGACTCTCAGATCGCTTAAGATCCGAAGGATATGAAGTAGGCGGTTATTACACAGAAGAGTGTAAAGATCAGTCTATAATTTCATCGCCCATATATTTTAAAGAGAAAAGCTATTGCGGAAGTCACAATAGAGTTGTTAAAGCTTTCACTCAAATGTTCCGTATGTTGAAAAATACTTTTCAAATGTGGCCATTCTCTATCGTACACTATCATGGTTTAGAGAATCTAAAATTCATTTGGTTCCTATATAAATATTGTAGGAAACAAGTAGTAATCACTGTTCACAGTATGATGATAGAAAGCTTTTATCGCAGAACAGACAGAATAAACAAGCATTATATGCAAAAACTTGCTGAGGCAAATATACAGTGGACTGCAGTTAGTGAGCAGGCTAGGGAGTGTATGCTCAGATTACCCTTCTCATTTAAAAATGAAATACCTGTTATTGCCGCTTATGTACCGATACCAAATGAAGCTCAAATCCCTTTGGCTAAAGACATGCAGGATTATATCCATCAACACGAACAGAATATAGCTTTTTATGCTCGTAGCTTTATGTATAATGATGGTGTTGATGTTTATGGCTTTAATGAGGCCATAAAAATTTATGCCGATATTGTAAGTAATTACAAAGCAAATGTGGGCTTAATATTCTGTCTTTCAGAAAATAAAGATACGGATAAGATTAATGGGTTGTATTTGTATGCTAAAGAATTGAGTATATATGATAAAATATATTGGCAAATAGGTGCAATAGATAATATTAACGAACTTTGGCAAAATGTTGATGTATATATAAGGCCTACCTCAACTGATGGTGACTCTGTCGCTGTAAGAGAAGTTCTGGACCAAGGTACAAAAGTAGTGGCTAGTGATGTATGTTGGAGACCAGACGGTGTGATATCATATCAGTTTGGTAACGGCGATGATTTCTTAACAAAAACAATACACGCTTTGAAGTGTGGCAGAGCAAAGCGACCCCAAACTTTAATTGCTATAATGCCATGAAGCAAGTTTTCGATAACATAACAAGATAATTCTCATGAAAGTCGCAATAGTTTCACTCGGACGTTCCCACCTTATAAATCTCGCGCGTTTGTTGGAACGCCGGGAGGATGTGGAAGTGACGTTCTATACAATGATGCCTAAGTCCAGATGCAGAAAATTTGGTTATAATGGTAAGGTAGTATCGCTTCTATTCCCCATAGGCATGGGTCAGATGATAGTCGATAGGTTGCCAAAGGTTAATCCTACAAAAAGAGTACCCTTCGTTTCCGCTTGCGCAAAGCCTTTGATAAACTCGTGGCAATGCGTTTGCGTAAATGCGACGTATTGATTGGCTTGAATGGATGTGCAGTTGAGGCAAGCAAAAAGGCCAAGAAGATGGGAGCAATTGCCATCTGCGACCAGGGATCTTCGCATATCTTGAAGCAGAATGCTGTACACTTCACTTATAGTAATGCACCTATTTCTGAAGAAAGCACACAATTTATGCTTGAGCACTATAAGGCGGTTGATTACTTTATGACTCCTGCCGAATATGTAAAGCAATCCGACATTGAGAACGGTTTGGATCTTAAGAATTTGTTATACAATCCATACGGTGTGAATCTGAACGTATTCCAGCCTACGCTCAAGCCTACAGAAAAACCATACGACGTGATAATGGTAGGCAGCTGGTGGAAGCACAAAGCTTGCGACATACTGGCTAAAGCTTGTCTTGAAAAGCTTAAGCTGAAACTGTTGCATGTAGGTTCGGTGGTAGATTGTCAACTACCAACGAGCGATTTATTTACTCACATAGGTTTTGTTTCCGAAAGTGACCTGCCGAGGTATTACGCCCAGGCAAAGGTGTTTGCAATGCCATCGTTGGACGAAGGCTATGCCCTGGTGCTCTTGCAAGCAGCAGCCTGTGGTTTGCCGCTGGTAGGCAGTTCAAGAACAGGAACTCCCGATACGGGAGTTTTGTTGGGCAATGCCAAAGAGTGCATAACAATCAAAGAACCTCTTACGGTTGATATATTGCAGAAGCCATCCAGCAAGCTTTGGACATTGCCAACGCAATGCCATCAGGTCTTAGAACTCCATACGGTGAAAAAATCCAAAATATCTCGTGGGAGGCATACGAAAACAGATGGTATGACATTTTGAAACAATTAACGAAATAAGGAATGAGAATAGCATACATGACAGCCTACTTAGGTACGGAGTTTATGGAGAAGTATGGAAAAGGCAAGAGGTTCGCTCTTTCCGGTCCATTTAAATCGTTGGGTATTGCCCGCAGTATGATGGCTGCCGGACATAAGGTGACCATCTATAGTCCAGGCGTAACTACTTGTAATGTCAGAGTGCCTGCATTCACAGAATATGAAGAATATCCAGAGGGTAAGTTGGTGATCAAGTATTGCGATATTCTCTCAAAACGTAGATGTGATCCTTCAATCAGGTGCGTATAGCTAACTTCATCAAGAAGGAGCATAAGCGTGAGCATTTCGATGTGTTGGTATATTACAATATCACTCTTGGTGCTGCACTTCG
>ERZ791618.1005-NODE-1005-length-10993-cov-1.727190_pt1 | contig 10993 bp, 9 predicted proteins | sample MGYA00510059_ERZ791618 | MGnify/ENA primary metagenome ERZ791618 (study PRJEB30046, sample SAMN00715159) | human gut metagenome | study: EMG produced TPA metagenomics assembly of the A metagenome-wide association study of gut microbiota in type 2...
TATTTATATATTCTTGAGCCGCCCCCGCCGTTTCGGGAAGTCGTTGCTTACTTCTACGCTCCATAGTTATTTTGAGGGGCGAAAGGATTTGTTCGAGGGCTTGGCCATCGAGCACCTGGAGAAGGAGTGGACAAGCTATCCGGTGCTTCATTTCGACATGAGCACGGCAAAGCATATGGACAAGGATCGGCTTCTGAGTGAGCTGGAGAGGAAATTGTATGGTTACGAGCAGATATACGGACGTGATGAGAGCGCTATTTATACGAACCAACGTCTGGAAAGTCTCATCCAACGTGCCTACGCCCAGACCGGTCAAAAGGTGGTTGTCTTGATCGACGAGTACGACGCTCCCTTGCTGGACGTGGTGCATGAGGAGAAGGAGCTGCCGAAGCTTCGCGACGTGATGCGTAACTTCTATAGTCCGCTGAAAGCCTGCGATCCTTATTTGCGTTTCGTATTCTTGACAGGTATCACGAAGTTCTCTCAATTGAGCATCTTCAGCGAGTTGAACAATATCAAGAATATCAGCATGCTCCCGGAGTACGCCTCGCTCTGTGGCATCACGGAGGAGGAAATGCGTGAGCAGATGGGCGAGGATATCGGTCGTTTGGCCGACAACCTCGGCGTTACTCCGGAGGGTGCCTTGGGAGCCTTGAAATCGAATTATGACGGTTACCATTTCACGTGCCCTCGCCCGATATATACAATCCGTTCAGCCTGTTGAACGCCTTGACCGACAGTAAACTAAATTCCTATTGGTTCGGTAGCGGTACGCCCACCTATTTGATCGAGATGCTGAACAAGTATCACGTGAAACCCCAGCAAATAGGCGCACGCAAGGTTTTGGCAGAGTCGTTTGACGCACCCACGGAACGGATGGTCGATATTACGCCATTGCTCTATCAGAGTGGTTACATCACGATAAAGGATTATTCCTCGCTCACGAATTTGTACACGCTCGACATCCCAAACAAGGAGGTACGTATGGGATTGATGAAGAGTTTATTGCCCAATTATTTGCATCAATACACAGCGGATGGACTTACTACAGTAGCCCTTCTTTTCGAGGCGATCTCTGGAGAGCGGATGGACGATGCCCTGCGTCTGTTGCAGACCTTCCTGTCCACCATCCCCCAATGTGACAATACGGATTACGAGGGCCATTATCAGTCCTTGCTTTACACGATCTTCAGCCTGCTAGGAATGTATGTGGACGTGGAAGTCCGTACCCCGAAAGGCCGTGTGGATATGGTGATGCGCACACCGACAACACTCTATGTCGTGGAATTGAAGTTAAACAAGACCGCGGATATAGCCCTTGAGCAAATCAATTTGCGCAATTACCCGGAGCGCTTCGCCCTTTGTGGGTTGCCGATCGTAAAGGTTGGGATTAATTTTGATAGTGGGCGGCATACGTTGGGGGATTGGGTTATTGAGGGTTCTATGTCTTGTTGAAAGTTACAGGTTACTCTAGTCTGATAAAGATGTTTTATCTTCGTGCGGAAGATGTATCATCTTGTTGATGTAAGGTGTATCATCTTATCGTTGTAAGATGTATTATCTTTCAGAGGTATCAGGCTTACGGAAACGAAGGGACTCCTAATCGAATTGCGTACCTGTTGGACAGAGGACAGTCAAAGAATTCAGAATTTAGAAGTCAGTATTATACAGAAGCCCTTAATTATCTGAATTGATTCTGGAAAGAGATATTTGCTTTCTTTATAGCCTTTTTAATCACAATCAAATCGTATGAATGTTCCCAAAATCGACATAATTGTACCAGTGTATAATGTCGAACCATATTTGAGAAAATGTGTTGATTCTTTATTGAATCAAACTTATGATGATTATATAATCTCTTTGGTAGATGATGGTTCTCCTGATGAGTGTCCTGTCATCTGTGATGAATATGCAATCAACTATCCGGAAAAAATCAGGGTTTATCATAAGCAGAATGGAGGATTATCAGATGCGAGGAATTATGCGGTAGAAAGATCAAAATCGGAGTTTGTGATTTTTGTGGATTCCGATGATTGGGTATCGGAGCGTTTTATTCAGAATCTAGTTGAAGGACTCACCTCTAGTGAAATTGATATGGTGGTTTCTCCATATTACAGAGCAACAGAAACTTCGGAAGGATTTTCTATATATTTTAATATGTCAACAAAAGCTCCTTGCGCAATGGAAATGGAAGAGGCTTTAGTGGAGTTGTGTAAAGAAAAATATTATGGAAATCATGCATGGTCTAAACTTTTTCGTTTAGGTTTACTTAAGGCGTATCCTTATCCAAAGGGTAAATATTATGAGGATTCTTATACTACATATAAACATATAGCTCATTCAAGGTTGGTGTCGTATGTTTCTACTCCTGGATATTATTATCTTCAACGTAAGGGGAGTATCGTACGTTCTGAATTTCAGAGAAAGCATCTTGATGTTATTTATGCAACCCAAGAAATGGTAAAGTATATGATTGACAATCATTTTTCTCGGAAAACTGTTTCGTTTGGGGTTTATAAATTATTAAGAAATGCCCATGCTACATTTATTCATGCTAAGAGAGAGCAAGATTTTGATATAATTTATGATGAGATATTTTTGATTTTGAATCAATATAAGGAGTATTTTCCTATTATTAATCAATCGTTGAAAGAAGCGATGATTCATAAACTGATGATGTCTTGTCGTTTATTGTATCATTTTATGATTCTTTATAAAAAAGAATGACCATTATTAATGGTTTGATTGTAATTGATTGATTTTGAGTTATATTTGATTATATGGTAAGATTAAAGCAATATATAGGGTTTGGACTGTATTTGACATTGAACATGTTTTTTATATTGTTTTTTTTGATAGTTCAATCTGACTTTATAATAAGTGGTCTTTTTTTGGTGTGGGCAAATATAACTGTGTATGCTGTAAGAGACTTGAAATCAAAAGGTATGCTGTTTGCCTTTTGTGTGGCTTTTTTTTCGTTTCTTATGGGTAGGCATTTGTTATCTTATTATTTTAATTATGAAGTAGAGGTCTTTTCTGAGGAGATTAATACACATGCGGAATTATGTATATTGCTGAGCTTATTGACTGTTTTTTTTTCTTATATATTTTTTTATGTGCGTAATAGGAGAAAGAATAAACAGAGTCATGCTGAATATGTTTTACCTGATAGATATATAAAAATTATACGCAAATATTCTCTTAGAATATTTTGGGTTGCTTTTGTATTCTCTGTGATATATGCGATTTTTATTGTAGTTTTGGTACATACGATAGGCTATTTGGCTAGCTATACGGTCGAAGGAAAGGAGATGATGAGAGGCAATTATTTATTGTTGACACTCAATAGGATAGAACAGGCTCTTCCTGTTGCTTTTTGTTGTTATCTAGCGACATTTCCTGAAAGAAAGTCGTGTAATAAAATCTGTATGTTCTATTTTTTATACTTGGCTCTTACGTTGTTGGGAGGGCAAAGAGGCCCATTCATATTGGGAACCCTATTTTTGATGATATATTATTTTTACCGGAATAAGAGAGAAGGTGAAATATGGATAAAGAAAAGTTGGATAAGGATGGGGTTGATAGCATTTCCTTTTTTACTTGTCGGATTAGGGATTTTTTCTAAAATACGAACTGGAGATAAGATCGAATTTAGTAATGTGGGTGATTCTATTGTGGATTTTGTGTATAATAACGGAGTAAGTGTTAATGTAATAAAAAGATCTTATGAGTTAGATTCTCGCTTAAGATCAGATCGATTTTATTCATTACATTTTCTTCATGATGGTGTATTTGGATTAGTTTTTGGTTCTGATGGCGCAGGTAATAATGCGGATAAGGCTACCGAGGGTTATCACCTTGCTCATGCGCTTCCATACTTAATGTTCCGTGATAAATATCTTGAAGGGGCAGGAACAGGTACAAGCTATATAGCAGAGTTGTATCATGATTTTGGTTATATTGGAATAGTGCTTGGAAATGTGATTTATGGATTTCTGTTGGCCTCATTAGCTAAGTTAGATAAAAATAAACCCTTTAATACATCGGTTAAACTTTTGATTATAACTCGGCTTCTTTGGGCACCACGTGGAGGATTTACTGAATTTATTACGATATTATCTCTTCCTGCTACAATTTTTATATATGTCGCTGTTTTTTTGGGTGCATTTTTAGTGTTTAGTATTCCACGGAGACGTTATACTAAATTGGGTGTTGGATAAAAATAATTTTTAATTTTAATAGTTGTGAATGTTTCTGAAAACAACAGGCGTATTGCTCGTAATACGTTACTACTTTATGGAAGGAAAGCTGTAACCATGTTGATTGCGCTATATTCATCAAGAGTATTGCTGCAATATTTGGGAATTGATGATTTTGGTTTATACGGACTTATTGGTAGTATAATTGCTGTTTTTACGTCACTCAAATCAACATTCGCCGCATCTGTTCAGAGATTTCTAAATGTAAATAAGGAAGAGAGTATCGCAAGGAAAAATGAAATCTTCTGCATGGGGATGATCATTCATGTGTTAATTGCGGTTGTCTTTATTCTATTAGCAGAGATTGGAGGTGCGATATTGCTCCCTAATCTTAATTTGAATACTGAAAAACTAATAGTTGCAGGATGTATACTTCGTTTTACTATCTTGTCGGCAGCAGTTTCTATAATTACAGTTCCTTTTGATGCACTTGCTATGGCAAATGAGAAATTTGATGCCTTGGCAGTTATTTCTATTATAGATTCTGTTTTGCGTCTTTGTGTGATATTTATTTTGTCATTTAGTCCGATTCAGAGGGTCGTTTTTTATGCAATATTACTTTTATGTGTAACTATTGTACATATTCTTATGATAGGGGGGTATTGTTATAAAACTTTTAAGGATACAGTGAAATTTCATTTTGTAATGGATAGAGTTTTATTTAAGCGAATGACCTCTTTCGCAGGATGGAATTTTTTTGGTAATTTAGGATACTATCTAACAAGTGAAGGTGTGAATTTTATTCTTAATATATTTGGTGGAATAGTCGCTAATGCTTCACGTACAATCTCTTATCAAGTGAAAAACGCATTACAGACTTTGGTGAATGATATAACTGTTGCTTTTCAGCCTCAGAGTATGATGGCTTTTTCAACAGATAAACAACGTTTTTATAATCTTCAATTTTTAGCGACAAAAGCAAGATTTGCTATATGCATAGTTTTGGGGTTCCCTTTATTTTTATTCATTCCTGAGATTTTGCAAGTTTGGTTGGGAAAACAACCGGAAGGAGCAGCGACCTTTATAAGATGTATTCTATTGTTTGTGGTCATACGTTGTTGGCATGATGCTATTGATACAACCTTTAAATCGGCTGCACGTATGCGAAATTATCAAATATGTGAAATGTCTATTATGCTATTTAACTTACCTGTATCTTGGCTTATGCTTCATTTGAAATTGCCTCTGTATAGTGTGTTTATAACAATGTCGGTTATTGAATTTGTAAATCTGATAGCAATAATGGTATTGGCATATAAAGAGTTGGGTTTTATGATAGGGGATTATATTAAGAAAGTAATTGTACCTTCGGTATTTATAATTTGTATCATGGGTATAATATTTCTAAGTTATTCTTTTTTTGATATACGCCTTTATGGGTGGACAGAGATGTTGCTTTTTTTAATAGTTACATTTATTGTTGCGATTGGTTTGATTTTTATGATCTTGTTTTCTCAGATTGAACGAGAGAAGTTAATAACTATAATGAAGCGTATATAATATTACTTTGGATGAAAAGTGAATTTGTTATGACTAATATGAAAAATCTAGCAAACTTTTAAATTATAGAGCTTTGATTGTTTCTATAGGTGATTGAAGTGAGGGTTAACCTAGTTGAAATATTAGTTTTTTTACAGTAATTCAAAATGTTTGTTTTAATTATTTCCCGAGGATTTCCGTCTTTACAAGATGTAATGATCGGAAATTTTGAGGCAGATCAAGCAAGAGCATTGTATGCTTTAGGACATAAGGTTGTCGTATTGAGTATAGACAGACGCCTTAAAGCTCATGATAGACATATTGGTTTTAATCATAGAGTTATTGATGGAATAGATGTGTACAATTTCTATATGTTTCCAATGCCGATAAAGACTATGTATAAATTGGGTTATTTTTATATAGTCCAAATGGTAAGATTTTTGTATAGGATTATTCTACGTAATCATGGTAGGCCTGATATTATACATGCGCATTATCTATATACCATGCCTATAGCTTTGAAATTGAAAGATTTATTTAATGTACCGTGTGTGGGAACTGAGCATTGGAGCTTTTTAGGAAAAAGCGTTATGCCGGTTTTTGTTAGATTTTATGCAGAAAGGATATACCACCGATTGGATGCGCTTATTACCGTTTCAAATAGTCTGGGAATGAATATTCGTAAACAATTTGGGGTAAAGAGTTGTGTCATCCCGAATATGTTGGATGTATCAAAATTTAATATCAACGCTCAAAGTAAATTTAATAGGGGCAAAGCAAATTTTTCTTTTATATCTGTTGGTGCACTTGTTGATGGAAAGTGCTTTGATTTATTGCTTAAGGCATTTTCTAGGTTGAAGTTTGAAAATAAATATTTGACTATTGTTGGCGATGGACCTAAAAAGCATTATTTGAAAAATTTGATTATAGAATTAGGTATTGAAAAATGTGTGGAATTTACCGGGAAATTGAGTAGGGAAGAAATGTTGCCTAAGCTATCTTATTCAAATGTTTTTGTTTTACCGTCAAATTCTGAAACATTTGGGGTCGTTTATATTGAAGCTATGGCTTTAGGATTACCTGTTATTGCTACTAAGTGCGGTGGCCCTGAAGATTTTGTTGATTCTTCTAATGGTTTATTAATTGAACGGAATAGTGAAGAACGATTGGTTGATGCTATGGAATATATGTACAAACATTATAATGAGTATAAGCGGGAATCTATAAGTGGAAGTGTGATAAATAGATATTCTCCTAGTAAAATCGCTAGACAGATTGAGCTTTTATACATGGAATGTCTGGGTAAGTGATATTTTACAAGATTATATGTGCCTTGATACTTTTTGTATAAGTGCTATAATACCTATATTTATTGTTATAATAGATGAAAAAAATAATGATTTTAGGAGCAAGCATCCTCCAGCTTCCTGCAATTAAAAAGGCGAAGGAAATGGGATTGGATGTGATTGCTGTAGACATGGATCCGGATGCTGTCGGGTTTAAAGAAGAAGGGATAACGAAATTGCAGATTAGTACGATAGATACTCCCCGAATTGTAGAGGCTGCTCGTGCTTATCAAATAGATGGGATAATGACGCTTGCTTCCGATATGCCTATGCAAGCGGTTGCTACGGTGTGTGAAGAGTTGGGATTAATAGGTATTACCCCTCAAACTGCTCTTAATGCGACAAATAAGGCGGAAATGCGTATGTGTTTTAAAGCGCATGATGTTCCTATCCCTGAGTTTTATATAGTTAGTGAGCTTGATGAATTTATGGAGGCGACTAAGCATTTTACGACTAAATTTATAATAAAGCCTGCTGATAATTCGGGGAATCGTGGGGTGAAACTTATAACAGATATAGCGGATGAAAAGGTCTTGATCCAAGCTTTTAATTATAGTAAGAAGTATAGCAGGGATGGACGAGTTCTACTTGAGGAGTACATGGAAGGCGATGAGTTTAGCGTAGAGACAATGAGTGTTGATGGTGTATGCCATGTGATTCAAGTTACGGATAAGTTGACTTCTGGTGCGCCCTATTTTGTGGAAATGGGACATACGCAACCCTCCATGTTCGCAGAAGATATTAAGATGAGGATAGCGGAAGTCGCAAAAGCAGGGATTAAAGCATTAGGTATCGATCATGGTCCTTCGCATACGGAAATAAAACTTACGTCTACTGGGCCTAAGATAGTCGAGATAGGAGCAAGATTGGGGGGAGACTGTATTACGACTCATCTTGTCCCATTATCAACAGGTATTAATATGGTAGAGGCTAATATACGTATAGCTTTAGGAGAATATACTGATTTGAAAAGTAGATTTAATAGAGGTGCAGCAATTCGTTTTATCCAATCTTCAGTGGGAGTTATTAAATCAATAAAAGGTATAGATGCTGTGAAAAAAGATTCGAATGTTATAGAATTTGTATTATTGAAAAGAGTAGGTGATAAAATTTCAGAAATACGTAATAGTTTGGATCGTATAGGCTACGTTATAACACAAGGAAATACTCGTGAAGAAGCTGTAAGATTCTGTGAACAAGCTGTCGAAAAGATTCAATTCGAAATGGAGTAAATCATGTATAAGAATTTCTTTAAACGTTTATTTGATATTATAGGTGCGCTTTCGGCTATACCATTTGTCCTTCTTATAAGTTTGTTTGTTGGTTTGGCTATTTATATAGAAGATAGGGGAGATATATTTTATCTTGCTTCCCGGCGCGGTCGTTATGGAGAGATATTTAAGATGTTTAAGTTTCGTTCGATGAAAATGAATGCTCCGGATATCCGTAACTCAGATAATTCCACCTATAATTCACCTGATGATCCGAGGATTACTAAAGTGGGTAGATTTATCCGTAAAACGTCTATTGATGAATTACCTCAGTTTTTTAATGTCTTGATTGGAGACATGAGTTTTATCGGACCAAGGCCTGTGACTACGGATCGACCGCTGGAGGAGTATGATGAGAAGCGAAAGATACGGCTGGAGGTACGTCCTGGAATTACAGGTTATTCGCAAGCTTATTTCCGAAATTCCATTTCTAATGAGGAAAAATTGGAGAAGGATGCGTTCTATGCTCGAAATGTGACTTTTGGGGGTGATCTTAAAATCATTTTTGCGACAGTTAATACAGTCGTTTTCCGTAAAAACATATATAATAAGAAGAATCGATAATGAATGTGAAAGGTAAACGCTTGCTTATATTAGGAGCTGGGCGTGGGCAAATAGGGCTGTATAAGGCGGCTCGTGAAATGGGGGTGGTAAGTATTGCGGGAACGATGCCGGACAATGGTCCCCCTTGCATACCCTTGGCTGATGAGGTGTGCTATATGAATATCCTTGATCCGGATGAGGTGGAGAGTAAAACAGCTATTTACGATTTGACGGCGTGGCAACTTGTTGCTTGGATCGTGGCTTGAAAGCTCTTGGACGGGTATGTGATACATGTGCATTACCTGGATATTCGGAGGAAGTAGCGGAGCTTTGTAATGATAAATCAAAAATGAAACTTCGATTCAGTGAGTATGGTGTAAATACGGCCCCATTTAAACAAATATATACGGATGAGGCGTTATTAGACGCTATAGATAAGGTTGGTGGATATCCTGTGATTATTAAGGCTACGGATTTAGCGGGTAGTCAAGGTATTTATAAAGCCGTTAATAAAGAAGAGGCTTTTGATGGATTTTGTAAAGCGATGAGTGCTACTCGGGTTGACTATGTGCTTGTGGAGAAATTCTTGCAGGGACGTGAGTTTGGGGCACAGGCATTTATCTCTAATGGTGAAATCCTTTTTGTTATGCCTCATGGTGATATACTTTATCAGGCAGATACGGCAGTTCCTGTAGGACATTATGTCCCTTATGAATGTTCGGATATACTTCGTGAAAAAATAAGGAAAGAAGCCGAAATGGCTATCAAAGCTATGGGACTTAATAATTGCGCTGTTAATATCGATTTTATAGAAGAAAATGGTGTAATATATGTGTTGGAATTAACGGGTCGTATCGGAGCCAATTGTTTGCCTGAACTTGTAAGTATTCATTATGGCTTAAATTATTACCAGATGGTGATTGCAGCAGCGCTGGGCATTGATCCAAAAGAAATATGGAATGGACGTAAAGAAGGTGAGGCGGGTTTGTCAAGAATGATAATTTCTCCAGAAAGAGACGGTATTTTAGAAGACATGCGATATGTAGGTGAAAGGGACTCTTTTATTTATGATTTGACATTCTTTGTGCGTCCCGGTTCTGAGGTGAAAAGATTTGCCAATTCAAGTCATTGTTTGGCTCAAATAGTAGTGAAAGGGCAGGATTTAAAGAATGTGAAGAGCGAATGGAAGCGGTTGTTTCTAAAATTGATATGAAGTTAAAATGAGGATCTCATTTCTCTGTGAGATACGAAAAATAGAAGATTAAAATTATTTCTTATGAAGAAAGTTCCTTTTTCTCCTCCTGATATAACTGAGAGTGAGGTTAATCTAGTATCAGAGGCTCTTCGTTCCGGTTGGATCACCACGGGGCCTAAAACAAAAGAATTTGAGAGATTAATTGCCATGTGCTGTCAGACGGAGCAAGCTGTATGCTTGAATTCGGCTACGGCTTGTATGGAGTTGATATTGCGTGTTTTGGACGTTGGGCCAGGAGACGAGGTGATTACTTCCGCTTATACGTATACCGCTACCGCAAGCGTAACTTGTCATGTAGGGGCAAAGGTTGTCATGGTAGATACCGCTCCTGATTCGTTTGAGATGGATTATGATAAGTTGGCAGATGCGATCACGGAGAAGACAAAGGTGGTTCTGCCTGTTGATCTTGCCGGTGTGGTTTGTGATTATGATAAGATATTCGCTGCCGTAGAGAGCAAGAAACATTTGTTTTCGCCAGCGAACGATATCCAGAAGGCGTACGGTCGGGTTATCGTACTTGCGGATGCCGCTCATGCTTTTGGTGCCAAATGGCATGGAAAGATGTGTGGTGAGATCGCTGATTTTACTTCGTTTTCCTTCCATGCCGTGAAAAACCTTACGACAGCAGAGGGAGGTGCGTTGACTTGGAGAAATCATGATGGGGTTGACAACGAGTCTCTTTATAAACAGTTTCAATTGCTTTCCCTTCATGGGCAGAACAAGGACGCGCTTGCTAAAACGAGGTTGGGGGCATGGGAGTATGATATTGTCGCTCCGTATTATAAGTGTAATATGACGGATGTGATGGCGGGGATTGGGCTTGCGCCGGTGAAGCGGTTC
>ERZ791618.1006-NODE-1006-length-10967-cov-2.038856_pt1 | contig 10967 bp, 11 predicted proteins | sample MGYA00510059_ERZ791618 | MGnify/ENA primary metagenome ERZ791618 (study PRJEB30046, sample SAMN00715159) | human gut metagenome | study: EMG produced TPA metagenomics assembly of the A metagenome-wide association study of gut microbiota in type 2...
ATAAACGTGACACACCGGTAAATGATATTCTTTTTCTTTAGTTTCTTCTATTGGCAAGAGTTCTCTCCGATTTATGCCCATGATGAGGTTTTCGCATATAATTTGCACAAACGGATATAAGAAAAGAGATAAGCTACACACCGGTAGTCATCCCTTTTCTTCTCAAAATTATTTTTTGATTGGGGAAATGAGCTTGTATTCTGCGGCTATTTCAAATAAGCGGTCACTATTATATCGATACCGTCCAATTATCATAGCGGAATATTCCCTATCAGTTTCATCATAATCATAATTGGGATAAAAACTACTGACCTTATGAAATAAAGCCCTACCTTCCTCACCAAACATATTCTTAATGATATTGCCAATGGCAATCCAATCATTGTAATAATAAGTAATATCCACTTGATTTCTAGTTATTTCACTCAATAGCCGCTCAACTTTTTGTTTCTTTGTTAAAGGAGTGGCGCTTTCCAAAACAAAATTATTTGGACGAAGAAAGGTTTCTATCGCGTTGGGAATAAGAAGCGTTCGAGGTTTAGGTGGTTTCGTTTTATATTTCTGTTTTGGCTTATAAATATATTCCACTGCATTTGATTTTGTTTTTGGCTTAGACGTATAAACTTCCGCATGTTTATTGACATACGGTTGCGTATCATGCGAAAGGAAGCGTAAACGGCATATATCGCCACAACTTTTGTCTATAATGATACCCATTTCTTCAAAATCGTTTTTTATGGCTTCAAAGACATTCTCATGATTAGTAGGGTCCGCATAAGGAATGATACAGAACAAGCCATTTCCGCTTGCAGACAATCCACAATACATAATATAAGGCAGTTCACCCAACTTAATCTTAAGGTCTTCTATGTTTGATATTGACGGGTTATCTTTTCCGTCAATATCAATACAAATCAAATTCGTATACTCGTAAATTTTTTCAGTTCGTCGTTCAGAACAAACACAACTGACTGTTATTGCAGGAAGAAGTTTTTTCAACTCTCGCCGTTTCATCGAATCAGATTCATTCCGAAGTTCTTTGATTAAAACAGTACGATAGTCCTCTAAGAACAACCAATCCCATAAGTTCACTACTCCGCTTGCATAACGACTTTGCGCACTTTCAAACATTGATACTTTTATGATATTTTCCATATTTCTTACTTTTCACTGGCCATCAGGCAATGAATTTTCTAAAAATTGTCTAGCGATATTGTTACGTTTCACAAAAATATAATTATTGCCACCGCCACCTTTCTGAATCTCAAATTTCAGACTCTTTATGCGGGTCGAAAATTCTTTTTGTCCTACAGGTATCAGCTTCTTGATGTGACAATACGCTTGATATTCTTCTCTAAATCTTTTCAACAAGATTTTATCATTTCCTGACGTGGAAGGCAAATATTGTTTTTCTTCAAGGAATTGTGCCACACTATCAGACTCAAATCTCATTTCCTCAAGAAGTTCTTTTGCTTTTGGTGATTCTGTAAATTGCTGTTGTTTTAACAATCTGTCCAATCCCTCAAGCACCCAATTGAAAATACCGCTTAATTCTTTGGATATTATTCTCTCGGCGAGATGCTTATCTTGCTCTTCATCCGGAATAATAACTTCAAAGTTCAAGATTATAAACCTTCGCAAGTAGGCATGGGTAAATTCAATATTATTAGGAAACTTATTCGTATTGAACATGAACTTCCCGTAATGACGAAGTATAAACGGATGGCCGTAAGGAGAACGTGCATCAATAGGCTCATTGCTAATTAGCTTCTTAAATAAGTCTGGATTGATATTCTTTCCTCCAAGTTCCGAAGAATAGTTAAGCAGATAATTACCTAGCTGCGCCCTGAAATAGCCATTTTCATTGCACAAATTACTTATAGTATAGGAACAAGTGTTATGTTCTCCCAGCAGTGCTTGCACTATTTCAAATATGACGGATTTACCGTTGCTTCCTTCACCTTTCAGAATCAAGCACTTTTCCAATTTCAAGTTTTGAGTAAAAATATATCCCAAATATTCTGCAAGAATCATTTGTGATTCTTTTTCAGGCAAAACCTTATTTAAAAAAGCCTTAAATTCATCACAAGTCGCTTCAGGATTATATTCAAAAGGCAATTGGTATTTAAAAAAATCCCGCTTGTCAAAGTCTCTCAACTCTTGTTTGTCCTTTGAAATGACAAATGTCCCATTCTTTAGATTAATTTTCACCTCATCTTTTTTCTCATTCAAATCCGGTACAAGAGTGCAAAGAGCGACAAATTGGTTATACAATCTCTCAAGATTCCTACTCAGTCTTATATCATAATAATTGAAGCCCGCCTTATTTGCTGCTACAGCAAGAAATTCCTTCAAAAGTGGACGGGTTATGTTTTTTCCAGTAACAGCCCGTATAAATATATGGCTGAATACTGTCCGGCTCAATGCCGAGCCCCAATTTAAACTCATCCGCATTCTTCAATAATTCTTCTATCAATATAATATATTTGACTTCATCATCCGGTTCGAAGCTCATTAATTCTCTTTTTTCATTTTCTGACAATCCCCCGTTGTTTTCTTTCCTACGTAGTTCTGAAAGTTTTTCAAGTTTTTTATCATCATCAAGATGATAAATAACCGGATAATCTATTTTAGAAGATATATCTATTATTTTCTTCAATGTTTCCTCTTGTTGTACTTGCTTCAAAATATCTCTTACATACCGTTTCAAGCCTTTTGCTGTTTTATATGGATGATTTATCATCGGGATATTATTACTATTCATATTATTTATCTCCTATCTTTTTTGAGCCGATTTTATAATTAATTGTATTGATTGAGTTGAAAGATTTTGGCTCGTTTTGTCTTCCTCCTCAATTTGGTTGTTTAACCATTTATCCAATTCTTCAGCAAAGAAATACAGATTACGTCCTGACCTGTGGCAAGGTATATTGTCTGTCGCTGATAATTTATAGAGTTTAGATGAACTTAATTTATACCCTTGTTTTTGGATATATCTTAAAGCTTGCTCCTTATTCAGCCACTTTGGTATTTCTTCCCTTTTTTCTATTCTGTTCATCAGAATATTTTTTATCTCCGATATTTCCTGAATCAGATAATCTATCCGTTCCGGCAACGTGTCATAACTTGTTTTTTGATGTTCCATACCTTTTGTTTTTTGTTTCTGGTGCAAAGTTCGCCAACTTTTGAAAGGGCATAAAAAGGCACGTTCAGGCACATTTAGGCACGATTGTATTAGATTAATTATTAATCGGTTACATGTATTATCGAAAAGGAATTATTGATTTTGGCACGTTCAGGCATGAAATATATTTGATTAGTTGGCTACGTTTTGTATTTTTGTCATAAACATCATGTAGTAATATGGCAAAGAAAAGAATACCGATAGACAAAGAGAGGTTTGAAACTTTAAAAAACGAGTTAGTAAGAGTTTCTAATATAGATTTGAGTTCAGATAATGCATACTCTGACCTATGCGATTATATAAAGAAACAGAGTAATACCAATTTTCCTCTCCCAAAATATGAAGACGGAAGCATTATCCAGCAATCTGAAACTATCAGCGTTGATACATTACGTCGTTATTGGGGAGATAAAGATGCAGACAAGGAAAGAAAGCCGGATGTTGGAAAATTATCTTTCATGGCTCGTGCTTTAGGATATAAGGATTGGGAAACATTCTGCCACGAATACAAACAGACCAATACGGACTTTGACATAGAGAAAGGATTCAATGGAATGGACTATTTCAAGTTTTCATCATTGCTTGAAGGTGAAATCGTCTGTATCGGCTGGTATCCTCAAAAATATTGCAGATTGAAGTTTTTAGGAGAGTACTCTTTTGAGGTCGTTGAATCCTATAGAATGAAAAGTGAGGTTGGACGCAAATTTGAAACTTCCGGTTTTCGTCTCGCCCAAATATCAGACAAAGCTATTTTTCCAGAAGTCTTAATAGAGCCATTATATGAATATCAAGAAGATTTATGGAATGCCATAGAAAACTTTGATATAAAGAATTGCCCTACAGAAATCCTTTTATAAGAAAAGATAAAAGTGAATAAAGTGAGTAAAGTGAACTATATTTTTATAATAGAGCATATTCTTATTTTATAGACCATATAACGATATAAAACTTTATACTTTTTATAAAATATAGTTCACTTTACTCACTTTATTCACTATGTAATATTTTTCTACTTTTATTTATTCTTTCATATTCGAGATATGCTCGTGCTTCTTTATACCGAGTATTAGAGGCAGGAGAAAAGCACGATACAGGAGACGAAAACAGCCTTATTTTTGGTATGGGAAATATAATAATCTTACGTCTATTTGGAAGCGAAAAGGATATGCAGAAAATCGTTTATTCTTGTGAAAAAACTATGCGTTTCGTGAGTTTCATATCGCCTTCTCCTAAAAGTAGCCACCTTGCATTTATAGACGGAAAGGCAATCAGTATCTTTTGCACAATCCAGACGGTAGGAAGTTCTTTTCTTAATAAAATGTTCATCAGTATAGTAAAAGACAATCCCGTTCTTTGACAAAAATCAGAAACGGAAGGAGATTCTTTTTCGGCAACCTGTTTGATTCTGGCTTGTATGCCACATTCAGAACATCCCAAAAGGACAAAGGCAAATTGATGTTCTTTATATGAACCGCTTCTTTGAATAACGGTGCAATCTCAAATGGCGAATGTTTGGATATTCCGCATCCTATCTCTGTAACTAAAAAAATATATTCCGGATGTTGTTCCGCATATAGCAGAAAATCATCAATATGTTTTTTAAGATTCTCAATGTGTTTGGAAGGTAGCGCATAGGTCTGCCCCTGTATTCCCACAGCCTGCCCCATAATAGCTCCGAATTTCATCGCTGTTGCTGCGGCATTTCCATTATGTACACCGTTTGAGTTTGAACCGAACACGAATATTTCATTTTCTTTCAGCTCCGTAATGTTGTAAGGGGTAATTCTGTTATTCATAATTTTAAAATTTTGGGTATAAAAAATCCCCTCATTGCACAAGCAATAAGAGGATTCTATAAGTGTATTACTCTCGATTATTATCAGTTCAACGAAATAAGATTGATGATTTTGTTCCCATTTTCTGCAACATTATCGATAACAACTTCATCTGTTTCTGTGATAGTTCCTACAACGTTAGCACCGTCCGAATATCTGAAACCGGTGAATGTGATATTAGAACTTTCAGAATTTGCCGAAAGACTTTGTATTTCATAATCCAAAATTTGAAACTGAGATTCTTGATAATCTTTCATTGCTATTTTTGAGAAAGTTGTATTGCTACGGTTGTACCATGCTTTATTTGTGCGAATATCTCCAATATTAATCTGCTTATCAAGTTTTGTACATTTTTCTCCGTCAAACTCATAATATTCATTCAGCAACAGTGTTTTGCGCACATGATTAGGAACAGCAAATTCCCCATACCCAGTGAATTGTTCATCAGATATGGTGCATATTGTTTTTTCTTCTAAGTCATTATTTCCAATAGTCTTATGTTGAATAATCGCATTATTGCGAATGGAATATAAATTACCGTTAAAGATGAATGTATAAGTATCTGAAATCGGATAAATTCTGCCACCCGGACATTTCACACGGCAATTCTGTTGTTGTTCTTGACTACTCCAATACACAACAAAACCATTATCGGTTACAGTGAAATTATTACATATAACTTCATCAGGTAACATTTTCTGCATTGTGAAATCTGAAACATTCAATTTGTATATTTGTCTATATTCTGGATAATTTGAATTAGAAGAAGAAGCAATATAAATATTTCCTTGATTATCCAATATTGTTTTCAATGAACCGTAATACAAATCAATATGTACATCTTTCGGCCATCTGTATAACTTTTCTGTTTGAACATCTACTATTGAGAGATACCTAATACTTTGATTGCTAACAGATATATATTCATCATCAGGGCCGGGTTTATAAAACAAATCAACAATATCTTGTTCAACAGGATTCACCAGAATAATCTTATCACTCAGTTTGACAACCTTACTAATACCAATATTATGGTCTTGACCGTCTTCTCCCTTGATTGACAACTTTACCTCATTGCCTGATAAATCAAGTTTGTAATAAGAGTCGTCCCCTGTTGCTCTTGTTGCGGATGATTTTTGATAAATCATCTTGGCGTCACTCACATTCAAATTCGTAAGGTATTTATAACCTTCTTCATAATTGATATTGCCACTACCGGAACCACCGTCATCACTACATGCAGTAAATAAAGCTACCGCACCTAACATTAATAAAAATTTCTTCATAATTACCAGAATGTCGTTTCTCCCTTAGCCCCAAATCAGAAGAGTTTATAAATGCAGAAAGCGTGAGGCCATTAACTTATTTTATACGACGGGCTCTGGTAAGACCTTGAACTAAAACAAGCAACAGTCCCCACGCCATATACGGATATGACGCGAGAGATGTCAACTTATTCCCGTTCTACAGATAGTTTACCAGACTTCGTCGTAGAGAATCAGTTAAACACTTTCGTGTACCTTAAATTTCTAATATGTCCGCCATGTTGCCATGACGGTACAAAATTAGAAAAAATAAGGCACATCACAAAGTTACATCTCATAAAGAGACTGTTGCAGGTTACAAAATTAGATATTCTTATTCATTCAGCATTTCATCAATGGCGAATTCGTGAAGTTCATGCTCCAGCTCCATTTCTTTAAGCCGTTCTTCTTTCTTCTGAAAATAATCATCGCCCAAACCTTTTTCTTCGAGTGTCTTGTCGAATTTATCAAGTATTTCATCTGAAACACATTCTTCATCGTCATTATCGATTGATTCATCCAATGCGGAAAGCATATCCTCCATTGTGTATTCCTGTTCTTGTGAAGAAGTATCTTCCATTAATGAAAACTCTGTATCATCCTCACAATCAATATCCGGCCCTAACATATCTATAAGCTCATCGATTGTATAATCTTTGTCTTTAAAAGAATCTTTCGTATTTTCTTCTTTGACAATCGGCTCTTGAACACCGGTTTCCTGTATGCTTTCTTTTTGAGCAGACATTTTAGTCTTTGGTGCTTTCTTTGAAGATTTCTTTTTAGTCTCTACAACTTCGGCAGTCACCGGTTGTTCTTCTTCTACTTTTTTCTTTCGTGCCATAACTTTATTTATTTTTGAATTTAGTAATACTCCGAATACATGAATCATCGGACATTACATATATCCTCTTTTTTGTCGGAATATAAAAGAAAAAGGTATTTTAACTATATTCTTAACCAGAATTAAGCTCTCGCACCGGTAATTTTGCATAAAGAAAGCCCGATTCCCTAATGAATAGAATTACCGGGCAGGAAAGTAAAAAGAGCCCCATATAAGCTATATAGGCTACAAAAACGAGGTCAAAAGGTTAGTGTTCTTAGCACGCTCCTCTTTCTCGAAACTCGCCAGATATGCTTCCGTAGTCCTCAGGTCGGTATGTCCTAAAGATTCACTTATATAAGAGATATTGGCTCCGCTTCGTTTCAATACGGTAGCGTATGAGTGCCTTGCGGTGTATGTGGTGATATTGCCTATACTCAATTCTTCACCTATCAACTTCATACGCTTGTTGATTCGCTTGACAACATCACGTACAATCGCTTTACGCTCTATGGCTGTCTCATGCCCTTTCATATAAGGAAATATGTAATTATCGGGTAACGGTTTGTTGCCCCACTTGTCAATTATTGCCTGTAATTGGGGAGAAACAACTGCACGTATCTCTTTCCTATTCTTTGTTGTGCGTTCTGTTTTCTGTCTCACAAAACATATTTCACCGTCCACAATATCCGAGAACTTCAATTTCAGCATGTCTGTCGGATTGATACCGTTGCACAAGTAAATGAATATCCAGAGGTCTTTATATCTGTTAGTGGTTTCATTTTCACTCTTATAATCGAAAATGGCCTTCAACTGTTTCTTTGTCAATCCTTTCTTTCTTCCGATACCGGTCTTTATCTCGAACAGACCTTTTCCGAATGGGTATTGCGATTCTTTGATAACGCCGGCTCTCTTGGCTTCATTCATCAAAGTACGAATATTTCTCATGTGCATACCGATTGTAGAAATACTTCTCGTTTTCGACCAAAGTCTTTCGCATTTTTGTAACCATTCAACCGTAACAGTACTAAATGGAATATCTTTGCCGCCGACTTCCTCAACCATTACCAATGTAGTTTGATAGAACTGCATTGTCCCGATTCTTTCTTCGTTTTTCAGTTCCTCAATCTTAGCTCGTATGGCACTGTTCAGAGTATCACCGGTAGCTTTTCCCAAACGCAAATTGAGCGTATTAAAAGAGAATGTTCCTTTCTCTGCCAAAGCTTCAACATTCATACGGACTAAAGAAAAACTACTTTCAATGGCTTGTCTGATTTTCTTGCTTTCAGAAGATTTGCTATCCGGGAGTTTGTTCCATTCTTCTTTCGTCATGCAGATACCAATAGAATAATACTTGGGCTTTCTTTGATAATAAACCTTGATTTTAATAGGATATTTGCCTTCTTTGTTGGCAGTACGTGCATCAAGTACCGTAGAGACTACGATACCGTCTTTTGAAAAATTATACATGGTTTTAGTGATTACCCGCAAGCGGAATTGCTTACGATAGTCTATATATCCTCATTTGAATGGAAATATAAACGTTTTGAAACCTTTTGAATATTGGTTTTGAGTAGTTTAGACATTAGTTTCAAACGGTTTAAAACGATAATAGCAAAACATAGTATATATATTAGTCTGTAAATAAGAATTATACGCTTCGCTCATTTCAAGAACATTATTGAGAAGTATCACTAAAAGTCGGAAAAATACAGCTATCGATAAATAGATAATAAAAGTTAAACATTCAAAGCCATTGAATCCGATTCTTCTATTTTAAAGAGTTCGCATTGATTTTCAAATTATGTTTGAAGATTCCGAGCATAAAATAAACATAGAAAATAGAATAAGTGCAGCATATTAATTGAATTAAATGGTTTGCCAATCATTAACACACCAATAATTTTGAAAAGATGTTTTTCACGAAACAATATATCCTTTTTTATTGTTTATTTGAAAAACAATATCATGTAATTATCAAATTTGATAATTTATTCTATGATATATATTATCATAAAGAATAAAATACTTATCTTTGCAGAAAGATAACGAATTGCATGAATATCTATACAGAAGATGAAGCACTAATTGAGTTATTGGAAGAGGGTTGCACCAATGACAAAAGATACAAGAGACTTCCTAAGGATGTAATCAAAGGTTATATAAAAGCATATAATCATCTAAAAGCAGCCACAAGAATAGAAGATTTATTCAGAATCGGAAGTCTGCATTATGAACGATTGAAAGGTGACTTAAAAGACTTTGAATCGGTTAGATGTACCGGACGTTGGAGATTAATATTTCAAAGTTCCACAATAGACGGTTCATTGATAATTACTGAAATAGAATTAATAGAAATATCCAACCATTATGGCGACTAAAATCAAATTAAACGATTGCGTACCTTGTATAGCCATTCATCCGGGTGAAATCATTAAGGATGAATTAGATGCAAGAGAAATGAAGCAAAAAGAATTGGCTTCACTTATGAGCATGCCTACTTCCGTACTCAATGATATTATAAAGGGACGTCGTGCTGTAACTCCTGAAGTTGCTGTTTTGCTACAGGAAATTTTAGGAATAGATGCTTCATATTGGTTATCACTACAAAATCAATATGATATAGACCAAGCAAATATAAATAAGAAAATAGTAGAACGAAAAAAGAATATTGAGATATGGAAAGTAATTTCTCAATATTGTTCTGTCAAATATTTCGAGAAATTAAATGTTATTGGAACGAAAATATCAGAAAACATAAAAATAATATATTCAATTTTCGGCGTAACTTCAGTTGAAGAACTAATAGCTTCGTTTTCTTCAGAAAAGGAACTTTCTTATTTTAAGAAATCTGAATGTTTAAAGAGCGACCCTATTAACATTTTCTCATGGAAACATTTTGCTTTCTATCAAAGTTCACAAATGCCGGATGTTGCCGATTTTGATGAAAACAGTTTAGAAAGACTTGTGCAGGAATTGAATCAAATGTTTGTTGTAAACATAAACACTATTGATAAGACAAAAGAAATTCTGTCACGATATGGAATTAAATTTATTATAGTGTCTAAATTCGACAAAACACCGATTGATGGATTTTCTTTTTGGCAAGGAAAAAATCCGACCATTGTATTAACATTACGATTAAACAAAATCGATAATTATGCTTTCGCTTTATTGCATGAGATATACCATGTTTATATGCATCTTATTAACAATAGAGAACAGAAATACATTGCCATAGAAGGAGCTGAAATAAATAAATGCGAGGAAGAAGCAAACAAATTCGCCAAGTGCTCTTTAATTGGTAAAGACCTATGGAATACATTCCTCAAACAACATTCCATGATTTCTCCACATGCAATGCAAATGAAAATAAAACAATTTGCTCATCAACATAATATCAATGAGGCTATTGTTTTAGGATTTTATCAGCATGATATTAATTTGTATTCTATTAAAAGCTCAATATCAAGAGAGATAAAATAGAATATTCAAATACATTTAGTATATTTGCAATTAATATGACCTCCCACGCTTCCCATTTGAATAGCGCACCCGGGGAGGTCTTCGAGTTTTATATAAGATGACAAGCTTCCTATTATTGATATAACCCAATATTACCGTACAAATCTAATTGCACACAATTTGCACACATCTTAGGAAAATAGAAGAAAACAAGAAATATTATTTGAAAAGGAAATATTATCTTTGGGCTTGGAAATCAAGATGTATGGATATGAAAAGATATAAAATACAAATCGCTGAAAATCAAATATTTGCGACTCATAATCTGGAGGTCCCTGGTTCAAGCCCAGGCTGGTCCA
>ERZ791618.1007-NODE-1007-length-10959-cov-2.041269_pt1 | contig 10959 bp, 12 predicted proteins | sample MGYA00510059_ERZ791618 | MGnify/ENA primary metagenome ERZ791618 (study PRJEB30046, sample SAMN00715159) | human gut metagenome | study: EMG produced TPA metagenomics assembly of the A metagenome-wide association study of gut microbiota in type 2...
GGTGCGGTCTCCGAAACGACGGTGAGCGTGAAGAGTCCTTCTCCGTACCCGAAGCCCGTGTCGGCGAGACCCGAATGGAAGAGTTGCAATGTACCCTGAACCGCAAGCGTGACGAGCACGGCGCCTACAGCAAAGAGAGGCTTTACCGCCTCTTTCACGGTGCTTTGGACGTGTCGCTACCTTTTAACGAGGACGGGAGCAGTTACGACTACACCATGTACCTGACCAAGAACACCAACCACGTCCGCGTTATACTACATCATCTCTCGGGAGAGGACGTGGACGTGAATCAATTCTCTTTCCGTATAGAGGACGAGAACGGGGTGATGGCTCATGACAACGAGTTGATGGAAGACGAGAATATTACCTACCGTCCTTGGAAAACGCAAAACGGCGAGGCCGGTGTGGGAAAAGAAGATTCCCGTGCCATCATCCATGTGAAAGACGCCATTGCCGATCTGACCGTGGGACGTATGATGGAATCACATCGTGAAAAGATGTTCCTGACCATCACCAACCGGGAAGGCGAGCCTGTGGCCCGCATCCCGGTGATTGACTATGCGTTGCTTGCCAAGGATTATTACGAGGAAGAATACAAGCACACGATGACCGATCAGGAGTTCTTGGATCGCGAGGACGACTACGTAATGACGTTCTTTCTTGACGAGAACAACCGGTGGATCAGCAGCCAGATACTGATTCACTCTTGGCGGGTGATATTAAGTAATATTGAAATTGAATAATTAGGAACAGGGATTAAACTGATGAAACCGAACATTATACATAGCATTGTGGTTTGCCTGACTGCTGCACTGCCTTTTATGGTGGCGTGCAGCAGTCAGAATGAATCCTTACCGGACACCACGGACGCTGCTCTGTATTTGAACATCGCCACACTGGAACAGACGAAATCGGGAGTAGTAGAACTGCCCGACAACGAGAAGATGCACAGCGTGCGTGTTGTTGTGCTGCATGAGAATGGCACGGTGGAACATAACCGCCACTATTCGTTGGAGGGCGCGCAAGAAAAAAAATACATCATCCTCAAGGTAAGTCCCAACGAGAAGAAAAAGATTTTCCTCTTCGCCAACGAAGAGAATGTGTCTGTCATGGAAGACGTGACGGGAGAAAACCAAACACTGACCGATTTCTTCAACAGTTATAACGAGAACTCCTCCGGCTTTGCCGATGCGGTAAACGGCCTCTACTTCGCCCCGGACTATTCGGGTGGAAAACCCATCCCGATGTCGTCCATGTATGAAATAGACTTTACCGAAGGAAAGGTCGAGAAGACGTTCTACGTGGTGCGTGTCGCCACGAAGTTCACCGTGAACTTTATGAACTGGCGCAACGAGGAAGTGACCGTGACCAGCTTCACCCTGGCAAGCCATGCCGACAAGAACTTCCTGATGGCGCGTGTCCGTGACAGCGAACAGAACCGGAAGTACTTCGATGGTAACACTTGGATAGAATGGTTGAAAGACGTTTCCGACGCCTCATCCGAAACTGACGATTATACCACCACGGAAGCCGCCGGCTGGTTGAAGGACTACGAACTGCCGACACAGGCAGATAAAGCAAAGACCTATACTCACGGGACGGTTACTGTAGGAAAACCTACAGTTGATATAAACTACCCGGACAACTCCAAACCGGGTGTCGCGAAGAATGTCCTCGTTTTCTACCTACCCGAGAGTATGAACCTCAAGAAGGATGCAACAGACGGCGAGCAGGAGTACACGATGAGCATCCAGATACAAGAAAGGGAAGAACCTTTCACCTTCCCGTTACCGAACTTGAAAGCTTTGTTCCGCAACACGCATGTCGTGGTGAATATAACGTTTAATAGTAGGGAAATCATGGTGGATGTGATTCCTTACAGCAACGTCCCACTTGAGCCCGTATTCGGATTGTAAAACAATAATATAGGAGTATATGAAACATTTTGCACGACATATCATTGTATTTCTGATGATTTTCGCAGCTACCGGCTGCCAGGATGATTTTTTAAAGGAAGAAACCTTTGGTAAAGGCGAGGCAAGCATAACCGCCACGCTGGACTTCAAACCCATGTCCTCGGCATTGACCCGGACACGGACTGCTGGGAATGCCCTGAAGGAAATTAACAGCCTGTATGTGTTGTTGTATGATGAAAAAGGGAATATAAAAAATCAGTGGCAGATAGAAAAATATACCGAGTCTGATGAAGACCGTACAAATGCAGATGCGGAAAACGGCGATAAAGCGGAAACACAAACTAAACGCGCCACGTTCACGCTGCCGGAGAAAATCGACTTCGGGCGGTATCACATGTATGCTGTGGCTAACATTCCCGACCTGCTGGCTACGTATAAAGATAACATAGCCACCGTGGACGGACTCAAAAGCATTCCGCTCACATGGAACCCCGATGATATCACTGCCAACGGCCAGATGATAGGCTATTTCACGAATGTTTCCAGCAACTCCAACGACGGCGAGTCGCTTGTAGTGAAAGAAAAAAGCGTGAAGCTACATGCATGGTTGCGCCGTGCGGCTTCCAAAGTAACTATAGCCTACGACGGCGGTGATTTGAAAGAAGGAGTGTTTATCTATCTCGAATCGGTGCAGATTAAAGATATTCCATCACAATGTTATTTGGGAAAGGATAATAACGTTGGCGCGGAAGGATATACGTTGGAAGCTCCTGAAAAAGGAAAAGAAACAGAAATGAAAGACGGGGAAATCATTACCTATTCTGATCACAATCATGGAGAAGCAGGCTTTGAAATCGGTGGCAATTGTGTGGGACATCGTATCACGGTAGGTACTCCGAAATTCGGCTCTCACGGAGAAACAGATGAAGCACTGTATTTTTACGAGAATATGCAGGGTGCGGGAACCGATATGCCCGACAAGCGGCAGGATGCAACCGGTCCTGATGGAAAACCGGACGGGGAACTGGATTTTCCCGGATTGCCGAACGATACAACATACAGATTAAAAGATAATGTACCCTACGGCACCTACATTGAGGTGAAAGCCCACTACATTTCCAATAATTCTGAGCGACTGGGCAACGGGCGTATCATCTATCGCTTCATGTTGGGACAGAACGTGACAAACGACTATAACGCCAAGCGTAATTGCCATTACAAACTGACGTTGAAATTCAAGAACTTCGCCAACGAAGCCGATTGGCATATCGAGTATGTGGAACCGGAGCCCGGCGTGATGACTCCCGAACCTTATTATATAACCTATTTGTACAACCATTCCATGATGTACCCTATCAAAGTGAATACGGGCGGGCATGAGATTGAATCTATAAAGGCAAAAATCATAGAAAACAACTGGGCACCCCATAATGCCAGTGGCAATATTTATTATACGGGTGCTCCGAATGGTGTTGCAGCACCGTGGAACGGTTTCCTGTCATTACATAAAACCACGAAGACAGTGCTTTATAAAGATGAAGTCACTGATAATGAAACATATTACAAAACAGATCCAAAACGCGGTGAACGTGTATATAAGAACTTTACTTTGCCTGACAACCAGACATCCGAAGAGTTTACGACTGACGGTTCTGTAGCTGACGATAAATACCGTGTAGAAAAGCATCCCACGGAAGCAAATACATACAATGTTTATATCCCTATGTACACACGTGCCAAACAGATGATATCAACGACCGGATACACGGGGAATAATCCATACGTGGCGTACCAACGGAAAGCGGTCGTGGAGATTACAACCAAATTGCAAGATGTGGCTCAGACTTTTATAAACGAAGTTCCGATATATCAGGTGCGCCGTGTGGTGAATCCAAAGGGAATTTATCGTTCTGCAAACAACAACACCTCTTTTCATGTAGTGTTGAAACAATTGCCGGAAGAGGATGAACGAATGTTCAAAACATTCCAATCTGAAGGTCCTTGGAAAGCCTATGTCGTCAAGAGATGTAACGGAGATGGAATTACACTTTCGGCAACGTCGGGGTCAGAGTCAAGACCTGATTCGGAATATGGTACTGCCATTCATGGCAAAACCGGTAGTGTGATTGATTTCAATGTTGATTTTTCCGGGAGCTCCACCGAGAATCGTTACGCTATTATCCGCATAGAATATCACAATTATACCTGCCAGCACCTGATTTTCGTGCGACAAGGTGACAAACCTGACGATTTAGTTTCAGGTGGTGTGAAGTGGTATGCCCAAAATATGAGGACTTCGACGGAACTGGCTTCTACTCCGTTAGATGAGGGTTCACTGTTCAAGTTCGGGAACTGGAACAGTCCGATAGATGCAAAAGACAATAAAAATCCGTTTGAGCCGTGGATAAATGTTACGCCGGAAAATTTCAAAGTATATCCGGAAGATGGTTTTACCAATGCAGCGACTAAGAATAAAATGGAGTGGACAACTATTACTTCTCATGGAAAAAATGAAACGTTTGGCATCCCCCAGATGCAAAACGCCAGGGTGGCTACAGCCACAGACTTTTGGGAATTGAGGAAGGAAGACAGTCATGTAGAACAAGGATACGGTGTATTGTATGGAGATGATGCCACAGAAACGGCTGATGATATCGTAGAAGTTTACGGCTATGACTATGAACATAATACGTTGGGACGTGGAATGAGAGGTTGTTTTGTATACAACAGTGAAACGGGCAAAAGCCTCTTTTTCCCCATTGGTGCTTCCGGCTACGGACATAGAAAACAAAGCTATACTGCCACTTGGGGAGATCCTGAAAACCTCAATGGAGTATTAAGATATGCTGCCGGTCGAACAAAATTATATCCGACTCCTACAGAACGTCCGTTGTTTTACGATTTGTATAAACGACCAGGAGCCGTCTATTGGTTAAATGCGGAAATTCCTAAAGACCAACTTACGCCAACGGATGGTCCCAGCTTGGGATGGGATATCAACTATTTCTCATTTGATTTCAATTTTATCTCTACGAGCAACCTGATCAAAAGCGGTGGCTCGGATGCTTGCTTTGTGCGCTGTGTTGTCGATGAAGATGGCCTTAAGTAATATTGGAGTCAATATTGGTGCATTATTAGGTACTCTGGGTATCGTAGGTATCGCATTTGCCTTAGCAGCCCAAGACACTGTAAAAAATGTGTTCGGAGCTTTTACTATATTGACAGATAAGTCTTTCAACATAGGTGATACGATTCGCGTGGGTAATATCGAAGGTACTGTGATTGATGTTGGAGTTCGAAGTACAAAAATCATGGACTACAATAAACATATCATCACTTTCCCTAATTATAAAGTTACAGATGCTTCTATCATAAATATCTCTTCCGAACCGATGCGTCGGGTCGTCTTGAAACTTGGATTGACATACAACACAACATCCGAAAAAATGAAAGAAGCTTTAAATATACTGAAAGCCATTCCTAAAAGAATAGAAAATGTATCTTCCAAACCATCGGATACCACAGCTGTTTTTACAGAATATACAGACTCTGCACTGAATATAATGTACATATATTTTATAGAAAAACAGGGAGATATTTTAATGGTAACTTCAAATGTAAATATGGAGATTTTAGATTCATTCAATAAAGCAGGTATTGATTTCGCATTCCCAACACGAACGATTTACGTTCAAAAGGATGAATTGGCTGATTTGACAGAAGAGAAAAAATAGTACACCAATACTTTATCCTCAAATCACCCCACTAATAAAAATCCAATCTAACAAAAAAATCCCGACGGTATATAATGATTTCTATACCGCCGGGATAATACATATACTTTTTCAACTCTATCGCACTCATACCACACCAACAATACTCAACCTTATATTTACCTTATTTACAATCATCTAAAAAAGATTCAAGTACCTCTTTCGCCATTTCAACCCGTTTCTTTAAATACATGCAGACAGTTTCCCATCGATAATAAGGAAAACAGGAAGTTGAAACAGGAAGTGTCATTTCTTTTTCATTCAAAAGAAATTTCACCCATATTTCTTGAGTCTTGTCATGATAAAAAATCCATTGTACATTAGCCGCCATCGGAGCAATATCATAGTCTTTCCAATATTTAGATACAGAATCAGGAACAACAACTTGGACATCCGTTCCTTCTATACCCATTAATGCTACAAAAGGAATAACCGTCTCTGCATGAGCAAAACGAAAATTCGCCCTGATATCCGACTTGCCCTTTATCACTTCATCAACTGAACGAATAAATTCTGATAGCAGAGGCCATGCAATTGCAACAGGCAGCATCTGTCCGACCGGTGAAGAACTCTTACTCATATATTGTCGCAAATTCTGAGTCTGCCAGTAATTATTCCATTCATCTATTGTGAAAAGACCATCCAAATTTATCGAAGTACCTGTATCCGGTAATATGGCAGCAATGGAGAATAAAGCCATGACAAATTCTTCTGCCTCCTTAGCCGTTTTCTGCCCTGATTCCAGAAAGAAGTTTTTCATAGCAGAAGCAGGAGAAATCTTTCGTCGCACAAAAGTCTCATATATAGGACGCCAATCACCATTTTCTTTATAATCAATATAAGATTGGTTTAAATCGAAGAAACGAAGAATATCATTATATTGCTTCCCTTCATTGCGTTGTATGCGTAAAGAAGAATTAAACTCGACCATACAAGCTAGAAATGCATCCATACTATGTATACAACGGGGAACGTATGTCGCAATTGCCTGCACTTTGGCAGAATCACTGAATAACTGTGGATAGCGTTCTATTATACGTCTGGCAATACCCTGTTGTTCCTCCTCTCCCACCACTGATAACTTCCCCCATTGTCCGGCAAAAGCTTTCGATAGATTCTGTATTATAGAAAGCAATGTTATCCCTCCTGTTGTCAGTCTATTTTCTCGCTGAGCCGATTCCAGCATCTCATTCACTCTATTCAAAGCCTTTCCTGAAGTAGGAAAACGCGCTCCATGTCTCCCCAGATGGGTAATATAAAAGGGAACCATACCATCCTGAAAAAAGCCAGATGAGTCCTTCACAACAGGATACGGCATGGCTGTCCCCGCATATTGCTGTATCCTATCCTGTCCCCATAGAAGAGAAACGGGGCAAAACATAAAAATTCCAATTAACAATAATCCTTTCATATTATAAATCTTATATGTACAGATTATAACGATGAAAGAAGGATTATGTTTAACTATAAATAACTCTGAGAGAACTTAATACCATAATATCAAGGAATACTCAGTTGTTGTATATCTTTAGCCAACGGTCATCAGAAAGAACACTATATGGAGTTATCTCATTTATAATCAAAATATTAAACCACAACTTTTGTTTTTTTTTAAGTTTGAAATATTGACTGCTCAACATAGTAACTTAGCAATAAAACACTACATTGAATAAACATATAAGCAGTACTAATACAGCCATTCAGCATATTATTAAAATGAAAATTGTTGTTAAATCCTTTTTTATGCCCAAACCATTTTCTTACACAGCATGTTTTTTTTTCAAAACGGGACCGATGGTTTTCCGTCTGATATGATTCCTCAAGCCATCTGTTCCAATAGTATCATTTTAACTAAAACTTAATATTATGTATTTTATTTGGTACATTATCATTGGAATAGTTGCCGGACTCATAGCCGGCAAGATTATGAGAGGAGGCGGTTTCGGACTTCTCATCAACCTACTCGTAGGTATTGTAGGTGGCGTATTGGGGGGCTGGGTATTCGGCTTGTTGGGAATTACAACCACAGGCATTCTAGGTAGCCTTTTCACCTCCGTTATCGGTGCAATTCTATTATTGTGGATCATATCCTTCTTTCGTCATCCCAGGAGAACTGATATTTAATTTTTTATTAACCTAAACTCATTTTAATTATGGAAACTAATAAATCTAACTTTTTGATTGGGCTGGCAATAGGTTCGGCCATCGGAGCACTTGCTCAACGTTTTTCACGTACGGCAAAAGCCAAGATGCTAAAAAAGAAAATTCATAATGCCATGGCAAAGATTGCCGACCGTGCTGGAAGCCTTGCAGAAACCGTGAAAGACAAAGCACTGGATGCAGGTACCAAAGCCGCCGATAAGGTTGCAGATGCGACCTTTGACGTTGCCGAAAAGGCTGACACCCTGAAAAGTAAAGTCCATGCAGCTGCTTTAGAAGCCCAAAAATAGGCAACTATAACAAACAACTAAAATTACGGGATGTATTTTCAATGCTTCCCGATCCATTTCACCGGAATTAATGATTAATGAATATGAAATGGAACAATAAATGCAAATATACTCCCGCATCCCTGCGGGAAAAGAGTTATGAAGAACTGTACACGCTATGCCTGTCGGCCTATACAGAAGGTCGTACGGATGAGAGGAATAAAAGCTTGGAAGCGTATAGGCTCAGGTGTAGCTGTCTGTTCGGAAACAAATGTATGGACTCTTCCCTTTCCGTGGGAGTGCGGAAAAGGATATGCGACGGAAATTGTCATTATATAAAGAAATATATGTCTGAACTGGACAAACTGGAGGAATAAAATTCATTTTCTCCGATCCTTTCTCATTTATATCTCTACCGACAACTTTACCCTCTTGACTTGATTAGACAAACTTTTTCCGGTCTGTATATACAGACCGGAAAGGATATCCCTATCTTATAATATACAGATGTACATCTAAAATTAACCTGAATTATTAACTTAAAAATGAATCTGTTATGTTTTACCATGTAAAAGATCTTCAGTTCAATGCCCGTGTATCACAGCCGGATCCCCGTTTTGCTCGTGTGATGCTTGAGGCATTCGGAGGGGCCAACGGCGAGTTGAAATCCGCTCTACAGTATTTTGTACAGGCATTCAGTTGCCATAACCCCTACCCTGACAAATATGACATGCTCATGGATATTGCCACTGAGGAATTCGGTCATCTTGAAATTGTAGGTGCAACCATCCAGATGCTCCTCGGACCAGTAAACGGAGAAATGAAGGATGTGTTGGAAGATACTCCTCTGCGTACCATGATGGAAGGAAAAGCAGGCAAAGAGGATCTTATCCACCAAGCCTTCACCAATCCTGCGTTTCTGGTAACAGCTCCCGGCAGTCCCGTACTGACCGATAGCAACGGTAACCCATGGTGTGCCACCTACGTGTCGGCCAATGCTGACTTGACAGTGGACCTGCGTTCCAACATGGCGGGTGAAGCACGTGCCAAGATAGGTTACGAAAACCTTATCCCACTTACGGATGACCCACTTGTAAAAGAAACGCTCACATTCCTTATGACTCGCGAAGTAACCCATTTTCAACAGTTTGAGGCCGCTCTGGAAACTATTCAGCCGAACTTTCCGCCGGGAGTATTCCAAACATCCCCCCGATACAGTAACCTTTATTTTAATGATTCCAAGGGAAAGGAAGCCCGTGGACCATGGAATGAAGGTAAAAGTACGAGACTCAAAGAAGAATGGCAATATATCGAGAATCCACTGGAGGAAGTCAGAAGTACTGACGGACTACTCCAACGCAAACCTGAAGGCACTAAACGTACGGAAAAGGAAGTACGCCAAAGAGATGAAAAACTAGCTAAGGAACAGAGCAACGAGATACTCTCACATATCCCTAAAGGAGAAATGCGTTGGTGTGAATATGGAAATGCTAAGAACGGAAACAAATAAGATTTCCGGTTCTACTATTGTTTAACTTAAAAACTAAATTTTATGACAACAAAGAACGAAAAAAAACAGATGGAAGCAAAGGGAAGTAAAAAGTGTACCCAAAGCAAAGCTAAAGAAAGTAAGCCTGCTGCTTCAAGCAAAAAATCGGAAAAAAAATAACTTGATTTTCCGATAGTAGAAGTATAAATCTTCATCCCGGTGGAGAACTGGTTTCTCCACCGGAAATTCTAAAGCATATTATATAACAAACTAAAATATAGAACTATATGAAAAAGATAATGTTTATCACACTGGCTATTTTATTCGCACTATCCGCGTCATCCTGTCGAAACAAAAAAGAACAGAACAGGACAGAACAGCAGATTGAAAATGCAAAAAAAGACGTAAATGACGCATTGGATAAAGCTTCCAACAAAATGGAGGATAGTGCCGACAAAGTCAAAGATGCTTGGAAAGAAACCAAGAAAGACGTGCAACAAGGTACAGAAAAGGTAAAGAAAGAAATCAAAAAGGATTACAATAAGGCTAAAAACGAAGTAAAGAAGCAGCTTGATTAGACTGTTATGTAAACCTTTATATCTCGATTTATTATCTCTCATTTAATTTATACAGGTATGAATATTCTTGCTATTTGGGTCATTGGAATAGTTCTGACCATAAGATGCGCCTGGGAAATAGGATGCCTGAGAATACCGAAAGAAAAAAAACTTATGGCAATCCTGCTGGTAGTCCTTACAAGCTGGATAGGAGCATTCCTCTATACTTTCTTCTTTAAAGAAAAGGTAGGAGCATGGCTAGACAGGTAATGACGAAAACCAAATAGGTAAAATATTCGGGTGTTTAAAGTTCTGATAAGAAAAGGGCAGTGCGTGATGCATAGTCCTTTTGAAAATATGACAAAAAAGAATAATACTGTCCATTATTCAGATACATAGATTTTTCAAAGAATTATCATTTGGGAATGATAGTTTGTTTTGGTGTACTTTCTAATTTTTTGTTCAAAATTTCAATGAGATTCGTTGTGTATATGATTTTTCTAATTTCAACCAAAAAGTCAAAGAATGCGATCAGTTCTTCCCTATTATTTCTTCACAAGCGTATCACATATAGATATTTAGCACCCTATTTTTGCTCAAAGTAATCCAACTCCATCTTTACGACTTCTTTAGTAAGTGCAGTATAGATATTCTTTAAATCAGAAGTAAACTCCTTTTTTCCAGACCACATACAGACAGGAGTTTATGATTTGATGCACCATGCATATTTGAATAGTAGATATTGGAAACACATTTTTAATAGTTTCTGTAAATCTATTCAGATTAGCAGTAACC
>ERZ791618.1008-NODE-1008-length-10950-cov-1.565948_pt1 | contig 10950 bp, 8 predicted proteins | sample MGYA00510059_ERZ791618 | MGnify/ENA primary metagenome ERZ791618 (study PRJEB30046, sample SAMN00715159) | human gut metagenome | study: EMG produced TPA metagenomics assembly of the A metagenome-wide association study of gut microbiota in type 2...
TTGCGGAATCCCTGGGCGTCCAGCACCCGGCACAGCGCGCCGAGCGTCCGGAACAGATAGCCCCACTCCGGCAGCGTCTGCAGCGTCTCCAGCCGTTCGGCGCACGTGCCGAACTGTGCGCCCTCACCGGACAAAACCGTCTGATCCATCATGCCCATGAACGGATCATTATACAGTAAGAATTTATCCAGATTCCGAACGTTGTCGTCAAGGCCGTTGCGCGTTCCGGGCAGATCCAGCTGCATGAAATCGTCGAATGCTGCACCGAAGCGCTGCGCAAAATGCGCCTTGATCGTTTCGTCATCGGTTTCGCCCTTCGCAAGCTCCGAAGCATAGAACAGCGACGGCAGGAGCGTAAACGGGGAGCATTCCCCGCCGTCGTCACCCCACATGGTCAGAAATACGTCCTGCACGCCATGCTCCCGGCAGCTTGCAAGCGCTGCTTTTGTGATCTTCATGCTGTAGCCGTTGTGCGGGGCATAGCCTGTCCACTTCCACAGGCCGCCCGCGAACCATGTGCCGGGCTTCAGCTTCTGATGTGCCTCGATCATGCCGTCATAGTGCGCTTCATCCGCCGAATAATAATCCCAGTAGACAAGTTCCACGTTTGCCGGGATCTTTTCGCGCACAGATTCGTCGATCTGAGCGTTTTGGGCATAATACTGTCCGTCGGTCGCCAGCTTAAAGAACATATCCGACCAGATCAGGAAGCGGAAGCCATATGTTTCGCCGATTTCACATACGCGCTGCAAATGCGCAAGCAACGCCTGTGAGCGGTTGCAGTCGCCGTGCTGGTTGTAATACCGGCCGCGCGCGAACATCTCCGCCTCGTCCATACCGAGATGGATCGTCCGGCAGGAGAGCGACGCGGCAAGGCTCCGGAACATATGGTCAATGAGCGTATACACCCGCTCGTCGCCCGCCAGCAGAATATCATCCGTGTCAAAATGCGGCCAGTATTCCGGCCAGCGCTTGATGGCGTACAGATGCGCCAGCGTCTGGATGCATGGCATGATCGTCATGCCCTGTTTTTGGCGTAGGCATCCAGTTCGCGCAGCTCGGCCTGCGTGTAGCGTCCGCGCATATAGCCGAAGTACGGCTCGTCCGGTACCTCATAGGTGTCTTCTGTGTATAAAAGCAGGGCGTTGTATCCGAGGCTTGCCGTGAGATCGACCCACTTTTTGAGCGTGTGCAGATTCGGCACAGCGTTTCTCGAACAGTCGAGCATGGTTCCAAACGTGCGGAACGGTGTGGAATTATCCATTGTGATGGCTCCTTTTCAGATATATCTATCATTTCAGCAGTTTTTTGCTGATTGTATGCAAATTTGGGTGCTGCGCCCTGCAAACAGCAGGGCGCAGCTGGTTATATGGGGATTACTTAATGTAAGCCTTGCAGAACAGCATCAGAACCTGTGCGATCTGCGCGCGGCTTGCAGGCGCGCCTGGGGTCAGGGTATTGCCGGAAAGGAAGTTCATTCCGACTGCCCACTGCATGGCGGGCTTTGCGTATGCGCTGACAGCGCTGCCGTCCGTGAACGGATCGAGCGAAGCGGACTTCGAGACGTTATACCCCTTATTTTCCGCATAGCGATACAGAATGGTAATCAACTGTTCCAGACTGAGCGTGGCGTTCGGTGCAAATTTTCCGTTTCCGACGCCGTTGACAACACCGGTTTCCGCTGCCCAATACAAAACGGGCAGGATGAGGCAATGAGATGGCTCATCCTGCCCGTCCTTCAGTCAGTCAGACTAAAAATCCTGATGGGGTCGTTTATTTACTTGGTTGCCAGCCATGCGTCGATCTGGGACTGCATTTCGGCAATGATCTGCTCGACGCCGGCGTCCTTCAGAGCGGCGTTGAACGCTTCGAGCGTGCTGTCAACATCGACTGCGCCGCAGTTGAGAGCGGGCAGATATTCTTCGACAACAGCGGAGCACTGCCGATCTGGGTTGCAACAGGCTCGGAGTCGAATGCGAAGCCGAGGATGCAGGAGGCCTGCGCGTTGGCGTTGATCTCGGCAGTTTCCGGCCAGGTGCCGACCTGAGAAGCGTCGGTGTAGTATTCGTTGAAGACGTTGCCGACGAGGAAGCTCAGCATGCCGGGATAGTCGCTGATGGGCTTGATGAGGCCGTCAGCCTTGTCGCCGACGAATTCATAGTCCGTGCCCTCAATGCCGTGGCAGATGAGGTTCAGGACTTCGGGATCGGAGCAAGGAGGTTGATGAACGCAACAGCGCGCTCGACGTTCTTGGAGGTTGCGGAGACAGCGGTGATCGTCGCCTGCACAGCGCCGGTCGTCATGGCGCAGTCGCCGAAGGCAATGCCGGTGATGTCATAGCCGCGAAGCTGACCTTCGGTGATGTCGCCGCCGGGCTTGTGCGCCGGGTCGGTGTCGATCGCACGGATGTCATTCTCACCTACAGAGTCAGCACCGGTAACGGCGTCTGTCGGAAAGTAGCCCGCCAGATTCCACTCGCGCATCTTTTCACACAGAGCCTTGAATTCTTCAGACTCAAACTGGTTGAAGACAACGGGAGTTTCGGCAGCATAGTAAACAACACCCGGCGTCGTATTGGAAACGATCACATCATAGCCAAGATAGTTGACCATATTTTCATAAATAAGATGACCGTAATTATAAATCACAACGGCATCCGGCTCACTGGCTTTGATGGTCGCAGCATACTCGTCCAGATCGTCGAGCGTCTTGACAGTGCTGGGATCGAAGCCGTACTTGTTCAGAAGCTCGGTGTTGAAGCGGATACCGGTCTGACGGACATAGATCTGCTGAAGCGGAATGCCGTAGAGCTTGCCGTTTACACGGATTGCATCCCAGACAGCGCTGTTGAGATCAGCGACAACGTCAGGAGCGTACTTATCCAGAACGTCCTGCGTCAACTCGGCATAAGCGCCCTTCGCAACGGCGGGCAGATACGGGTTCCATGCGCCGGTGAAGCAGATATCAAATTCCTCGCCAGCCGTGAACTTCATGTTCATCTTCTCGGTGTATTCGCCGAGAGGGATCATCTCGAACTCGATCTTGGCGTTGATTTTTTCCTTTGTGATCTCGTTGAGTTTCTCATTGATGGCCTCAAAGCCGGGGAAGCTGTCCTGCAGCGCGGGGAATGCCCAGTGCAGCGTGACTTCTTCTGCGAAGGGATTGTCATCTGCCGGGGCGTCAGCCGGAGTTTCGTCCGCGGGAGCGGCGGGTTCCGCAGTTTCGGTAGGAGCGGTGGTTTCTTCCTGGGAGGGCGTCGCAGTCTTGGCGCAGGCGGTGAACATCGCCAGAACCATCAGAGCCGCCAGCAGCAGCGCGAGGAACTTTTTCATTTGTGTTTCTCCTTTTCATTTTTATTATGTCATACCGTTCTGTCAATGATTTTATTCTTTGACAGATCCGATTGCCATACCCTTGACGAAATATTTTTGGAAGCGAGGGAACACCAGCAGCATCGGCGCGACTGTCAGCACGCACATTGCCATACGCATGGCCTCGCCTGGAAGCTTTGCGGCTTCTGCGCCGAGCAGCCCCGTAGACGCGTTATTCTTGAGAAAGTCGACCTTTTCCAGCATACGCTGCAAAAGCAGCTGAATCGTCACATAATTGCCGGTATCCATATACATCATGGCCTCGTAGTAAGCATTCCAATAGGCGACGAACAATGTCAGGCAGATTGTGGCCAACGCAGGCTTTGCAAGCGGGAACATCATGCGCCAGAAAATCTGGTACTCACCTGCACCGTCGATTTTGGCAGATTCGATCATGCTGTAGGGGAGTTTTTCGTAATAGGCACGCATGATGATCGTGTTCATCGCGGAAAACGCGCCCGGCAGAATCAGTACCCAGATGGAATTCTTCAGATTCAGCAGCTTGACATATGTGATGTACTGCGCCGCCATGCCGCCGCTGAAAAACATCGTAAACGTCACGAACAGTGACAGCACACTGCGCCAGCGGAAGGTCGTGCGCGAAATCGCATAGGCATACAGGCTCGTGACCAGACAGCCGATAGCCGTTCCGACGACGCTGACAAAAATCGTGGTGCCGTAAGCCTGCCAGAGCATCTTACTGTCACGGAACAGATAGGAATAGGCGGAGAAATCCAGATGCTTCGGGATCACGCGGAAGCCGTACTGCTTGATGTCCTCGGCGCTGGAAAGCGACACGGACAGCACACAGAAAAACGGATACAGAATGCAGAGGCACAGCATGATAAAAATCAAATAGATGAACACTGTTCCAACACGGTTTTTCTTTTTCATTAAAACAGCGTCCCCTCTCCGTTGATTTTTTTCGTGATCTTATTTGCTACGACCAGAATGATAAAGCCGACAACCGACTGACACAGGCCGATGGCCGTGGACATACCCACGTCGCCAGTCACGCGCAGTGCGCGGTAAACATAGGTGTCGATCACGTCCGTCACACTGTAGAGCATACTGGAGTTCTTTGTCAGATAATAGAACATACCAAAGTCTGCGCTGAAAATCCGGCCAAGCGACAAAATAAAGAACATGGTCACGATTGGACGGATGAACGGATACGAGATCTTCCACATGACCTGCCAGCGCGTTGCGCCGTCGAGCTGCGCCGCTTCAAAATAGGATTTGTCGATCGACAGCAGATTTCCGTAATAAATAATAATGCCATAGCCCATGTTCTTCCACAGATAGCAGACAAGCAGAATGTAGGGCCACCATTTTGGCGTTGTGTACCATGAAACCGTTTCTTTTCCGAAGAACGTCAGGATTCCGTTGACAATGCCGTTGACGTCGGCGAGGTTTGCGTAGAGCGCATACGACGCGGCAACCCATGAAACGATAAATGGCAGGAAGATCACCGTCTGGAACGCCTTGATCGCGTGGCGGCTGTTGATCTCATATAAAAGAAGCGCCAGCAGAACGGTGATGACCGTGTTGCACAGCAGGAACAGCAGGTTCAGTCCCAGCGTATTGCGGATCAGCCGTCCGAAGGTACCGGATGTGAAGAAAAACTCAAAATTCTTGAACCCGACCCATTCGCTTCCGAAGATGCCAAGATTGAATTTATAATTCTTGAATGCCAGCACCAGACCGAACATTGGCAGATACGCAAACAGCGCCAGAAGAATGATGCCCGGCACGCACATGGAAAACAGCTGTCGGTTATCCTTGCGCAAGCTCCGGTTATAAGAAGACCGTCTGCGGATTGTGCCTGGTTCCTGTTTTTTCGTTTCTGCTTTCATCAATACGAACCACCTCTGTCTTCTCGTTGTCGTTTTCGCTAAATTCAGTATAGTGGCGAGGTGCACATTTGTAATCTTTGAATTCTCACGATTGCTTTGAATTGCCCTGAAAGCGGACTTTGATTTTTGAGCGCAACTTTGAATTTTTATGATTATGTTGAAATGTGCGTTGGGATTGTGATATTTTTTAGGTATGCAAATAGTTTTCACCATCCGCTTTGTGGAAACTGCATAGTTGCAATGCTCTGCATGAAGAGGGGGGGGAAGGACAACTCGTGCGGCTAATCAAGTCCAATATTCCGACCGATCGAAAGAACAGCTTTTTTATTAAGGTACTCAGCGGCATTCTAGTTTTCTGCCTGCTGCTGGTATCCTTCGTTTTTCTGCTCATTTATCAGAACGTCAAAAAACGGAGTCTGGAACAGTCCTATCTCGCAGAGCAGGATATTGTCTCGAACGTCAGCTATTCCGCCTCCATCATGCAGGACACCGCTTCGTCCATGCTCACGCAACTCAACGGCGATCCGAAACTTTTGCAGCTAATCTACTCCATGGATACAGAAAGCCTGTCGGTCATTCAATCCATGCAGCTGCTGCAAAACTATACGCGCGCGTCGTCATGGCTGGACTCTGTATACATTTATTGTGCAGAGGAAGACTGTATCTGTTATGCCTACGCCAATGGCAACACCTATCAGTTATCATTTGGTACACTGGATGACTTTTTCGACGCAGCGTTCGTTCGGAATCTTGCAGCTGTGTCCCGTGTGACGCAAAAGCCGGCAATGCGCCAACTTCGCTACCGCAGCACGTCCTCCGACAAAACCGTTTTCAGTTATGTTCTGCCGGTCAGAACCTCGCTCAATCGCTATAATGGCTTCTTTGTTGCGAATATCAGCGCCGAGCGGCTGATGCAGCTCGGCTACGGTATGGCAAACGGCACGGAGCGTCAGCTTCTGATCGTGGATGCAAACGGACAGACCTACACAAGCGGCATGACGCTGCTGGAACAGGAACAGACGGATGCCGTGATCGAAGCGTGCTGGGCCGCAGAAAGCGGCCAAATGGTCGTGCAGGAGGCGAATGCGATCTGCACATGGTCGCGCTCTGCCGATACAGACCTGTATTTTATCAGCTGCATCAGCGACTCGGCCATTTCATCACAGCTCCGTGCGCTGACGCGCTGGTTTTTGCTGTTCTATCTGGGCATCGTGGTATTCGCCGTATTGATCTCCGTCTATCTGACAATCCGTATCAACCGTGAATATGCTGCGCTTCAAACGCAGTATACGCTTTCGGAAAAGCGCTACGCCGAAAACTACAGCTATATCAAGCACGCCATTCTCCGCAGCTTTTTTACGCTCCGAAGCAGCGATTTTGTCATCGGGCGGCAATTTTCCGACAATGGCATCGAGTTGGAGCAATATTCCGGCTTTGCGCTGTTCCTGCTCCAGCTCCGGCAGCGGGAGCTTTCGGATGACAATCAGAATATGTCGTACCGCAGAACGCATTTTCTGTTGCAGGAGCAGCTGGACAAGACGCTGCCGCAGGGGACACGCTATGAATTGTCGATATGCTGCAGGGCCGGTTCCTCCTTGTCTGTGAGCAGCCGGATACGGTAGACACGCAGACGCTTGCCCAAACGCTTTGCGCAGCGTTCTCTGAAGCCGCGCAGTTTTCCGTCTCTGGCGTCTGGTGCAATGGAATTTCTGCCGTCGATCAGCTTCCCGCAGCCTACCGCACACTGAACGAGCGGCTGGATCTGCTGTATTTCTATCCCGCCGGTCACTTTGTTTCCCGCACAGAGCTGGATGCACGTCCGGCCTTTGGCAAGGCACAGGCAGAGCAGATCCGCAGTGAGGTAGTACAAGCTCTCTGCACCCAGCGCTTTGACGATGCCGCTGCAGCGCTTGCGGGCTTCTTTGACGCATGGTTCGAACCGACAGCAGATGTGCCGTATACGCTGGATCTGCTGATTGCAGGCGTTTCTGAATATATCGCAACGTTCAAGCGTGCCTATGCCGTGACGATGGAATATAACTCCTCGCGCTTCCGCACGGAGGCTCTGCGTGCAGAGTCTTCTCGTGCAGTCAAGCGGCTGTTTCTGGATCTGGTGCAGGACGTCTCCTGTGCATTTGCCAGCATTGACAACCGCAGCAACTATATCGACGCGCTCATCGGCTATATCGAGCGCAATTATGCCGATCCGAAGCTGAACATCGATGCGCTGGCCGATCACGTCGGTCTGTCCGCGTCGCACATTCAGAATATTTTCAAGGCTGCCACCGGCAGCAGCATTTCGGCCTATCTGCGCCGTCTGCGTCTGAATAAGGCGACGGAGTTTTTGGCGCAGACCGACGTGCCGATCAGTGAAATTGCAGAACGAACCGGTTTCGGAAATTCCAACTATTTCTACACCGTATTTAAGCGCCACTACGCAGTTACGCCGAGTGAATATCGTGCAAACCGTCTGAACCGAGCGGACACAAAGGAGGCCTATAACAATGAAATCAACTGACCTGATTTCAGTCTTTTGTCGCCCTGTTCCATTCTGGAGCTGGAACGACAAATTAGAGCCGGACGAGCTGCGGCGGCAGATCGGTGCGATGCAGGACGCGGGCATGGGCGGATTCTTTATGCACGCGCGGGGCGGACTTGAAACCGAGTATCTGAGCGAGGACTGGTTTCGTGCGGTGGAGGCATCCGTTGACGAGGCGAAAAAGCGCGGGATGCAGGCGTGGTGCTACGATGAAAACGGCTGGCCGAGCGGCTTCGCCGGCGGCAAGCTGCTGGAAAATCCGGAAAACTGGGCGCACTATCTGCGCTTTGAGCGAAAAACGGACTTTGATGCAGCCGCGCTTGGCGTTTACACGCTGGAAAACGGTCATATTCGCCGCATCACCGGCGCGGCGAACGGCATTTCAGAGTATCTCTGCGTCTACGACTGCCAGAATTCCTCCACGGTCGATATCCTTGACCCGCGCATCACGGATGCGTTTCTTGCTCTGACGCACGAGAAGTATTTTGAACGCTTCGGTGCGGAATTCGGCAAGGGCATTGCGGGCTTCTTCACCGATGAGCCGCAGTATTTTCGCTATGAGACAGCCTACACGCCAGTGCTGCTGACAGAGTACAAAAAAGCCTACGGCGCAGATATTCTCGATCTGCTCGGCGCGCTGTTTGTGGACTGCGAGGAAGCGCCCGGCTTCCGTTTCCGCTACTGGCGGCTGATGAATGTACTCTATACCGAAAACTTCATGGGCCGCGTTTACCGCTGGTGCATAGAACACAACTGCCGTCTGACTGGTCACACAGTCGAGGAGAGCCAGCTTTACACGCAGATGTGGTGCTGTGCGGGTGTGATGCCGTTTTACGAGTATGAGAGCATTCCGGGCGTGGACTGGCTGGGGCGCAGAATCGGCACGGAGCTGGCCCCGCGGCAGGTTTCGTCCGCCGCGCAGCAGCTTGGCAAAAAGCAGGTGCTGACGGAGACGTTTGCCTGTGCGGGCTGGGACGTGACGCCGAAAGAACTCAAGCGCATCGCCGAATGGCAGTATGTGAACGGCGTAAACCTGATGTGCCAGCATCTGTACCCGTATTCCATCCGCGGCCAGCGCAAGCGGGATTATCCGGCGTTTTATTCGGAGCACAATCCGTGGACGGATGAATTAAAGACGTTCGACGACTATTTCACAGAACTGGGTTATCTGCTTGCCAACAGCCGCGAACAGGCGGATGTGCTGATTCTCCATCCGATACATTCGGCCTATCTGACGTTTGACCGTGCGACGATGAAGCATCCGTGCGCAGCGTTGGCGAACCGTTCAACGTGCTCATTGAGCGCTTCGGCGCGGCTGGCATCGGCCATCACTACGGCGACGAGCGGCTGATGGAGAAGTACGGCAGCGTCAAGGACGGCAGGCTGACCATTGGACAGTGTACCTATTCCTTCGTTGTGATTCCCGACTGCGATACGCTGGACAGCAGCACCGCCGCGCTTTTAAAAGACTATCTCGTACAGGGCGGACGGCTGATGCTGGCGGGACGGAAGCCCACGCGCATCGACGGCGAGCTTGCCGATCTCAGCTTCTTGCAAGGTAACCTGACGTGGGACGAGCTTGTGCGGGAACGTGCGCTTCTGCCGGAGGCAAACCGCGACGTGCGCTGCACGCTCCGCTTTGCGGAGAATGGAAATTTCCTGTTTGCAGTCAATCTGTCTGAGACGGACACAGCTGACATGTCTGTAAAACTTCCGTTTGCGGGCGTGGAGGCATACGATCTGCTGACACATAAAACGAAATCCGTTGCTTTTGAAAAGACGACAGACGGGATCGCAGCAAAGCTGCATCTCACACCCGGTGAGTCTGTGCTTCTCATGCAGAACGATTCCGCGATGCCACAGGCGCAGAAAAGCCCTATTGCCGAAACAATGGAGCTGGGCGGGAAATGGACGCGGTCCGCGCCGGTGCAGAACAGCCTGACGCTGGACAAGGCGGCGCTGAGTTATGATGGCAAGATGTATACAGAGTTGCTGCCGGTTCCGTATATCTCCGAGCGCCTGCTGCGGGAGAAAACGAATCGGAAGATCTGGCTGCGTTATGCGTTTGCGGCAGATCACCTGCCGGATGATTTGACATTGGAGTTGGAAACGCTCCAACACACAAAACTATCTGTGAACGGCACGGAAATCAGCCTGACCGGTCAGGGGGTCCTTGATCGCTCGTTTGTGCGTGGAAACATTGCCGCGCTTGCCAGAAAGGGTGAAAACGAGATCGTTTTAGAGCTGGACTATTTCCAGTCGCAGCAGACCTATGACGTGTTCGACGGCTTCTATTACGGAAACGGCGAGGTCACAGAGACGCTTATGAACTGCGTCAGCTATGAGACGAATATCGAAGCCATGTACCTGTTCGGGAGCTTCGCCGTGCGGCCGGATTCCGGCTGGCAGGCGGGTGAAAACGGCGTTCGATTCGGCGACCGCTTCCGTCTCTGTGCTCCGGCCATAGACCTTGACTTGCAGGATATTACGGTGCAGGGCTTCCCGTTCTTCCACGGGGCCATGCGCCTGAAGCGCACGATCACCGTGCAGAGCATAAACTGGCAGCTTCGCTGTGCGGGCCGCGTCCAGTATATGCGCGTATTTGTAAACGGGCAGAAAGCCGGAACGCTGCTTTTTAGCGATACGCTTGATCTTTCGCCGTATCTGCATCCGGGTGAAAACACGCTGGAACTGGAACTGATGGCAAGCAACCGCAATCTTTTGGGCCCGCACCACAACGCAGCGGAGCCTGAGCCGCTTTTCGTCGATCCGACGCTGTTTTCGCTCTACGGAAGCTGGCACAGCGGAAAAAGCGAGGGGTATCGGGAAAATTATGCGTTTGTGCGGTTCGGGCTGGACACATTGCAATTAGAACGTAATCTGCTTTGATTGCTTTATCAACGGGAGCATAAAAATGAAACGCTCTGAAATTAACAAAGCACTAAAGAACTTGAAGCCATGTGCGCGAAATACAAGTGCTATCTGCCGCCGTTCTGCAATTTTACCCCGGAGGAGTGGCAGGAAAAGGGTCACGAGTACGATGAAGTCCGCGACTGTATGCTCGGCTGGGATATTACTGATTACGGCCTCGGTAACTTTGACAAATTCGGGTTCTCTCTTATCACCATCCGCAACGGCTGGCGCACGCAGCCGGGAAAATATCCGACGGGCTACGCGGAGAATG
>ERZ791618.1009-NODE-1009-length-10949-cov-1.539379_pt1 | contig 10949 bp, 13 predicted proteins | sample MGYA00510059_ERZ791618 | MGnify/ENA primary metagenome ERZ791618 (study PRJEB30046, sample SAMN00715159) | human gut metagenome | study: EMG produced TPA metagenomics assembly of the A metagenome-wide association study of gut microbiota in type 2...
CCGGAAATAACTGATGAGCTTTATGCAAAAAGTTATAATCTACTGGAGAAGATTCTTTGCGGAAACAAAAGCCTGACCAAACAAGAAATTGCTGAGCACTTTTGTTGTTCGGGGATTTTGGTTGAGGCTGATAATCATCGTATGACCCGGTTTATGGTACGTGCCGAGCAGGAAGGCATTGTTTGTAGCGGAGAAGATAAAGGTGGAAAATATACCTATGTCTTTTGGAAGAACGAGTGCCGCCTGTGCCGGAGATTACAAAAGATGAAGCACTGGCACGTTTGGCCAGGAGTTATTTTCGTAGTCATGCTCCGGCAGTGTTGCAAGATTTTATATGGTGGTCCGGACTGCCTGTATCGGAGGCTAAACAGGCTATCTATTTAATAGAATCAGAATTGACGGCAGAGCAATGGAATGGACAAACATGGTATGTCCATGAGGCTTGCCGAACTCGCGGTAAAGTGTCCGGTCGTTTGCATCTTCTTCCTTCATACGATGAATATCTGTTAGGATATAAAGACCGGACGGATGTTTTGCCGAAAGAGCATTATCCCAAGGCATTTACCAATAATGGATTGTTTTATCCGGTTATTCTTCATGAGGGACAAGTGATAGGAAATTGGAGTAAATCTGCTAAAAAAGGAAGCGCATCAATAGAGTGTTCATGGTTCAGGTCGAATGATTGTGTAGATGAAACTGTACTGAATCAGGAAAAAGATAAGTATATGCGGTTTTGGCAATAATCTTTTCTCCATTTATTTAGAATAACCGGATTTTTTTAAAACAGAGATAGCAATTCATCGAATCTTCTTACTTGTTTAAGGTGAACGTGTGTAAAGCTATCTACCACTTCATGCTTCCACATTACTTCGAAAGGAATATGTACTCCGTATCCTCCTAAAGATAGGACAGGTTGAATATCTGATTTCAGGGAATTGCCAACCATGACAAGTTCCGAAGGGGTAATTTGCAGTATGTTCAACATTCGCTGATATTCTTTCTCTGTTTTATCGGACATAACTTCGATGTGATCGAAATAGGGAGCTAAGCCGGAACGTTCCAGTTTATTTTCCTGATCGAGCAGGTCGCCTTTAGTAGCAACCACCAGTTTGTACTTTCCTGTTTTTTTTAGTGTTTTCAGGGTTTCTTTGACTCCCGGCAACAGTTCGATAGGCATTTTTAATAATGATTTTCCTAACTCAATAATATGTTGGATATCTGTGGCTGAAATCTTTCGTCCACTAACTCGCAAAGCCGTCTCGACCATAGAAATGGTAAAAGCTTTGGCGCCATATCCGAGACATTTCAGGTTGTTCATTTCTGTTTGAAATAAAGCGGCCGAAATATCTTCGGGAGTTCCGTAGGACTTTAACAGGTCTGTGTATTGTTTTTCTATATCCTGGAAAAAAGGTTCGTTACTCCACAGGGTGTCATCTGCATCAAAGGCAATTACTTTAATAAGTTCTTTCATCGGTTCTCGTCGTTAATAGGAAATCTTAAATAATATGTTGGGTATTTCGTTGGGCAAAGTTACAATAAAAAAGACGAATAAGGGCGAGTTCCTTGTTTTTAGAATCAAATCCCGGTTTAATTGAATAGAAATCTCTATCTTTGTTACTCATTTTTTAGTTTGGACTTAAATTGAATATGCAACAATGAAAATAGGAGATAAAGTACGCTTCCTTAGTGAAGTAGGTGGCGGAATCGTAACCGGATTCCAGGGAAAAGATTTTGTTTTGGTAGAAGATGCGGACGGCTTTGACATTCCGATGCCGATACGTGAGTGCGTAGTGATAGAAACGGATGACTATAACATGAAACGAAAACCTGGTTCATCGACTCCGAAAACGGAAGGACCTGTCAAGCCCGTAAAACCGGAAATGCCTGTCATTCAGCGTCAACCGGAAGTACGTGGTGGAGATACACTGAATGTTTTTCTGGCTTATGTGCCCGAAGATGCGAAAGCAATGATGACTACTCCTTTCGAGGCTTATTTGGTGAATGATAGCAATTATTATCTGTATTATACTTACTTGAGCGCAGAAGGAAAGGCATGGAAAACTCGTTCGCACGGATTGGTGGAACCTAATACAAAACTGTTGCTGGAGGAGTTTACAAAAGATGTACTGAATGATATGGAACGGGTAGCTGTGCAACTGGTAGCTTTCAAGGATGGTAAAACGGCTGCTATCAAACCTGCCGTTAGTGTAGAAATACGTATTGATACGGTGAAGTTCTATAAACTTCATACGTTCGGTGATTCTGACTTTTTTGAAGAACCGGCTTTAATTTATGATATTGTGAAAGATGATATGCCGGCCAAGCAAGTCTATGTTTCCGCAGAGGAGATCCAAGTTGCTTTATTACAGAAGAAATCTGTTGATAAACCTAAATCACAGCCGATCGTGAAATCCGGTCATGGGAGTAAGAATGGAATTATCGAAATAGATCTTCACATTGATTCATTGCTGGATGACACACAAGGTATGGGTAATAGTGAGATCTTAAACTATCAATTGGATAAGTTTCGGGAGGTAATGGAAACCTATAAGAACAAGCGTGAACAAAAGATTGTTTTTATTCACGGAAAAGGGGACGGAGTACTTCGGAAAGCTATCATTGACGAACTAAAACGGAAATACAGTAATTGTCGCTATCAGGATGCCTCTTTCCAAGAATATGGCTTTGGAGCTACAATGGTGACTGTTAAATAGGGATATTCCTAGATGTTTGTCGTGAGGAAGCAACAGAACAAAATTGTCGTGATAAACTTAGGGGAATTCATAATAAATTCGTTTTTATTGTTTGATGTGCTAAATATACAAAAGAATTACATAAGAGACTATAATAAAAAGAATAAACGTGCTATCTATTTTTATTAGAATGAAATTGAACAAAAGAATGTGACCAGGAAAGGAACGCTGAAGTCTACCACAAAACCATGAAAGATAGAAATAATGACAAATTCTTTTCCGGAACATCGGGTGATGATTGGAAGCGTAGTATCCATAGTTGTAGCTCCACCAACAGAAATAGGGGCTAGTTTTCCGAAATATTTCACTAGTAAAGGCGCTCCGAGTAAGGCTGTAATTTCACGCATGATATTGGAGAGCAATGCAATAGTCCCCAATTCCGGTCCTTTGTATTCGGTGATGAATATACTGGAAAGCGAATAATAGCCGAATCCTGCTCCTATTGCCATACATTCTGATGATGAACGTTGACTCATGAAGAATCCTGCTACGGCACACCCTGCCAGTGTACCCAATATTGTCATGATAGGCAGGAATATGTGACGGGGATTCAGTGAGCGGAAACTTTTCAGGGTGTTCGGATCATTTCCGATGCTGGTACCTACACAGAACATCAAACCGCAGAGAGCATAATAACTAAGTTTACTGTCAGTAAAGTCGTAAGGAATCAGATGAAAGAATCCGCACAGGGTACCCACGATAAAGAATGAGACGATAATCAGGCTGCCTTTCATGCTTTCGTCTCCTTTCCTCTATTCCTTATATACAATAAGTACCAGAGTCCCCAGGCGAATAATGTGCTGCCGATAACCGCTGCCAGCGTAATAATAAGTGCTTCGAGTCCTAATGTATGCAATCCTTTGACAATAATATCATTACCCCCTACATCAATACCTAGCAGAAATAGCAGTACCCATATAAGGAAAGTGATTATTTTATGTATCCACGTGAGACGTTTGCTACGTAATAGATAACCAAACAGCATCCCCGTCAGCATAATTCCAATGATGATAAACATAGTCTGTACTCGTTTTTGGTTGCAAAGATAGTTGAAAAAGTGCTTTGCTCCTAATTAAAACTGTCGGGAACTTTCTTTCGGATGAAGGAGTTGTTGGAGAATTTAAGGTAAAAGCTGAAATAGGAGGACCGATTGTAGTAAGATTCCCTATTTTATTAATATATTTGGCAGCAAATCAATACAAGATAAATGCGGAGGATAAAACTATATTATTTGTTTTTCTTCAGTACGTTGAAAATCAATGTACCTTTCTCCGTGTTGGCCAGTCTTCTTATAGTAAAGTGGGATTGGAGTATATTTTTTGAACCTTTTCCTTATATGTTAGGGGGATTGGGTATTGTTGCAAGTTTGCTTTACAAGGAAATTCTTGAAAAGGAAGCCTACTATTTTTATTATAATTCCGGTATTCCGAAGCGGAATTTGATAATTTCCGTATTTGCTGTTTATTGGTTCATTCTCTGGATTATGAAATTATGCATCATTTGCTTGAAATAGATAGTGTTATCAAGAACTTCGGTACCCGGCAACTACTGTCGGATGTCTACCTGAGAATCAATACGGGAGACGTCATCGGATTGTTCGGCAGAAATGGCACGGGGAAATCCGTACTTATGCAAATTATATTCGGTACAATGAAAGCCGACAGGAAGTTTATCCGCTTGGATGGATGCAAAATTCTTCCGGCTCCTTACCGACATTCCGGAACGATTGCTTTCTTGCCGCAGCAAGGTTATCTGCCTAAACATCAAAAAATGAAACAATTGGTACGTTATTATTTGGATACGGATGTCGTGTCTGATTTTTATAAAGATGATGAAGTGGCACAATCGTGTATGGACCGACGTGTCTCACAGCTTTCCGAGGTGAACGGAGATATCTGGAAGCCAAGTTACTGTTGCTTGGCGACACTAAATTCTATTGTTGGATGAGCCGTTTGATTATTTATCTTTTCATTTGGCGGATAAACTGATAGAGCTGATAAAAAAGCATTCGGTAAATAAAGGGATTGTGATCAGCGATCATAATTACGGAAAAGTGCTGGAAGTTGTTAACCGGCTCACTCTGATTCGTGAGGGCGTATTGCTGGAGCTTACTGATAAACGTGGACTGGTGGAGCAAGGTTACCTTTTGAGTGAGAGCTACTTATAATATGAATCGTCTGAGTAACTTCCGTGCTGATTCCTACCATTCCTGTACCTCCGTGCACATTGCTGGGATATTTGATCGGTTCGTTGATTGTTTCATCGTAAGCGTCGGAGTCTACTAAATTGAGTGCTTTCAGGTAGTAATATTCCGTTTCTGTGATACTCATCAAGCGGATAATGACGTCCAATCCTGAAAAATATCCGGAATCGCTACCTGTTTCGATTTTAGTATTGTTGTAAACTGTCATAGTGTAGGAAGTGTTTCTGAACCGGGTGTCGTCGAATACACCATAAATATTTTTAGCTGTATCGAATAGTCCGTTATCTTCATCATCACCGGTGGTGGGTTGTCCGTCTGTAAGAACGACATCCTCGCGGCCAATGAAGTTATAACTGTGTTTTGTCCAATAGATGTAATCGTCTCCTCCTCCTTCTTCGTGGTTATATCCCCAAAGTGTAGTCTGCTTATCTATCACGATACGGTAATAGTTTGTTTCATTGGGACGGTCGTTGATCGTAATCCGATAGCGCAGATATTCTGTGGTATATCCGCTTTGTGCAAGCGGAACGGTGACAGTATCGACATTTTCTATTTCGAAAGGGCGTTGGGGAACGTTGATTTCCGTCCATGCATGATATTGTCCGTCGTCGGTAATAGCGTCAATGCGCACTGCGTCTCCGGGGGTAAATCGGGAAGTAATGCCGAATCTGCATTGTGGATTACCTTCCGTCTCGGGTGGGAGAGGGCGAAGGCTCTCTTTTAGTTCGCCGTTGATACGTACCTCTACGGTTACATTTTGTACATGAGTACTATTTTCTTTACTTGTGAAGTTGAGGAAAAGAAGATTATCCGTGCTCTCCGCATTAATCAAAGCATTCATCACTAGTTTGGGCGGATTATTGTTGATGTTGAAGGGTAACTCATTCTCGCAGGACGACATCATTGTGACTGTAACGAACAGTATAGATAGGTAAAAAATAGTTTTCATATTCAAAATTTATAAGTATAAGTAAAAGAAGGAATCAGTGGAAGTAAGGTGTATTTCTTGATAACGCTTAGTCCTTGTTTGTTGTGGCCTCGGTATACCCATGCCGGATTCATGGCGTTGTATGCATTGTATAGACTGATATTCCAGGTTCGCATACCGTGTTTGGTCTTTTTATTGAAGTTCACTCCCAAGTTGAGGCGGTGGCTTGCAGGGAGGCGGAAGTTGTTACGATGTTCTATGTAAGACACATCTCCGATAGTAGGTGAACTATTGGTATTATCGTAGGTTCCATACCATAGAAAACCGTTGTTTGCACCATTGTGAGGACGGATAACAGTAGTCTTCTCTTCCGGAATGGTACTGGTGCCTCCCGTGTAGAATACCCAAGAGGCTCCAATATCAATACGGTCGCTGAACTTATGATTAATAGTGAGGTTAATGCTATGGCGGCGGTCATATTTATATGGAAACCACTCACCGTTGTTTATGCCTCCTTTCGTAAACTTACGGTCACTTTTTGAAAGAGTGTATGACAGCCATCCGGTTGTCTTTCCTGCTGTCTTTTGTGCCATAAACTCAATTCCTGCCGATCGTCCTTTTCCCATTTCTACCTTATTTTCCCAGCCGGAGGAAGAACCGAAGAAACTGACACCGTCTTTGTATTCGAGTACATTGCGCATATCTTTGTAGTAACCTTCTACCGAGAACTCCCAACCGTTTATACCTGTGTAATATCCGCCTAAAGCATATTGGTGAGAACGCATCGGCTTTATTTTTTTTGTGACAGGGACCCATAAATCCGTGGGCATGGCGATAGGCATGGACGACAACAAATGCACATATTGGTTCATTTTTGTATAAGATGCTTTGATAGTAATATCCTTATTAAGTTGATAACGTGCCGAAATGCGTGGCTGTAAGGAGAGATAATTCTGATCTTGTACGTGAAACAGGGAAAGGTGCAGGCCTAGATTCAGCCGGAGGCGGGAACCAATCTTGAAGTTATCTTCCGCATAGGCTGTAACTTCGTGTGCATGAATCCTGCTGTTGTTTGCATTATGATAAGTGGTATCCCTGTCTATTCTGTTATCGGTTTTGTCTGAGATGACAGAAGTCGTTACGTCCGGTTGAAAACGGTGGAAAAGATAGCCGGTGCCGATTTTATATGATGGGCAGGAGTTGGATTATAATCGAAGTCAATCTGGTAACTCCAGTCGGTAATACCGGAATGATAATTGGAGGAATAACGGTTGAGAATGATTGCTCCCGCACCGGTAGAATACTGGTTATTGGTGTATGTGTTAACGTCGAATAAATAGTTGTTATAGGAAACTGTTGTATTGCTGAATAACCGGTTATTGAAAATATAGTTCCATCGGGCGGAAACAATCGTGTTTCCCCACCCCATATTACTTCCGTCCTTAAAGTCGGTATTACCGTCATAATCGGCTGCAAAATGGTCTTTCCCGTGATAAGCACTTAGGAACATCCGACTCCGGTCAGAAAACTTATGATTAATTTTTGCATTCATGTCATAAAAGTAATAACTGTATTTTTCATCATCCGGCATGAAAGGCTTTGCCAGTAAGTCCAGATAGGAGCGACGTGCTGAAATATTGAATGATGTTTTTCCTTTGATGATAGGCCCTTCCAGGTTAATCTTGCTGGTTAGCAGTCCGATACTGAACGTACCGTGGTATTTCTGCATATCTCCATCGTTGGTACGTACATCGATAACGGAGGAAAGTCGTCCGCCGAAGCGAGCGGGAAAGGAACTTTTAAACAAAGTGACCTTTTTCACCGCTTCGGGGGTAAAGACGGAGAAAAAGCCGAACAAATGGTCTACATTATATACAGGTGTTCCGTCCAGCAGGATAAGGTTCTGGTCGGGACTTCCTCCGCGTATATACAATCCGGCGGAACCGTCCACTCCGGCTTGTACTCCGGGCATAAGTTGAATGGTTTTCATCACGTCTGCCTCTCCCAATATGCTTGGGGTGTTTTTTATTTGTGCCATTGGAATCTCTACGGCACCCATTTGCGTGGCTATTGCTCCGGCTTCAGCTTTGTCGGAAATAATGATAACTTCTTCCAGTTGCGTATTTCCCTGCATACGGATATTCAGCAGAGTATCTTTGGAAAGAGTAATTTGCGTGTTTCCGTAGCATAGCCCAGATAGGAGAAACGCAGTTCGGTTTCTCCTTCAGGCAGTGTGATACTGTAAAAGCCGTAAGGATTGGTGGTGGTTCCCTGATATTGATGACTCTCAATGATGTTACTGCCAATCAACGTCTCGGAAGACGTCCCGTCAGTGACATATCCGCTGATAGTAAACTTGCGGCTTACGGGCTTTTGTCCTTTTTTCTCTTTCAGTAGGATGTAGCGTCCGGAGAATTGATAGCTTATAAGTTCGTCTTTAAACACAGTGTCCAACACCTCATGCAAGGGCATCTCTTTTACTTTCAGTGTAATTTTGTGCCTGATACCCACTTCTTCACCATAGATAAAAGAATACCCGGTTGAATTTTCAATCAATTTGACGAATTCTTTGAGAGTGGCATTTTTCAGTGTAAACGAAAGACGTGTATTTATATTTTGGGCGTACGTCTGTGTAGTGGTAAGGAGTACCATGCCTATCAGGATGAATGTTCTGACAGGCAGGTAATCTTGGGAAATTATCTTCATTTTAAGTCTGGTTTAGTGGTAATGACAATCTGTTTATTATTTTGTGAATAGTTGAAATAACCTGCATGATGTAGTACAGATAAAATTGTTTCCAAGTCTTCTCCATTGCGGAATCGTGCCGAAATCCGATAGCTTTGTAGTGACGTGTCGGCAATATGAATCGGCGTATCGAATGAATTGGACAGTTCGCGGGCGATCTCTCCTAAGGGAAGATTGTCGAATATAAACTCCCCGTCTCGCCAGGAAATTTCATCTTTTGCATTTTTCGTCACCTGACGGGTCAGTTTATTTCCCACCTTATTATATATAGCAATTTCATTCGGTTTCAAAATCATGCGGACAGAATTACTTTTATTGCTGACTGCTACCGAACCTGTCAATAAAGTAGTCTTTACCTCCGGGTTGTTACGATAGGCGTCCACATTGAAGTGAGTTCCCAACACTTGTACGTTGATGTGCTCGGTCTGTACGATAAACGGGTGCTTCTGGTCTTTGCTAACCTCAAAATAGGCTTCTCCGGTGAGTTGTACTTCCCGGTTGTCCGACTTGAACCGCTTCGGATAGGATAGCGACGAATGACGGTTCAACAGTACAGAACTGCCGTCGGGCAGGATGACATTACGTGTTTCGGTCATTGTGGATACTGTTTGGAGTGAAGTCGGTTGCATATATAAATATACTGTTCCTACCGAAAGACAGAGCAGAATAACAGCTGCCGCTGCTGCCAATATACGCATACGCGTCGGGAATAAACACCGGATATGTGGTTTTAGTCGCTTTTCCAACTGCGGATAGCTGGCTACTGCTGAAAAGCGCCCACGTGGCGAGCGTGTGGAAGCGATGAGCTTGCTTAGTATCGTTTCCAATTCTGTATCGGTTACTTCATATTCTATTCGGTTTATTTGTTGATAAAGACCGGAGGTAACCAGAATTTCCCTATTCGTATTTAGCAAATAAAGGTTAAATATAAACGTATTCCATTTTCTTCTTAATAACTTTCTATCTGACTGCTTGCAATCATTTCCTTCAACCGGCTGACAGCTTTCTGAAGTTGGGCATCTACGGTTTTGGTGCTAATACCGAGCTCCTCGGCTACTTGGGCATAACTTTGATGTTCCTCTCGGATACGGATGAAGACTTCACGGCAACGTTCCGGCAAGCGGTCAAGCGCCTTGACGTAAAGAGCGAATAATTCTTCGGTAATTAATGTCTCCTCGGGTGAACAACTTTGTTCCTGCGGTTCCGGCAAGTAAGAAGAATGGACAGTGGTGTACTTTGATTCCTTCTCCAGATAGTGAGTGAAGCGTTTTTGACTAGAATGAAACAATAATCCTCGATGTTTCTTACATCGAGCAGTGTGTCCCGTTGTTTCCAGAGTCGGAGAAAAACATCAAGAACGATTTCTTGTGACCATTCCTCTTGCTTTACGTAATAGTAGGCAATACGGAAAAGACGGTCATAAGTCATGTCGTAGAAGTCGCGGAAAGCAGTTTGCGAATCCTGCTCCTTCATTTGCCGTAATAACTTTCTAACTTCAGATTCGGTCATCGGCTTATAGCTTAGTTTTTTAGTCTACCCAGAGTAAATCGCTCATAATCTATCGGAAATGAAAATCCCTTCACGGGTCAGGCGTAAAGCGCCCTCGTATTCTTCCAATTTGCCGTTTTTCAGGTAGGGAGTTGCCATTTTCCGGCAATACTCCCACATCTCAATCCCGAACAGTTGTTTTAGCTTTTCTATGGGGGTACCCCATACGGTACGCATGGTGGTGATAATAAATTCGTTGTAACGGGTGGTCGGGCCGAGATACTCGGTTTCGAAGACCCGTTGCCCTTCTTCAATACCTTTTATATAGCGGTCGATAGAAGAAATGTTCCATTCGCGTGTTGTTCCATTGAAAGAATGTGCAGAGGTCCGCATCCTAAATAAGGAATTCCTTTCCAATATGAAGTGTTGTGACGGGAATAGTAGCCGGGACGACAGAAGTTGGATATTTCGTAGTGTTCGTATCCTGCCTTTTGAAGATATTCTATCAGTAGCGTGAAAAACTCCAGACTGGAATCTTCGTCTACTTCACATATTTGATGTTGCTTCAACATATTATATATAGGTGTATCTTCTTCATAAATCAGATGATAAGCTGAAATGTGTTCTACATTCAGGCTGATAGCTTGTCGAAGATCCTTCTCCCACCGTTCCTTGGTTTCTCCCGGCAGTCCGTATATGAGGTCGATACTGATATTTTGATAACCGGCTTCCCGGCATCTGCGGACGGCCTCGGTGGCAGTCCGGGCATTATGGCGGCGTTTCAATAATTTGAGAGTTGCGTCATCGAAAGTTTGTATTCCCATACTGATGC
>ERZ791618.1010-NODE-1010-length-10935-cov-1.269945_pt1 | contig 10935 bp, 14 predicted proteins | sample MGYA00510059_ERZ791618 | MGnify/ENA primary metagenome ERZ791618 (study PRJEB30046, sample SAMN00715159) | human gut metagenome | study: EMG produced TPA metagenomics assembly of the A metagenome-wide association study of gut microbiota in type 2...
GATGCCAGTACCGACGAACTGCTGGCCAAGATGCCGGGCATCAAGGTCGACGGAGGAACGGTCGAAGCGCACGGTGAAGAGGTGAAGAAAGTGCTTATCGACGGCAAGGAATTTTTCGGCGATGACGTTACTACCGCGATCAAGAATCTACCTGCCGAGGTGATCGATAAGATCGAGGTGTTCGACAAGAAAAGCGATCAGGCCGAATTCAGCGGCGTCGACGACGGCGAGGATTACAAGGCGATCAATATCGTTACCAGAGACGGGGTCGACCGGGCCAAGTTCGGCAAATTCGCAGCCAGCTACGGGTTCGACGACTTGTACAACGTGGGACTGAACCTGAGCCTTTTCAAAGGTTCCCGGCGGCTCACGTTTCTCGGGATGGTCAATAACGTCAACCAGCAGAATTTCGCTATCGACGACCTGCTCGGCGTGATGAACGGCGGAGGCGGCGGACGGGGCGCCGGTAATTTCCTGATCGGCAATCAAAGCGGCATATCGACCGTCCGGTCGGTCGGAGTGAACTACTCGAACGAATGGCGGGAGAAACTGAAACTGAGCGCGAGCTATTTTTTCAACTCGTCGGACAATACGACCGAGGCGCTGACGGACCGCGATTATTTCATCGGGCAACAATATCACGATATAGGCGTTTCCCGTACCCGCAACTTCAATCATCGGCTCAACGCGCGCATCGAGTACAAGATCGACTCGAACAATACGCTGATGTTCCGTCCGACGCTTCGCTTCCAGACCCACGACGTGTCGAGCAGCGATACGTCGGCGACACTGGCGGGGGGGGCCGGTGTCGAAGGGACGATCCTGAACTTTCTGAAAAGCCTTTCCAGCAATCGGTCCACCGGCTACAACCTGTCGGGCAGTCTGATCTGGATGCACCGTTTCGGCGGTCGGCCCGGCCGTGTGCTGGTTGCCTCGTTTCAGGGCGGTCTGTCGAAAAACGATCAAGACAACGATCGCTATTCGCTGACGCGCTATTTCGATCCCGACTCGACGTCCCAACTCGACCAATATATCGCCAACTATTCGAGCGGATACAATCTGAGCGCCGGTTGTCTTATTCCGAGCCTGTGAGCGACCGCGCTCAGCTGTTGCTGAACTATAGCCTGTCGTACAACTATTCCGACCGCGACAAGCGTTCGTACGAATTGCCCGATTACCTGTTTCTGGACAGTCTGTCGAATACCTATAACAGCGGTTATCTGACCCACCGGGCCGGGCCCGGTTTCCGCTACCGTAGCGAAAAGGCGATGTTCGTGACCAATATCGATTATCAGCATGCTACGCTGACCGGAGATCAGGTTTTCCCGACGGTTTCGCGGTCGAATATGTCGGCGGGGTTCGACAATCTCGTCTATATGGCTATGTTGGATTACAAATTTTCACGGACCAATTCGCTGCGGACGATGCTGAGAAGCTATACGAGCAATCCGTCGGTCAGTCAGTTGCAGGATGTGCTCGATGTGTCGAATCCGCTGTTCGTATCGCAGGGCAATCCGTCGCTTCGTCCGGTCTACAATCATATGCTGCACCTGCGTTATACGAATACGAACGTGACTAAGGGACGGACTTTCGTGGCCATGCTTTGGGGGAATGCCCGGTCGAACTACATCGCCAACTCGATCGAGCGGGCCGACCGTCCCGGTTATGAGGTGAAGAACGATGCGGGCGAGACGGTGGTCGTGCTCGATCAGGGAGCTCAGTATTCCCGCCCGGTCAACTTGAACGGCTATTGGAACGTACGGGGAGCGGTGGATTACGGACTTCCTGTCAAGTGGCTGGCCAGCAATGTGAATTTCAACTTGGGAGTGGGATATACTTCGCTGCCGACTATCTCCAATCTGGTACGCAGCAAGACCAATACGACCTCCTATTCCGGCGGAATCGTCGTGGGCAGCAATATCAGCGAGAAATTCGATTTCACCGTTTCGTACCGGGCTTCCTACAATATTACGCATTCGGCTAACAGCAACGAGTATTTCAACGGCGTCGGAACGGCTCGGGTGAAGTGGGTCACGTGGGCCGGATTCACGTTGCAGGCGGACGGCAGCTATTCCAAGTATCGGGGCGTGACGGATAAGTTTACCGAAGAGTTCCTGCTGATCAACGCTTCGATCGGCAAGAAACTGTTCCGGAACCAGCGCGGCGAGGTCAGCGTCCGGGTTTACGACTTGCTGGATCGCAACAAGGGGTTTTCCCGGAACGTGACCGAAAACTATATCGAGAACGTCACTTCCAATGTGTTGGGGCGTTACGTGAGCCTGAATTTCGTATATAACTTGCGCGTTTTTACCGGTAACGGCAAAAAGAAATTCAATATACCCGACGGCGATTCGTTGCCGGGCGGACACAGGCGAGGGGGCCCTCCGGGGCCGCCGCCGGGCGGACGTCCTCCGATGTAGCGCTGCACGTCGTGCACACCGTTTGAGATACGCGCCGGACAGAATGTCGGAGCCCGCCGCCGGAAAAATTGCCGGGGGCGTATTCTATTTCGGCGATTTGCCATTCGGACGGCAGTCAAAGAGAAGGTTGCTTCCCCTTATTGCACGCTTGCGACGTTTTTTTATGGCTCCGGTTCTATGAAATGGGGGTATCGGTCCCAGTATTTTCTATAAATCCTGTCTTCGCATCCGTCGAGATTGAGCTGGTACATCCTGAAAGTGACCATGAAGTTTTTAGGCTGCCACAGTTCCTTGTAGGAGTACCGGTATTTCATGCCGATGGCTTGCATGACTTGCCCGCTGTGCGGATTGTTTACGTCGTGTGTTGCCGTAATATACGGAATGCCGGCCTGTCTCGCCCTGCCGATTACTGCTCGGCATGCCTCCGAGCACAGTCCCTTTCGCCATAATTCCTTCCTCAGCCCGTATCCCAAGTCATGGCTATCGTCTCCGCTTACGTGGACATAGCCGATGGGAACGTTATCTTCTTTGAGACAGAGCGCGTAATCGAAGCCTCGCTGTCCCGGGCTGTTTGTGATGTATCTGTTCCGCAGCTACGCTTCCGCTTCTTTTATGTCCCTTAGCGGAAACATGGGCAGGAACCTATTCACTTCCTTATCGCTCAGAAGGGAAAACAGGGCGCCCGCGTCTTTCTCCGTGAATTGCCGTAGGATCAGCCGCTCCGTTTCTATGTGGGTCATTCTGGCTTATGTTGATTGGAATGAATGCGCGAAATATCCGGTCGTTCAGTCTCCCGTTTTGCCGTCCTGAAGCTGAGCGACGACCGCATCGCGAGGCAGGGATACTGGTTTCGCGGATGTTCCCCGCGCTGCTACTTATCCTGTTTGTTCTTAAGCAGATCGCGGATCTCGGTCAGCAACTGCACGTCGGCGGGGGGAGCTGCCGGTGCGGGCGTTTCCTCTTTCTTTTTCTCCTGCAATTTGCTCAACAGGCGGATCAGCAGGAAGATCGAGAACGAGATAATCAGAAAGTCCAACGTGGTTTGCAGAAAGTTGCCGTAGTTGATCGAGACGGCCGGCTTTACGACCTCGCCTCCCGGCGAGAGAACCGCTTTTTCGAGCGTGATCTTGAGATCGGTGAAGTTGACTCCCCCGATCAACAGTCCGATCGGAGGCATGATGACGTCGGCTACCAGCGACGAAACGATTTTGCCGAACGCGCCGCCGATAATATACCGACGGCCATGTCCACCACATTGCCGCGCATAGCGAATTTCTTGAAGTCTTCGAGGAATTTGCTTTTCATAATTCGATCTTTTAAAATGGTTGCTCGGTTATTCTGTCCCGGACGGATGTCGGGCGGTCCGTCCTTGCTTCTGCCTTTATCTTATAAGCGGATAGTGCTCCCTGTCCGGTCGCTTTCGAACGCCGCTTCGAGATCTGCATGTCCCACAGCATTTGCTCATGCGTAACGGCCGGAGCCTTCCCCTCGCGCAGCGTATCGCGGACCCGGTCGTAGAAACGCATGTAGTTGCCCGTTACGGTCGGATAAGCGTGTCGGCCGTGCTCGTCGTGAAGCACTCCCCATTGCGACGGGGCTTCCGTGCACCAGTCGCCGGGAGCGGGCTTCTCGCCTCTGTGCCTCAGGGCATCTTCTTGGGGATCGAGGCCGTATTTGACGTAGGCTCCGTTCGTGCCGTAGACGGCAAATCTCGGACCGGGCTCGCGGACGAGCATGCCTGCCCGCAATTGTGCGCGTATGCCCGGATATTCGAGCACGATGAGGCTGTAGTCGTCGATCCGGCTGCCGTCGCGTTGCCGGTCGAGCGTTGCCCACACTCCCTCGGGCTTGCCCAGCAGCGCGACGATCTGATCGCACAAGTGGGAGCACAGGTTATACGTGATTCCGACGCGGGTGGCGCCCGGTGTCTCTTTCCATGCGGATTGTCCGAGTCGGGGGCGGTATCGTTGGAAAGAGGACTGTATCTCGACGAGCCTGCCCAGCGAGCCTTGCCGGACGATCTGCTGGAGAGTCAGGAAATCTCCGTCCCATCGTCGGTTTTGGTATGTGATGAGCATAAGGCCTTTCCGGTCGGCTATCTCGATTAGTTCTTTCGCTTCGCGAATCGTCGTGACGAACGGTTTTTCGACGATTACGTGTTTCCCGGCTTCCAAGGCGGCCCGGCACAGCGGATAATGGGTTGCGTCGGGCGTGTTGACGACGATCAGTTCGACGTCGCAACGCAGCAATTCCTCGAACGAATCGACCGATTCGACGTCGGGATATGTCGCCTGCGCGCTTTTCTTGCTCCGTTCGGCGACAGCCGTCAGCTCGAAATCGGGATGAGCCTCGATGAACGGGGCGTGGAATATCTGCCCCGACAGGCCGAAAGCGGCCAGTCCTGTCTTTATTTTCATTGCTTATTCGGTTGGTCTTTTTCGGTTCGTATGATTTCGTTCGTGCCTATTTTCCCTTTTCGACCCGGAGCAGTACGCCGCGCATGCCCAGGCAGGCCAGTATGAAGTAGAGTCCCGACAGAATCCACAAGGTCCAGAACTGAACGCTTACTTTGCTCAGCGTCGCGCCCATCGTCCGAATACGGATGAATCCGTCTACGCCGCTGCTGCTCGGTATGATCCTGCCGAGTTGGAAAAGCCATTGCGGCATCGACTCCTGCGGAATCGACGCGCCGCTGAGCATCAGAAACGGTATGGATGTGAAGAGCAGCAACAACAGGGAATTTTCGCGCCGCCTGAACAGGGACGAGAGCGCGATTCCCAGAAACGTGCACGACAGCAGGTAGGGAATCAGAAACAGTACGACGTCGCCGGCCGCTCCGTTCGACGGGTACCCGAAAACCTTGTAGTGGAACCCCATGACGTAGAGCAGCGTCGCGCAGTAGATCGAGAGGTAGGCTGTCGATTTGCCTAAGACGATCGGAATGACCGAGAGTCTCTTTTCTCCCCACGGAATCAGCGTTTTGTAGAGTCCTCGCTCGCGCCATGTGCCTCCGACCATGCCGATGCCGATGAGCAGCGTCTGTTGTATGATGACGATCAGGATCGCTGGCATGATGAACGTGGCATATCCGCCGTAAGGATTGTACATGTTCTCGATCGTTGTCTGGACCGGATTGCTCAGCGCCGCGGCCTGACCGGGCTGCGCGCCTTTCGCCACGAAGCGGACCCACTCGATCTGGCTGTTCGAGTAGAGCACGCTGCCCATCACGTCGAAAAAGACTTGTCTGTACATCAAAAAATAGCTGGCGTCGGCGTAAATCGAGATGTTGACCCGCTCGTTGCGCATATTTTTTTCTCGTAGTCGGAAGGAATGACGATGATGCCGTTGATTTTCCGCTCGTGGAACAGCCGCTTGGCCTCTTCGAGACTCGAAGACTTGTATGCGACGCGCAGGTTCGGCGTGGCATCGAGCGCTCTGACGAGTTGACGGCTCTGGGCCGTATGACTGTTGTCGACGACGGCTACCGGAACGTTGCGCAGCACTTCGTTCTTATAGGCCAGCGAATAGGCCGTGGAGTAGATGAAAATAGCTCCTATGACGATCAGTATGACGCCCGCGTCGTGGAATATATGGCGGTATTCGTTTCGCAGAATACTCGAAAATTCCCTGAATTTGGAACGGAACCGGTTTGTCTTCATGATCATAGTCTTCCCCAGTATTTTTCTTCCGTACAGATTTTTCTCAGGCGCAGGATCACCGTCCACGGCAGCAGCAGAAAAGCGGCCAGACCGACCAGATAGATTGCCGAATCGGCTGTCGGCGCTCCGCGCATGCCCTGATCGATGAACAGGTCCATATAGTAGGTCATGGGAAAAAGGTATCCGACGATCCGTACCGGCAAATCCATGGCCAAAAAGGGAAACGTCAGGCCCGAGAACGTGAACGAAAGCACCGAGTATCCTCCTCCGATCGACAGTCCCAGACGCAGATTGCTAAGCAGGATAACGATGAACGCGCCTATGCTCTGCGAGGCCAGTACGAAAAACAGCCCGCTCACGAGCAGCATGGGAACGCTGCCGTTGAGCGGCACGCCGACGTATTTGAACAGCAGTGTGTCCATTAGCAAGCATAGCACGAAGAAAATGACCGTGTATGGCGCCAGTTTGCCTGCCAGAGCGGCCGACGTGTGGCCTCCGGAGGCGGCGAGCCATTCGGAGGCCGTGCCGTTCTTGAGCTCGACTCCGATCGTAAAGACGGCCGTGAGCAAAGCGAAGAGCATCAGCATCAGCGGGAGGAAGCTCGGCAGCAGATAATAGCTATAATTGGTGTACGGATTGAACAGGATGTGTTTTTCAAAATAGATCGGCATCATCTGGTTGTAGGCTTCCGTTTCGGACAATCCCTTTTTCATCAGCGTCTGCAGCTGGATGCCGGACGAAAAAGTCGTGGCGACAGTCAGAATATCCTTGTTCAGCAATCCGTTCTTCGTCAGGTTCAGGCCGTTGATATAGGCCATGACCCGGGCCTGCGTGTTGCTGTATACGTTTTTCTCCAGCCCGCTCGGAATCTGGATAATGGCGTCGATCTTTCCCTGCTTCATCATTCGCTCTCCCTCCTTCATATCGGTGATCTGGTAGACGACCCGGGCCGAAGGGGTCGCGTCGATCATCCGGGTCAGCCGGCGCGACAACGGAGAGTTATCCTGATCCAGTACGGCGACCGGCATGTCCCGGGGAACGCCCGTCCGGAACAGCAGAATGAAGAACAGGAACGACAGGATCGGCAGTCCGAGCGACAGCATGTAGAAAAACTTATGGCTGCCGAACGATCTCAGTTCCCGGACAAATGCGTTGCGGAATGCTCTGAAATAACTCATGACTCCAAGCGGTTTAAGTTTTCGGCTCGATGCGTCCGGCGGTGCAGACGCTCGATCCGACCTCTCCGCAAAGCCGGGTTTCGGTTCCGGTGCGGATGGTCGGCGGGCCGAATTCTCCGTCTATCGGATTTCGTCCCAGTTTACCGTGACGGTCATGCCGGGCCGCAGCCCTTCGATTCTTCCCTCGGGGCGGGCCTTGACCTCGAACGTGCGGATATCGAAGTCGCCTTTGGTTCGGGTGGCGGACCAAGTCGCGTATTCGGCCTGCACGGCCATGTAATAGACCTTCAGTTCGATCGTCCGGCCGATGCCCGGTACGTAAGCCTGCAGTACGCTGCCGATCTTGATTTTCGGCAACAGGTCTTCCTTGATGTTGAAAGTCACCCACAAGTCGTTCATGTCGAGCAGCGTGACGACCGGGTAGCCTGCGCTGATCAGCTCGCCCTGCTGAGCGATGACCGTAGAAATCTCGCCGTCGATCGGCGAGTATTGCATCGCGTCGCTGATGTACGACTCGACTTCCGAGACGGCTCCCGACGCTTGCTTGACCAGCGCTTCGGCTGCCTCGCGGTCTTCCCTGCGGGCTCCCTCGATAGCCATGTCGTACTGAGCTTTCGCTGCCGCTGCGGTCGTTTCCATTGCCTTGAGATTAGCGGCGGCTTCATCGTATTTCTGTTCGGGTACTACGCCCGATTCGTACAGGTTTTTGACTCGTTCGTAGCTTTTGCGCGCCAGTTCCAGTCCTGCCTCGGCCTTTTTCCATATGTTCATCGCGCCTTCGATCTCCTGTAGCGCGCTCCTTTACGGGCTTTCGTGCTTTGAGCGCTGGCCGCCATGCGCGCGGCTTCGGCCTGTTGGAGCTTGGCTTCCGCTTCGGGCGTGCTCAGTACGAACAGCAGCTGGCCTTTCTTGACGCGCTCGCCTTCCTGTACGTCCATTTGCTCGATACGGCCCGCCAGCTTCGACGAGATTTTGATGTCCGTAGCCTCGACCTCGCCCTGAATGAGCGTCGGTACGGGACGAATGGCGAACCAACTGATCAGCGAGACGGCGACGATCGTAACGACGATGCCACGGTCAGTCCGATGACATTGCTTTTTTTCATATGATCGAATATTATGTTTTTCGTTAAGAATCGGGTTTAAAAATCGTGTTCGTAGCGGATCGGCATGGCTGCGGCCCGCTTGCCGGAATCGGGGAAAAGCTCGCTTTGGCCGCAAGCTTCGAGCAGGCGTGCGAGCATCATGTCGTAGTAATAGGCCGCCTGAAGCCGTTCGATGCGGATTTTGGCCAGATTGAGCCGCGCGTCCACGACGTCCGACGACGGGGCGGCTCCTTCCTTGAACGCCTCTTCCTTGATTCGCAGGTATTCCTCGGCGAACCGGCCGGATGCGTTGACCGAAGGCAGCTGCTGCGAATAGGTGACCATCTCGTTGTAGAGCTTGTCGATCAGGGTCAGGATGTCGCTCTCGGCCTGATGTCCGACGGCTTCGACCTGAGGATCTGGGACTTGGCCGCGCTGAACTTGTATTCGCGGTTGAGCCCTCGAAGATCTTCAGCGATACGCCGGCTCCGACGGCCCACTTGGGTATGATCGGCGAAACTTGATAATTATAAAAGGCCGCCATGCCGGTCAGGGCCACCTGCGGTGCGAAATCGGCCCGCTGGAGCCGCATGTTCTCCGTTGCCAGCTGTTTCTTATATCCGACCTGCTTGAGCAGCGGGCTGTGCTGTTTGGCTAAATCTTTGAAATAGCTTACGCTCTCTATATCGTTCAGAATGAACATCGAAGTGGCGGGTATGTATGTCGATTCGTCGCCGCCCAGCGTGTTGGACAATGCGCTGTAAAGCGTTTCGACCGTTTTCTGGGCCTTGAGCAGCTCGCGCTCGGCTTCGGCCGTATGGACTTCGGCGTAGAGACGCTCGCCCTTGGCGATGATACCGTTGGCTTCGAGCGCTTTGGCGTCCGACAGGTGATGCTGCATTCCCTCGAGTACCTGACGGCGCACCTCGACTACCTGAAGGGCCAGAACCAGTCCGTAATAGCGTTCGGTCAGTTCCGACACGAGCGATCCGCGCGTCTGGTTTCCTTTCTCCGCTACCTCCTCGATCTTGATCTTGGCCGCGTTGTTGGCCGCGTTGATTTTTCCTCCCGTATAAAGCGGCAACGTGATGTTGGCGCCCACGTTGGCGAAACTGCGGTCCTGCAGTTTCATCGACCAATCCTTGGCCAGCAGAGAGGATGCCTGCTGCAGGATGGCCGGCGGAATGTTCGGCAGGTTGCCGAGCCCTTCCAAGACGCCGCCGACCGGAGCTTTCAGATCGTTCATGTCGATTGCCATGTCATCGCCCATATAGATATAGGCGCCCGTTACGGATGCTTTGGGCAATCGTAACCCGTAGGCGGCCTTGCGTTCCTTTTCGGCGGTTTCCTTCTCGTAAGAGATGGCTTCGAGCTCGGGATTGCGGGTCATCGTCATTTCGAGCGCCTGATCGAACGTCAGAGCCTGTTTCGGCTGCCCGGTGACGGCCGCCGCCGTACAAGTCGCCAGCCACCATAAGATTAATCGCTTCATATTGTCCTGTAATTACCGTTTTACTTTATCGGATCGCGCTCAGCGATACCCGGGTGATTTTGCGGATCAGTTCCTGCGTGTCGCACGGTCGGCTGTCGAAGTCGAACCGGTACCGCGAGGCGAGGTACTGCATGGGGATTCCGACCAGCGCAATATACAAATCATTGACCGAAATATCGCCCCGGACCGTATGGTTTTTTTGTCCCGTTTCGAGCAGCACTTCGCCGATTTCTATGATTCTTTTCCGGCTTTCGGGTTTGACTCGACCGAGAAGTCGTTCAGCAACATGATCAGGAACTTGTGCTTGGCCGGATTGTCGGCCGCGCTTTCGATCAGAAAGCCCACGATGCCGCCGACGATTCGCTCGATGTCGTCCGTTTCGCGAATGAGCGCGTGGATCCGGTCCGTGATCGCGTTCAGCGCGTTTTCGAGCAAGTCGTTGATCAGTTCGGTTTTACCCGGGTAGTGCCGGTACAAATACCCTACCGAAACATCGGCCCGCTCGGCGATCGACGCTACCGAACCGCCGAGTATCCCGTGCTCGCTGATGACCTCGACCGAAGCGTTGCGGATTCGTTCGATTTTGGTCTGGTCCACTTTTTTTGCCATAATGAATGAATATTCATTTATTGCGAATGCAAATATCTGAACAATTATTCGGAATTGCAACCGGTTTTTTCCGCTTTCTCAGCACGGATTATTCGTATGCGGGCGGATTGCCCGATCTTTTCGTGAGCCGACGGCTTTATGTCTTTTCTTCTTCTTATTGGGGACATTACGCGCGGCGATCGGCTGCATCGGGGCGCGTGGAGGATTCGGCGGCCGGATTCACGATTGGCCCGGAGAGAATGTGGGCATTGGCTTCGAGCGCCTGTTTGGCGAGCGACTCCAGTACGCACACTTCTATCCCGGCGTCGCGGAGCGATTGTTCGCCCCGGCAGCGGACGAAGCGATCGGGCTCGCGTACGGCGAAAACGACGCGCTTCATGCGGCGGTCGATAATCAGTGCGGAGCAGGACCGAGGCTTCGAACGACGGGTCGAACAAGGCTCCATGGAGCTGTATATCGTAGCCCCTTCGAGCGTCGCGCCCGCTTGTTCGGC
>ERZ791618.1011-NODE-1011-length-10903-cov-3.061947_pt1 | contig 10903 bp, 11 predicted proteins | sample MGYA00510059_ERZ791618 | MGnify/ENA primary metagenome ERZ791618 (study PRJEB30046, sample SAMN00715159) | human gut metagenome | study: EMG produced TPA metagenomics assembly of the A metagenome-wide association study of gut microbiota in type 2...
GACGTCGCCGCGCGCCGGGCGCGCCAGCCCGCCGCCCGTACCGCCCAGCGTAAAGGCCGGACGCAACACGACGGGGTAACCGATCCGCTTCGCCGCCTCGACCGCCTCGTCGATATTGTTAGCAATCAGCGACGGCAGCACCGGCTCGCCCACGACTGACAAAGCTCCTTGAAGAGTTCGCGGTCCTCGGCCTGCTCGATGCTCTGGAACGAAGTACCCAGAATCTCCACCTGACACTCCTGAAGCACGCCTTTCTTGGCGAGCTGCACGGCCAGATTCAGGCCCGTCTGCCCGCCCAGTCCCGGCACGATGGCATCGGGACGCTCGTAACGGACGATCTTGGCCACGTACTCGAGCGTCAGCGGCTCCATATAGACTTTATCGGCAATCTGCACGTCGGTCTGGATCGTCGCCGGATTGGAATTGACCAACACGACCTCGTACCCCTCTTCCTGAGGGCCAGACAAGCCTGCGTACCCGCGTAGTCGAACTCCGCAGCCTGGCCGATCACGATCGGGCCGGAGCCGATCACCATCACTTTCTTGATATCCGTTCTCTTAGGCATTTTGACTCTCCTCCATCATTTTGATAAACTTATCGAACAAATAGGTGCTGTCCTGCGGACCGGGCGCACTCTCCGGATGATACTGGACGCTGAAAATCCGATCGGCGCGGCATTCGACGCCTTCGGCGGTATCGTCCAGCAGATTCAGGTGCGTAAGGGTCAGTCCGGTGCCCTTCAGCGACTCCGTATCGACCGCAAAGCTGTGGTTCTGGCTCGTGATCTCGACCTTGCCCGTTTCGAGGTTCTTCACGGGGTGGTTACCGCCGCGATGTCCGAATTTCATCTTGAAGGTGCGGGCTCCGTAAGCCAGCGAAATCACCTGGTGTCCCAGGCAGATACCGAAGATCGGCAGGCGCCCCCGAAGCGTGCGGACCATCTCGATGACCGGCTGCACGTCGGTCGGATCGCCGGGACCGTTCGAGAGGAAAAGTCCGTCGGGACGGAAAGCCATCACCTCCTCGGCCGTAATATCGTAGGGCACTACCGTCACGTTGCAACCCTTCTCGTTGAGCTTGCGGATGATGTTGTGCTTGATGCCGCAATCGACCGCCACCACGTCGAAACGATGATTGGCCGTGCGGGAGAACCAACGCTTGCGGCAGCTCACGCGCTCGACCATGTCGCGGCGCACGGGCGCCTCCTTCAGGCGGCGCAGGGCCTCCTCCTGCGGCATCGACGCATCGACGACGATCACCCGCTGGGTACCCTCGTCACGAATAATGCGCGTCAGCATACGGGTATCGATCCCCCAGACGCAGGGTATGCCGTACTCCTCGCATACTTCGCCAAGGGTCTTGGTATAGCGGAAATTACTCGGCAGGTCGTTGTATTCGCGCACGATCATACGTTTTGGTCTCGTAATCCTCGTCGGCCATACCGTAGTTGCCGATCAGCGGATAGGTCATCACGACCATCTGGTCGGTATAGGAGGGATCGGAGAGAATCTCCTGGTAGCCGACCATCGAGGTATTGAACACGATCTCGCCCGTCGCCTCCCGGTCCGCGCCGAAACCGTAGCCGTAGAACTCGCGGCCCGACTCAAGCACGATTTTTTTGGTGAATGGTTTCATATTCGGTTATTTCGTAATTTGTCTTCGTTCATTTTTCAATTTCCGGCCCTGTTTCCCGCATCCGGCAGAATCCGCGACGACCGCAGTCACCGCCCGTCGAAAAACGGAATCGCATTTCGTATTCCGATCCGGGACAATCCGCGCACATCGCTCCCGCCCCGTCTATCGGAAACGCTCCGTCGCGTATGCCGTACGTCCTCCGACCAGCGTCCAGAGCGTACGGCCCGCAACCCGCCAGCCGGCAAAAGGCGTAGCGCGGCCTTTCGACAGGAAGGTTTCGGGATCGATCTCGTACTCCGCATCGAGGTCGAACACCGTTAAATCAGCCGGTTCGCCCGCCTGCAAGCCTCCGCCGAGGCCGAAAATCCGGCGCGGAGCCATCGACATCCGCTCGACGAGCTGCTCCAGCGTAAGCAGCCCCGGCTTCACCAAATAGGTATAGAGCAGCGGGAAAGCACACTCCAACCCCACGATACCCATCGCGCTGCCGGCCAATCCGCGCGATTTCTGTTCGGCGGTGTGAGGCGCATGATCCGTGGCGATCACCTCGATCGTCCCGTCGGCGACGGCCTGCCGCAGGGCTTCGCGGTCTTCACGTCCCCGCAGCGGCGGATTCATCTTGAAACGACCGTCCTCCTGCAAATCCTCGTCGCAGAGCAGCAGGTAGTGCGGAGCCGTTTCGCCGCTGACTTTCAACCCGGCGGCCTTCGCCCGGCGAATCAGCTCGACGCTCTCCTTGGTCGAAACGTGGCAGACATGATACTGACATCCGGTTTCGGCTGCCAATTTTATATCGCGCTCCACCTGCCGCCACTCGCTCTCGGAGCAAATACCCTTGTGCCCGTGCTCGCGGCAATAAACACCGTCGTGGATATACCCTCCTTTCAGCAATTCATCGACTTCGCAATGGGCCACGATCGGCTTGCCGACCGCTGCGGCGCGACGCATGGCTTCGGCCATCAGCTCCTCCCCCTGCACCCCCCGTCCGTCGTCCGAGAAGCCCACGACCTCTCCGGCCAGAGCCCCGAAATCGACCAGCTCCCCGCGTCCCTTCTGTCCCCGCGTAATGGAACCGTAAGGCAGCACCCGAACGACCGCATCGCGGCGGATCAGAGCCAGCTCCGCTTCCAGATGCTCCGGCGAATCGGGAGCCGGATTGAGATTCGGCATCGGACAAACGGTGGTATAACCTCCGTGCGCGGCGGCAGCCGTACCCGTCGCAATGGTCTCTTTCTCCGAAAAACCCGGTTCGCGCAGGTGGACATGCACATCGACCAATCCCGGCAATACATGACAACCCGTCAAATCGACTGCCCGGTCGTCCGCCTCAAGCGCGACCCGACCGCCTATGGCAACGATTTTACCGTCTTCGATCGCCAGATCGCCCGTTTCGAACCTTCCGTCCCGATAGAACTTCGCACCTTTGAGAATCGTCTTCATTTTGCTGTACCGTTTCGCACCTCGCCGCAGCGGGTGCACAAAAAAATAGGGCAACTTGGACAGCTACCCTAATAACTTGGAAAAATTATAATAAAAATTGGAAATATTTTCCGAATGATTACCCCGGAAATGACGGCGCCGTACGTACTGGGCCTCCTGAAATGCGTTCGGTATGAAACTAAACATTGGCTTGATCGGGTTCCGGTGTTATCAGGGGCAAAGGTAAGCATAATTTACGGTTTCGGCAAGACAACCCGGCCAAAAAATTTCGCCGGCATCCTGCAACGACAGAACGATACGCCCCGGCAGAAGTTTCGGTCCGCGCTCCGACGCCCGTCCACCCGACCGGACGGCCATCGAGCGTTCCTCCGGAAACCTCCGCCCCATCCCCCGCCGGAAAAAGCACGGCCTTATCGAAGAGCGGGGAGGGGCGTTCAACGCTCCTCCCCGCTCTTTCCGGCCGATCTGAATCAATACCGGTTGCGCCCGTAACTGCCGCCCTGATTGGAGCCGTAACCACCCCGGTCGCTGCGCTCGGTCTTCGGACGGGCCTCATTGACGTTGATAGCCCGCTCGTCGAGCTCGAAACCGTTCAACGCGTTAATCGCGTTCCGTGCGGCCGACTCGTCCGGCATTTCGACGAAACCGAAGCCGCGCGAGCGGCCGGTTTCGCGGTCGGTGATGATGTTGGCGGAAGATACTTCTCCGTACTCCCCGAATAAAGTCTGCAAACTCTCGCCCCGGGTGCGGAAGTTCAAATTCGATACGTAAATGTTCATTTTTTTCTATTTTGACTGTGGATAAATGTTTATTGCGCAAATGCGATTTTCACCGCATTCATACCGCGTGTACCCCGCATGAGTTCGAAAAGGACGATCCGCCCCTCGCCGATCCCTTCGGGAGCCGAAGATATATGGAAAAAATATTTTTCCGTCGAAGCCAGGTCCTTGATAAACCCGTACCCCTTCTCGGTATTGAAATACTCGACACGCCCTTTCAGCGGTTCGGCCGCAATATCTTCCTTTTTAGGCGTGGCTATCACGATATCCTCGAGCTGGATCTCGACTTTCGGCCGCAGCTGGGGCGGAGTGTCGGTAATATTCCCGTTCTCGTCCACATAGGCGATCATATCGTCGAGCGAAGAGCTTCCTCCGGCCTGACGTTCTTCCCTGCGTTTCTGTTTTTCGAGGCGCTTGGCCTGCTTTTTCTTTTCGTTCTCTCTTTTTCCGAATGTTTGCGATTTTGCCATTAAATTCAACTTAAAGATTATTATGCACGGTATGTTTCCGCATTGAGTTTTTTGCCCGTCAGCCGCTGTATGTCTTTCATAAGCGGCCGCTCGTCCGGGGTGCAGAACGTAAGGGCGGTTCCGGAATGTCCGGCACGACCGGTGCGGCCGATACGGTGTACGTACGTTTCCGGCACATCCGGCAGATCGTAATTGATGACGATCTCCAGTTCCCGGATGTCGATGCCACGGGCAGCGATGTCCGTAGCGACCATCACCCGGATCTTGCCGGACTTGAAATCCGTGAGTACGCGCTGGCGGTGATTCTGCGACTTGTTGCCATGAATCGCCTCGCTTCGAATACCCGACTTGGAGAGCAGACGCGAAATATTGTCCGCTCCGTGTTTGGTGCGGGAGAAGACGAGAACGGACTTATCCTCCTCGCGGAGCAGAGATACGAGCAGTTTCTTCTTCTCCGGCTTCTCCACGAAATAGACCCGCTGATCGATCGCATCCACCGCCGACGCAACCGGAGTCACCTCCACCCGCACGGGGTCGGTCAGCATACTTTTCGAGAGCGCCACTATGTCCGCAGGCATCGTCGCCGAAAAAAAGAGGGTCTGGCGCGACTTCGGCAGCAGCGGCAGCAGACGTTTGATGTCGGCGACGAATCCCATGTCGAGCATCCGGTCGGCTTCGTCCAGCACGAAATGCGTAATCGCGTCGAGTTCGACGAACCTCTGTCCGATCAGATCGTGCAGACGCCCCGGCGTAGCTATCAGAATATCCACGCCGCCACGAAGCGCCTCGACCTGCGGGCCTTGTTTCACACCGCCGAAAATCGTCAGATGCTTCAGACCGACATATTTTCCGTAATCCGAAAAACTGTCGCCGATCTGCACGGCCAACTCCCGGGTAGGGGTCAGGATCAGGGCCCGGATCGGCCGCACTCCGTATTCCCGACCATGATTCCGCCCCCGCCGGTTGCGGCGCGGCACGTCGGTCGGCTCTGCCTGCATCCCACTGCTCAAATGCTGCAGGATCGGAATGGCGAACGCCGCCGTCTTACCCGTCCCGGTCTGGGCGATGCCCAGCATATCGCGCCCATCGAGCGCCACGGGAATACCCTTTTGTTGAATGGGCGTAGGAGCCAGGTATCCTTTTTCACCGATCGCCTTCAAAATAGGGTCGGTAATTTTCAATTCGTTAAATGTCATAATCATCGTATAATTCCGTCGTACGACGGAGTTTTCATCTGTCGCGGAGGCATCCGGTGCGGAAGCGGAAAAACGGAAGCGAGGAAGTTTCCTGTTCCCGGTCGAAACCGCAGTCACGCACACCTTGTTCCCCGACAGCGCAATCTGCCCGAACCACGCTGAAAAAGGGCGGTCAGAACGGGCGTATGCAAGTAAAAAAATAATCTCAATTTCGGGACATCGTTAAAACCCGGCAACGGCTCTCTTCTGCCTGCGACAGACATACTCAAGCGAAATTGCCTAAACAAAGAAAGTTTACAAAGGTCGATTTCAACGATGGAAAAATCCGGACGGGATATAGGTCCGGGAAAATGCAAAGAAGATAAAGATCAGAATGAACCTGCCTTGTTTATTGGGTAAAGGTAACAATTATTACACCATTCGCACCATCTTTTCCGAAAAATATCGTCCACTTCCACCCTAAAAATACATATAACACTACTTATCAACAAATTAAATAAAATTTCTTCAAGAATAATTTCATCGTGCACTGCGCTCGATATTTTCAAGCGCCGCAAAAAAAGACCGGATCGGGAAAACACGCGACTCGCCGGGAATAGTGATCTTCTCCTGCCGAAAGTAGTGAATCGATCGCCATACGACGGGATTTTCACACAACGCACACTCCTTATTCGATGTTCTCCGGCAAAGAAAGGATAAAATTCACTAACTTTACGGCAAATAGGCAGCCCCCGGCCGCTTCCGACAAAACCGAACGGCTTCCGCGTGCACGATCTTTACAGAAAACAGGCGGCGCCTCGGTTGCATCCAAATAAATTTGACACAGCTTTCGGCTTGCACTATCTTTGCAAAGACCAACTGAAAAACAGTATTCGAGATGGCTCACACTCTTTTTGTACCCCTGATGCTCACCCTTGGCGCCGGCCTGGCAACCGGTATCGGCAGCACAATAGCCCTTTTCGCTCACCGTACCAACAAGCGACTGCTTTCGTTCTCGTTGGGACTGTCGGGCGGCGTGATGATCTACGTTTCGTTCGTCGAACTGTTCCAACAGGCACGGGAGGCTATCGGAGCCATCTACGGACCCCAAACCGGGATGGGTATTACGACCCTGGCCTTTTTCGGCGGCGTACTGCTGATCGGCGTCATCGACCGGCTGGTGCCTTCGGTCGAGAACCCGCACGAAGCCCATATGATCGAAGAGCTGGAGAAGAAACCGAAAAATGCCAAACTGATGCGCATGGGACTGATGACCGCCCTGGCTATCGGCATCCACAACTTCCCGGAAGGCATCGCCACCTTCGCCACCGCCGTCGAAAATCCCACGCTGGGTATCGCCATCGCCGTCGCCATTGCCATACACAACATACCCGAAGGTATCGCGGTTTCGATCCCCGTCTTTTACGCCACCGGCGACCGGATGAAAGCCTTCCGCTATTCGCTCCTATCGGGTTTGGCAGAGCCGGTCGGCGCCCTGCTCGCCTATTTTATCCTCATGCCGTTCATGTCTCCCGTCATGATGGGCTGCATCCTGGCAGGCGTCGCCGGAATCATGGTTTTCATCTCAATCGACGAACTGCTGCCGGCCGCCCGCGAATACGGCGAAGCCCACATCTCGATCTACGGCGTGATGAGCGGCATGGCGATCATGGCCCTCAGCCTGATCCTGCTCGGATAAAGTATGCGGCGCGATTATATACTTTAATGTACCTCTTCGAAAGCACAGCACCCCAAATCCCCTCCGGGAAAAGGATGCAGGCAAGGGGCGAATTATAAACGCGGCCACAAGCCCGCGAATAAACGTCCCTTCGGATTCGACGCTGCAACCGTCGAATAAAGGGCCACGAAAGATATATCTCAATCAATATACTGCCCTCCGATCCGAATCTGACCGACAATGCTCGGACGTTTCTCGCGCCCTCCCAAGAAAAAAGTTCAGGGTGAACCCGGCATCGAATAACGGCCCGCAAAATTGCGGCTACCGCCGAATTCAAAAAAAACGGTCGCATATAATACCATAATTTAACAGATCTCGGTAAAGCCTTTCGGCCTACCCCGTACATTTCATCCTCAACGCCCCCTGCCCCGAATCATCGTAAAATTTCAATTTTTCAGGCATTTTATTTGGTTTATAAAATAAAGTAGTTTATATTTGTAATACCAACAAAAACCGAAAGCTATGGAAACAACTCGAAAAATCGATGCGAAAGCCGCACGCAGAAAGCGCCGGCTCATCCGGGAATGGATAACATACGCAGTAATTTGTGCATTTCTGGCCGGAGTCAATGCCCTCACGACGCCCCACTATTGGTGGGTGCTGTGGGTCATGGCAGGCTGGGGGCTCGGTCTTATTCTGGATCTGATATTCCACCTGACAAAACTCTCGGACGATGACGATGCGGAGTGATCCGCCGACGGTCGGACCGCACGAAAAAACTCGATTTCCGATACGGTCGGACAACAGCCCGAAATCATTCGGGGCGAGGGATGCCTTGTAAACACAGTCAAAAACGGCTGCCAACGAACGGATACCCGAATCTGCAAAGAAAAAAGCGGCATGCTAAAATATATAATCATCAAAACTCACTGCGTATGGAAGAGAGAAAATTAGACACACGAGAGAGTATGGAACTCATCTCGCGCATGATTCAAAACACCCGCAACCGGCTGGAAAACCATGCGGGACGCCCGTTCCTCGTATGGGGCTATACGACCGTCGGGATCGCCCTGCTCAATTACTGGTTCAACATCGCCGGATGCCATCCCGCCTGGTGCTTCACCTGGTTTCTCATTCCCATCATCGGCTGTCTGCTGATGCGGTTGTTCCCGGACAAGAAGCCGACGGAGCCCCGCACGGAGATCGACCGCATCGTCGGCAAGGTCTGGTTAGTATCCTCATTATCATTGATTCCGATCTTCCTCTTTTCGCTATTTCACGGACTCTCCTACCGACACAGTCTTTTCGAACTCATTACACTGGTGATGGCTACGGCAACGGCAACAACCGGAATGATCGTTCGTTCGAAAATATACATCGTCGCAGGACTTACCTGTATGGCTCTTTCAGTCCTCTTCCCTTTATACGACTATTTCCTGAAAAAAATCGCAACTTCTGACGGAATTGAGATAACCGCCGGACTCCTGAACAACGAAATCCTTATCTTTGCCGGCGTATTTTTCATCATGATGGTCGTCCCGGGACATATCATCAACTACCAATCGCACAAAAGATGTTCAAGGAACTGAATCCCCTGCTGCACTCGGAACTGCGCCTGGCGGTAATGTCGATCCTCCTCGGGGTCGAAGAGGCCGACTTCGTTTTCATCCGGGAACAGACGGGAGCTTCGGCGGGCAACCTGAGCGTACAGATCGACAAACTGCAAAAAGCCGGCTACATCACGGTCGAAAAGACCTTTCGGGGAAAAATGCCCCGCACGCTCTGCCGCATTACCCCGACAGGCGTGGATGCTTTCGAGGAGTACGTCGAAGCGTTGAAGAGCTACATAAAAAAGTAGGAAGGAAAACAGATTCTCGGCTCCGGCGGCGACAACGACCGGTTCGGAATGGGGCATAAAGGTCGTTATGCCCCATATTTTCAACCCCGACCTCGAATCCGGCCGAATCGCCAGCCGGCAATCTCCCGGCGGGCCTCCTTGCTGCAACGACCGGAAAGGCGAACAGCGTAAATCAGCCGCAGCCCCGCAATTTCGGCGAGTTTCGGATCCCGCCATACGCAAACAAGCCCGGAGTTTCGCTCCGGGCTTGTTTGCATCTATTCTTCAAACGATTAGTCCTCGAACTTCGCCGAGAGGAACTCCCGGTTCAGACGGGCGATGTGCGAAATCGAAATCATCTTCGGACACTCGGCCTGGCAAGCTCCCGTATTGGTACAGTTACCGAAGCCCAGTTCGTCCATCTTGGCCACCATCGCCTTGGCGCGGCGGGCACCCTCGACACGTCCCTGCGGCAGTTTCGCGAGCGACGACACACGGGCGGCGACGAAAAGCATCGCCGAGCCGTTCTTACAGGTCGCAGCGCAGGCACCGCAACCGATGCAGGCAGCGGCATCCATCGCAACGTCGGCATCGGCCTTCGGGATGGGAATGTTGTTGGCATCCTGCACGGCATTCGTACGGACCGAGATGAAGCCGCCGGCCTGAAGAATCTTATCGTAGGCACTGCGATCCACCACGAGGTCCTTGATTACGGGGAAAGCCGCCGAACGCCAGGGCTCGATGACGATCGTCGCCCCGTCTTTGAAACGGCGCATGTAAATCTGGCAGGTCGTGGCGCCGTCGCCCGGGCCGTGCGCACGGCCGTCGATGTGCAGCGAGCACATGCCGCAGATACCCTCGCGGCAGTCGTGGTCGAACGCCACGGGCTCCTTGCCCTCGTGGATCAGGTTGTTGTTCAGAATATCCAGCATCTCGAGAAACGAGGTGTCGGCGGAGATGTTCTCGACTTTGTAGGTTTCGAATGCCCCTTTTGCCTTGGCGTCTTTCTGGCGCCATATCTTTAACGTGAAATTCATAGTTTCAAATTGTGTATTAAAGTTAGACGACAGAAGAATTAGTCCTTGTAGTTACGCTGTGCGGGGTGTACGAACTCGAAGTTCAGCGGCTCCTTCGTGAGCTCCGGCGCTTCGTTCTCGCCCTTGTACTCCCACACGGCGGCATATACGAAGTGCTCGTCGTCGCGTTTGGCCTCGCCCTCTTCGGTCTGATGCTCGACGCGGAAATGTCCGCCGCACGACTCCTCGCGGTTCAGCGCGTCGCGTGCCATCAGCTCGCCCAGCTCCAGGAAATCGGCCAGACGCAGCGCCTTCTCCAACTCGACGTTGAACTCGTTCGCCTTGCCTACGACCTTCACATCCTTCCAGAACTCCTTGCGCAGCGCCTGGATCTCGACGATCGCCTTCTCGAGCGACTCCTTCGAACGCGCCATGCCGACGTTCTCCCACATGATGTGTCCCAGCTTCTTGTGAATATCGTCCACCGACTGCTTGCCGTTGATGGAAAGCAACTTCGAAATCTTATCCTTCACACCCTTCTCTGCCTCGTCGAAGGCCTTGGTATCGGTCTTCACCTTCGGAGCCTGGATCTTGTGCGACAGGTAGTCGCCGATCGTATAAGGCAGCACGAAATAACCGTCCGCCAGACCCTGCATCAGCGCCGAAGCACCCAGGCGGTTGGCACCGTGATCCGAGAAGTTGGCCTCACCGATGGCGTAGAGACCCGGGATCGTAGTCATCAGGTTGTAATCGACCCAGATACCGCCCATCGTATAGTGTACGGCAGGGAAGATCTGCATCGGCTGTTCGTAGGGATTTACGTCGGTGATCTCCTCGTACATGTCGAACAGGTTGCCGTAACGTTGTTTGATG
>ERZ791618.1012-NODE-1012-length-10903-cov-1.415284_pt1 | contig 10903 bp, 15 predicted proteins | sample MGYA00510059_ERZ791618 | MGnify/ENA primary metagenome ERZ791618 (study PRJEB30046, sample SAMN00715159) | human gut metagenome | study: EMG produced TPA metagenomics assembly of the A metagenome-wide association study of gut microbiota in type 2...
ATCCATTACCTCAAACATCAATTTCTTTAAGGCGGAGAGTAAGGGATATTTATATGCGGAAGCGAAAGAAGCGTTCAGCCATAAGAGACTGGCGAATTGCGAAGTCCGTATCACCAATGAAGCCGGAGAATTAATCGCGACTTTTAATGGTACAGGTTACCGCAAAGACACGGAATTACCCTTCACTCCGTTGGTTTAAAAAAGAAATTCTATAAAAAGCGAAAGCCTTTGGGGTTTGTTCCAAAGGCTTTCGCTTTTTTATGCTTATACGCAACACATTATAAATCAATCTAAATAAACAATATGTCATAAACAAATTATTCACATGTCATAACCTCTGCCTTTATGAGCCCCCTTTATTATAAAACATCTTTTATATTTGTCTACATCAATGCTACACGATCACGATAACTACCCTATCAATATAAAAAGCTCTCGCCCCAGCTCCGTGATGAGCTGGGTGCGAGAAACACAAGCCTATCTAAAAAGCTTTCATTTCTTCTGCACCACGATACGGCAAGTAAGTGGGGCACGCAGGTTATAGGAGTCTTTATAATAGACCTCCGCCGCCCCGATCTTCAGTTTCGCCCGGATCTTTACCGGGATATGGTTCTCGTCATCACCGATCCAAACCTCCGCCGCTTCCTTGGCTTGGGAAAATGCCTCATCGTAGATATCGATATAGAAATGGCGGGTACGGAATTTCGCCTCCTTATGCTCGACGATCTGTTGTCCCGTATAGCGAAAACGGGCGTTCACGAGCTCCCGGCCGATAGCGATCATGAAAGGGAACTCCGCACCATAACTCATCGTCCGCCAATCCAGCGAACGGAGATACATCGTAGCTCCCAGCATATCGAATACACGTCCTTTCGCCATTAGCATCGTGTCGATCTTCGTCTCCTTTAATGTATGGCGATGCGAGTGGATATCGATCCTACCGCTTCCTTGATACTCAAACTGGAGATTATCCACCAGATAGTAGTCTCCCTCGTTCGTGCGCTTCGAGCTGAACAAGAGCCGAGGCTCCTTTGAGTAATGGCAATCCATCGTATCACGCATCCTAAAGACTTTCTCGATCACGCCGGCAGAGCGGAACAACAGGTTATAATGCCATGACGGCGCTCCTTGGTATTCCGATTCTTTCACGGAAAGGGTAGCCAATCCGGCCTTCGACATGATCAGCCCCCATTTGAAATAAAGATCGTAATCCACCCGTTCCCCATGGGATAACGGCAACGTTTGTGCCCGCAAAGACGTAAGACTCGCTACACACAAAAAGAAAACGCATATATACAGTTTAGAAGCGCAAGCCGCCCACACCGCTGTTCCTATTGGACGAAGACTGTGTTCCCTCATTTTTGTAATCTCTTTTCTTTTTCGTTAGCTCTTTCGGTTTATTCTTCGTGATATCGATCGGTTTCTGCCGTTTCATCGGTGTAGCCTTGATATTCCACGTCTCCTCCACTTGCCAATTCTGCATGATATTGAATATCTTCGGGCAATAGAAGACAAGTTCCGGCTGCCGTTTATCGGCGTAATTACCGGTATCCCAGACACCATTATCATTCACGTCTAATACTAAACGGGCATAATATTTATCCGGTTTCAAGTCCATGAAAAGCACGCCGCCATCTTTTACCTTCACCTTACGGATCGGCTGGGCGCTGCTATTCAATAATTCCACGAAAGCGGTGGTATCCGCTCCCTCAATATTGATATATAAATGCCCGTACTCATCTTCCTTCTTGATCTTGAATTCCCCGCTATACACATCGTTCCATTTACCATAGGCACTGAATATCGTGGCGGAATCTACTTCCAAACGGTATTCCTCTCCATACTTCCACGGGCGCTTGATGAAGAAATTCAAGGAATTCGTCGTATCCGGGAAGAAATCGAAGTCAACGGCTTCCCAAAGCGTATCCACTTTCTGATCCAGATAAAAATGATCTTTCGTCAATCCCGCTACCGGTTCGCTAAACGTAACAGCGACCGTATCATACAGGTTGATCGAACCGGAAGCGTTTACGTTCATTCCCAGAAACTCGATGGGTTCCGGCTCATCGTCTTTTTTCTTTTTCTTCTTCTCCACAGGACGGCGACGCACGGTAAATTGTACCGTATCGGTCTGCGGACGAAGTATATTCTGGAATCGCTTTTCAGGTAACTCACCTCCACTTGTAGCGTATCTTGCTTCCAGATCAAAGAATCGGTCAACCAGTAATGCACGGCTTTTCCTTCCTCCGCTGTTTGCAAGAAATACCAATTGCTATCCGCCGGGGTGAAATTCAAAGGAACCGGTACCGGAATAGTATCCAAGGAGGTATTGAAACGCAAGGTTAGTATTTTCTCATCCGTACGCTCCGGCTTCAACATATATTGACGCTCTACTTTTTCCTTAAACAGGCGCAACTCGATATTGTCCGGCATAAAATGGGTATAACCGACTGTCATCACCGTATCGATCGTCAAGCTATCTTTCCAAATCGTATCTTGACGGGTCGTCAACTCGAACGCAGGGACGATCAAGGAATCGTAAAAAGCGATCTGCTGCCCGGGCTGGCTGTACTTGTAGGAGCGCATCACATCCTCCAAGGCATAGATCCGATAGGTTCCGGGGGCCATATTACGAATCGTAAACTCGCCCTTGTCGTTCGTACGGGAAGTACGGACAAATGGGATCGTCGTAAAGGCGGAATCCTCCAGATTCGTATGCACGCCGATCGTAATACCCGGCATAGGCTCCAGATTCTCGGCGTTCAGCAAGACCCCGGACACCTCCATACTATCAATGGATTCGCCGGTAGAAAACGCGAAAGAATAATTCTCCAATACATTCTTCTCATTATTATCGGAGATCGAATTGGTAAAGTCTATCGTATAGGTCGTATTCTCCTTCAACGTATCCATCAGCTCGATGACCGCCTTCCGGCCGTTCGCCCGAATAACGGGTTGCTCCATTTGGGGTGGAGTGATGATCACGTTCTCGGTAGGCTTATCGATCTGGATCAACTCATCAAAGATAATCTCCACCTTCTTTCCCTTATAGTTTATCTGGTTAGGCAACGGCGTACTGCTTACGAACTTAGGCGGAGCCTCATCATAAGGCCCCCCGTTCGGCGAGGCTATATTCGCGCACGAATACAGCACGACCAACAGAAGTACCCCTATAAAGAACCGTAAACTATTTCTCACATATTTATCTTCCATTCAATACTCTCATTTCAATTGAGGGACAAAAATAGGGAAAAATCCCGTGAACGATAAGGATATATACGCTAATTAATCTATACAGGCCACCTAAATTAATTGAGTTATCATAAATTATCTTCACCTTATTGTCATTTTTCTCTCCTAAAGAATGTCATCGCGGCTCATCCGGAAAAAAACATCAGCTTGTTTTCCCGAAAACACGTACATGTTTTTCGGAAAACACGTACGACTTTTCCAAAAAACATGTACGTGTTTTTTCGAGTCTGGTTATCAATCTCTTACAAAACGGTAATTCACATCGAACTTATTGTAAAATAAAACACCCGAAATAAGGCAGATACCTAATTAAAAACAGTATCTTCGCGATAGATGGAAGTATAACCAAATAAATAGAGCAACTATGTCAGAAGTATCAGGTATCGAATTGGAGAAAGATGCGGCAGGGAACAACAGCTACGTTCGCATCGACTTAAAGAAATATGGGGATATGATCAATCCTATATTGCAACGATTGGGAGTAAACCTATCGGATAGTAACCTTGATGAATTTGAACGAGATTGGAACAAAGGATTGAGCATCGAGGAATTCAGACAATACGCAAAACAAGAACTAAGAAAACATTTCTATGAAAAAAACGCACAAAGAAAATAACACAAAAGTTATTATCCCTAAAGAAATAATCACTTATCTGATGGATTTAGCCGACACCTTATTTGAGAAAGATTATTATTCATACATTGAGTACGCAAACATACTTATCGATGATATCCTCGACTTCACCCACACTTTACCTCATGCGCCACATTATAACCTCTCCCATACAGCTGAAATGAGGTTCAACCGATACGGGAAAGATTTGCAATACGCCTTTTTCAAACGAAAAAGCAGTAAACATACCACATGGTATGTTTTTTTCAACCGGAAAGGTGATCGATATATTATACGTTATATCACCAATAATCATAAAGACGGCAAGTATATAAGAGCTCCTTTTACCGAGGAGGATTAACACTTCGTTTTAGCAACCTGAACCCAATCCGGCAATACAAACACTTTCGCTTCTCGCAATATTCTCGTTTTAACTGGATGAGTGATTGCGTATCACCAGCGTTATGGACTTCGATACCGGATCGAGCGAAAGCGGTTACGATATGATTGCGTTCCGGCGGGATACTCTCCAAGAGGCGGGTCGCACGCAGGCAATACTCAGGAAGTTTATTCGACCGCCGTAAGCGAATAGCAGAGGGACTACCGTATTTATTAACAGGATATTCAAGGCATTCTCCCCGATCATTTTATCTTTTTGCACCGAGGCGTATTGGAAGTGATAATGATTCTTCCAATAATCCGAGGGTTGGATACGGAAATAATCCTTGATCTCTTTAGGAGAAGAAGCGGACAGGATCATCGAGAACAACGTATCGTACCGATGCCAGATAGCGGACAGTTGCGCCAACTTCACATGCGGGAAGTTGGTCGGACGGATGCGAAGGCTTTTGAACAAGGAGTCATCCAAAGGCTTGAGGCCGAACTTATGGCGGAGAAACTCATATTCCCGCCTCAGCAGACGGTAGTAATGGCAGGAGCCCTCTTCCGAGAGCATACCCGCTTGTCCGAAAAGCATCGCCTCTACTTGCGACTCGCTAGCCCTTTGCTTTTGGATATATCGCAGGGGGAGGCTTTTCGCCAACCACTCGAAAGCGTCGCTATTCACGCCAAAGCCGAAACTACGGGTCAATAGGATATAGAATACCTCGTTCCAATCCTCTTGGTACTGTCCAGCAGACGGTATATATCCTCTGTCTTTCGTTCCAGCGCTCACTGAGCAAGGTATCCATCCATGAGGCCAGATGCACGGAGTCCACATCTTGAATCCGCTCAAGACAGGGGACGGGCACCTCTCTTGCCAATAACCAATCGATATTTTTCCGGGCAGGTTCCGGAACGGATAGGAGCAATTGAGGAATAGGCTCACCGTTCATCCGGCAGAGGATGCGTCATTCACACCTGTTACATGCAAGATAACGGAGTCATATGCCTTATCCGAATCATGATGATGCAGCAACCAATCGGAAGCTTTCTCGTGGATCTCCACGCTTCCGGCCCATACCGTGCCGTCAATCTTTATCTTGGCGTTGAAGAAGTCGGGACCGGCGTCGGTGTTTTGTATTCCGGGATCGATAACAGCGATGGGAAGCCCCTCGGTGGTAGCCAATGAAGTACTCGCGTAGAGTTTGTATTTCCAAACATAGTGTAATAAACGTTCCATATTCTTTCAGAGTTAAGATTTTGGATTCAAATGTAATTCATTTTCTGTATATTTGCGACATTAATTGAATTAAAGTATGAAAATTGCACTTATAGGTTACGGGAAAATGGGCAAAACGATCGAGCAGATCGCCATCCAAAGAGGACATCAAATTGTTTCCATCATAGATATCAATAACGCTGAGGATATATATTCAGAAGCGTTCAAGAGCGCCGACGCGGCGATTGAGTTTACTACCCCGGCTACCGCTTTCAATAACTATATGAAATGTTTCGAGGTAGGCGTGCCGGTCGTATCGGGTACTACCGGATGGCTGGACCGTATCGGCGAGATCAAGGAGAAATGCGAGAAAGAGGGCAAAACCTTCTTCTACGCCTCCAACTTCAGCATCGGCGTAAATATCTTCTTCGCCATGAACAAGTATCTGGCGAAAATCATGAACAACTTCCCCTCCTACGACGTTAAAATGACGGAAGTCCACCATATCCACAAGCTGGACGCACCCAGTGGAACGGCTATCACGTTGGCCGAAGGTATCTTGGAAAACATCGATCGTAAAGACCGCTGGACCTTAGAGAACGCCGAGAACGCGACCGACCTGCCGATCCACGCCATCCGTGAGGGTGAGGTTCCGGGTATCCACGAGATCACGTATGAGTCGGACGTAGATACGATCAGTATCAAGCATGATGCCAAGAGCCGTGCCGGATTTGCGCTAGGCGCCGTAATAGCGGCAGAGTTTACCGCCGGAAAGAAAGGTTTCCTAGGCATGAATGACTTATTCAATTCTAAACGTATTAGCTAAAAGATGAAGAAGTTCACGAAAAAACAATGGATCAAGTTTAGTATAGCGGCCGTATTATACACGTTGTTCGCTATCTGGATGCAAAACTTATGGTTACTGCTGGGATTAATCGTCCTAGTCGATATATTCTTGACGCACTACATCCCTTGGGGAGCTTGGAAACGGTCTAAGAACCCGGCGGTACGCAACGTATTGGAATGGGTGGACGATATCGTATTCGCGCTGGTAGCCGTTTATTTCATCAATTTGTTCGTCTTCCAGAACTATCAGATACCGAGTTCTTCCCTAGAGAAATCCTTGCTGGTAGGAGATTACCTGTTCGTCAGCAAATTAAGTTACGGCCCTCGCGTTCCGAACACTCCGATCTCCTTCCCGTTGGTACAAAATACGTTGCCTATCTTAAACTGCAAATCGTATCTGGATTGGCCGGAATGGGGCTACAAACGGGTGAAAGGTTTGGGCCACGTGAAACGTAATGATATCGTAGTGTTCAACTTCCCCGCAGGCGACACGATCGCCGTGAAAGTGCAAAACCCAGATTACTACTCCTTGGTCGAGGAGTACGGACGGGAACGTATCTTATTGGATAAGGCCACGTTCGGCGAGGTTATGTACCGCCCGGTCGACAAACGGGAGAATTACGTGAAGCGTTGTATCGGTATGCCGGGTGATACGCTCCAACTCATAGACAACCAAGTGTACATAGACGGTAAACCCGCCGAGAACCCGAAAGATATGCAGTTCAACTACTTCATCGAAACAGACGGTTCCCCGATCACAGAGGAGCAATTCCGCCTAATGGACGTAAGCAAGGATGACCGTATGCTGGCCTCCAGCGGCGGTTATTACCAGAACCTATTGTCATACCTAGGCTTTACGCCTAACGCGAACGGACAGTACAACCCGGTATATCGCCTGCCACTCACGAAAAAGGCCTTGGCGATAGCGGAGAAGTTACCTACCGTGAAGAAGGTTATCATCGAGCCGGAGACGTTGGGCGGCCCTACCTATCCGGTCGGATACAATACTGGCTGGACCCGTGATAACTTCGGGCCGCTTTGGATCCCGAAGAAAGGGGCTACCATCCCGTTGGACGAACGTAATCTGGCGTTGTACAGCCGTTGTATCAAGAATTACGAGAACAACACCTTGGAAGTGAAGGACGGCAAGGTCTACATCAACGGCAAGCCCGAGACTTCCTATACGTTTAAATACGATTATTACTGGATGATGGGCGATAACCGCCATAATAGCGCGGATAGCCGCTCATGGGGTTTCGTACCCAGGATCACATTGTCGGCAAGCCGATCTTGGTTTGGCTATCCTTGGACAAGGATCGCAGTCTGTTCGACGGTGGTATCCGTTGGAACCGCCTGTTCCGTTGGGTGCATCCGGATTAAGAGGTGAAAACTTCGTATTATGACAATCCAACGATTCCTGATAGTTCTCATGAAATGGCTGGCAGCTTTCGCGCTAGCCGCGGGGACGTCATGCTCATACGCCTTTTCTGCATAGAGTCCTATCGCATCTCCACGGACTCTATGGAAGAGGCTTTGCATAAAGGGGATTATATCCTAGTCAATAAAATACCGGGGAAGAATAAGCCCGTCCGGGGCAAGGTCGTGCTTTTTACCAGCCCGCTCTCTCGAGATTCAGCGGATGCTCCCTTATTCATCAGCCGATGCATCGGTATGCCGGGCGATACGATCCGGGTCAGCATGGACGGATATACGATAAACGGGCAGAAAATCCCCCGCTCTCCTCGCTCCCTCTGTTCCTATTTCATAACACTGAGCGCCAAGGAGACGTTCTTGGAGACGTTAGAGAAGTTGGACATCCCACTTAGGGATTTCAGGCAGGAAAGTTTCGGCTGTATGCTCAGCCTCACGGCTTTCGAGGAATATCAATTGAGGGAGGAATTGCCCGACGCCATAAACCGTCATTTTATCGGGGAACAAATGCAAGAATACATGTTGATCGTCCCCCGGAAAGACCGGGCTTACCCGCTGGACGCCGCCTCGCTCACCGCCTGCAAGGAGATCATCATGCGGGAGACGGATGGTAAAGCTTCCTTCCGTGACGGAAAGTTATATCTGGACGGGCGGGAGACTAATTTCTTCTTTTTCCAACAAGACTACTATTGGGTACTGTCCGATAATACCAACGAGGCGGTAGATTCCCGCCATCTCGGTTTCATACCGGCCGACCATATCGTCGGCAACGCTTGGCTCTGCTGGTACAGCCCCGACAAACAACGAATCTTTAAACCCGTTCATTAACATGCGACCTGTATATATAGCGACCGCCTATCTAGGCCCCATACAACAATATTGTAAGATGCTCCAATACCCGGAGGTCCGTATCGAGACCGCCGAGAATTACGTGAAGCAAACCTATCGTAACCGCTGTTCCATCGCCGCCGCGAACGGCCCACTCTCCCTATCCATCCCCATCGTCAAGCCGGATACCTTGAAATGCCAGACCAAGGACATCCGTATCTCCGACCATGGAAACTGGCGGCACCTACACTGGAACGCTTTGGTATCGGCCTACAATATGAGTCCGTTTTTCGAGTATTATGCCGATGACTTCGCTCCTTTCTACGAGAAGAAATACGAGTTCCTCCTCGACTTCAACGAGGAATTGCGCTGTCTGGTCTGTGACCTGTTGGATATGCAACCCGCAGTCGTCTACACCGACCATTATGAACCGGAGGTAGCCAACGATTTCCGGGAAACGATCCGCCCGAAACACGAAGGGGAAGATCCCGCCTTCTGCCCGGAACCTTATTATCAAGTATTCCGGGAGAAATTCGGATTCCTCCCCAATCTGAGTATTGCTGATTTGCTGTTCAATATGGGCCCCGAAGGACTCGTTACGTTACGGGCATCAATTACCGGATCTCTTTAATCGATTGTATCAAGGCTTCCATAATTTTCGGGAAGATATCTCCGATATTACCGATACGGAACGTATCCGCATCCGAGATCTTACCCGGATAGATCACGAAGCCTTTCTCCTTCAGCCGTGCGTAGAACGAGGTGAAATCGAAATCCGCGGAAGGATATAAGAACGAAGTGATAATAGGCCCTTGGGCATCATCGGGCAGCAAGGTCTTGAAACCCAATCCACGCATACCTTCCACCAATACTCGGTGATTCTCCTGATATCTCTTATAACGAGCCGTGATACCGCCTTCCTCGTTCAATTCCTTCATGGCTTGGTAGAAAGCGTGAACCACGTGCGTCGGAGACGTGAAACGCCATTTGCCTCCCCCTTTCTCCATCGCTTCCCACTGGGCATAGATATCTAAGGAAAGCGAGCGGGCATTCCCCTTCGTCGCCATCAATTTATCTTTTTGGGCGAGGATAAAGCCGAAGCCGGGAACTCCTTGAATACATTTGTTCGCGCTACTGACCAAGAAGTCGAACCTAAACCTTTCACGTCGATAGGGACACCGCCAAAGCTGCTCATCGCATCCACGATAAAGGTAATCCCCCGGCCCTTGATCACCTCGGCTACCTCCTCAATCGGATTCAACAAACCGGTCGTGGTCTCGCTATGTACCATTGAGAGATGCGTGATACCGGGATGTTCCTCCAAGGCACGTCGGGCTACCTCGCCGGTTACCAGTTCCGTCTCATGCAAAGAGACCAGTACGTAATTGATATGATAATAATCGGCGATCTGCGCCATACGTTTGCCATAAGCACCGTTAGCGAGGATCAACAATTTATCCTCGGACGGACAGCAGCCCCGATCGTAGCCTCCACACAATACGTTCCGCTACCTTGCAGCAGGACACTGGTGTACTCATCCCCGTCCAATCCCGCTATCGCCAGCAAGCCTTTACGGATCGGGGTAACGATACCCTCGTTATAATCCTTATCCCACGTACACCAATCTTGAAGCATGGCCTCACGCACCGTCTGCGACGTACTCAACGGGCCCGGTGTCAATAATAAATAGTTTCTCATATGATTGTTTTATTCTATTCGGTTATCAAGCTTAATTCCTGTTGTTATCTTCTCAATGCAGGAGGGGAGCTCCATAATGTTGTCCAAGACAAAATGGGCACCGGCATTCAGCATCCGTTCACGCACTTCGCGCTTGAGTTCGATCAATTCGTCGGACGAACGGTGGTTGTATTCCTCTTCTGTCAATCCCATCTCGTTGCTACCGGTCACGATACCGACGCTCCATACCTTGGCGTTCACGCCCTCCTTAATATCAGCGATCGTATCTCCTACCTTCACCACTTGATCTACGGAAGGAATCGCTAAATCTATCATATTCTTATAGATCATAACGGGGCGGGGCGACCGGCCGGGACCTCGTTCGGTGTCACCAGATTATCTCCCTATATCCTTTGGCCTCGGCTCCGGGACGGACAATCTCCATCATCTTCGCCGTGTACCCGGTCGTAGAGCCGATCTTTATACCTTGCTCGCGAAGCATCGCCATCGTCTCCAAGACTCCCGGTATCGGAGTGGTGAAATCCTTCAAGGAAGCGAACAAATGTTTCTCGAAACTAGCGTACATCTCATCCACGTCCCCCTTGTTCCAGTCCCTCTTATACAGGGCACGGAACTTCTCGTTCACCTCCGGCATG
>ERZ791618.1016-NODE-1016-length-10879-cov-2.265429_pt1 | contig 10879 bp, 9 predicted proteins | sample MGYA00510059_ERZ791618 | MGnify/ENA primary metagenome ERZ791618 (study PRJEB30046, sample SAMN00715159) | human gut metagenome | study: EMG produced TPA metagenomics assembly of the A metagenome-wide association study of gut microbiota in type 2...
GGTCCTGTTTTCGTGGGGAAAGCAGCGGATGCCTCACTATTCAGCCGCCTCAGGTTCTCCGCAAAAGGCTCTTTCAGGCGTACATGGATACAAGCACCAAACCGTCCGCATCGTACAATAAGTGGCTGCTGCGGCACATAAAATGATGCTGTATGAAAATCTTTGAGCACTCCCACAACACGCAGATCTCCCAGACTTGTATTTCCTTGATGCACTATACGTCCCACGATATCATCTCCCCAGCGCATAGTCTTGGCAAATGTTTCATTCACCACAGCCTCATTGCGTTCCCGTGCCATACGACCTTCCTTTATCACCATACCCATCATTTTAGGGTAGTTTTCTGTCTCTACACAGTAGCGTGATGAGAAAAGTGACTGCCCGCTTTCATCCATTATCCTCATACCACTCATGCCGATACAGGGTGGATAACTGGCAGATTCCACATCCTCCACATAAGGGAGTCCGCAAAAGAACTGACGGGCAGCATCGCGTTCGGAGTCACTATCAAAATAGATATCGGACGTAGCTATACTCCGGGCATCATATCCAGTATTTTTATTCAACACATAGTGATACTGGGCCATGATGACACACATCAGTCCACAGATAAAAGCCACACCCAAAAACTGAATAAAAAGCAACGGACGCTTCCACCCTTTCTTCCCTTCCGTGTAGTGACGAAAAACCTGTGACACCGGTATTCGCGAAAACATTCGTCCCGGTAGCACACCGCCCACAATAAACAAACCTAGCACTACCACCAATGGTACCCAGATACGTCCAAACACAAACAGGGATGTCAACCGGACTTCCATCGTCTCCTCTATCATCTCACGGAAATTCAGCAACAGCAATACCATCAGTATCAATGACAATAAGATAACAATACCTGTCTCCAGCAGGAACATTGAAAATACGGTACCGCCTGATGCACCATTACACTTATGTACTCCCACCGCCTTAGCACGATACGAGAGTGAAGAAATAGAAATAAGTACATAATTCATTGCTGCAATGAAGAGGATGGCCAGACCGAGGATAAGTGTAATGGCATTCATACGCTTTACCATGTCACCACTGCGATATACATCACGCAAAGGCTTCACAATAGAGGTATAACTCGAATTATCTTTCCCATCCTGAGGAAGATAATTATGAATCACAGTCTCCAGGCGTGCATTGAACTTCTCAACATCTACCTTCACACCCGGACGAAAGCGGATATATTGAAAGAAAGAATCACCTCCTTCCCATGAATATTCCGCCCAGTCACGACTCCATGCACTGACAATAGAAATGACAGCTTCAGGGTTCATGGTGGAGTTCTCTGGCAAAGCAGCATAAATACCCTTTACAGTGAGCTGCAGTTGTTTATCATAGTTTATCACTTTACCCACGGGGTCTTCATCACCAAACATTTTCTGTGCCAGACGATCACTCAGAAAGACCACATCCTTCTGTTGAAGTTCATGCAACGGATCACCTCTAAGGACTTCGATGCCCAATGTCTGGAAAAAGAGTGAGTCTGCCATTACAGCGTAATCCTTAAAACGTACACTACCATTATAAAGCGGTCCAAAAGCCATGTATTTGCAAACACTGACAGCCGCTTCCACTTCTTGGGGAAAGTTCTCCAAGACGGCACCTGCCAAGGAGGCAGGTTCAATTCACCCGGTTCCCCCTGTTCACCGTTGATAGTGAAGATAGAGAAGAGCTGATAGATGCGGTCCGGATCACGGTAGCAAGTATCATAACTTTGCTCGAAAACAACACGAACAAAAAGCAGAATGCTCATCGTCAGTGCCAAGCCCAGAGAGAGAACTTTGATGATATTGCTGCCGCGCCCACGGAGCAACGTTTGAATTACATAGTATATCTGCTTCATACGTTTATTCGCTTTTAATACTATTCACCGGATTTTCATTCGCTATCCGCCATGACTTCCAGATGACGCAAGCAACAATAAGTAACAGGATAACCAATGCTATCAGCACATATACCGGCCACGAAAGCGGCACCTGTGCAGCAAACTGATCCATCCACATCTCATTGACGTACGCCGAGGCAATAATACCGATAATGACAGCCGGTCCCGCTACATAAAGGACATCCTTTGAAAGTAACTCCAATATCCCCGAAGATTCCGCCCCATTCACTTTACGAATGGCAATTTCTTTGGAACGACGACGCACTTCATCCGTAGTATAACCTATCAGGCCCATCAGCATGACAAAGAACATGGTTACCGCCGCCAATATGGTAGCATTGCTAAAGACACGAACCGGATTATACCGTTCCAATATTCGTTGTTCCAATCCGGCAAAATCAATCGTTTTGTCCGGATAAGCTTCGCTTACGTCTTTGTTCAGACGCCGCAAATTCTCAGCAAAAGGTTCTTTGAGACGCACATGGACAGTATTACCGAAAGTACGGGTATATCCGAACATTATGACATCCTGTGGCTGGTAATAGGAACCTATATGAAAATTTTTCAATATACCTACGACTTTAAAATTCTTGCCTTCTGTACGTAACGGGTGGTTCAAAGCCTTGTCTCCCCAACGCATCCTCTCCGCAAAAGCCTCATTCACTACTATTTCATCTGCTGCACGCGGAGCACGACCTTCCTTCATTGTCATACCCATCATTTTAAAGTAATCTTCAAGAGCAAAACTGTAGCGTGTTGAGAAGAGGGACTGTCCACTTTCGCCTTCAATCATTGAGCCACTATAGCTCCAGATAGGGGTACTGACCGCGGAAGAAACTTCTTCTACATAAGGCAGACCACGGAAAAACTGCAATGCCGGTCCACTCTCCTCCTCACTACCAAAATAAGCATTCCCCACAGCTACACGCTGCGGATTATATCCCATATCTTTATCTTTCACATAATTGTACTGCGCCATCACTACATACATCAGTCCACAGATAAAGGCCACACCTGCGAACTGGATAAAAAGTAATGGACGTTTCCACCCCTTCTTACCTTCCGTATAGCGACGAAAAACCTGCGACACCGGTATCCGCGCAAATAATCTACCAGGCAATACTCCCCCCACAACAAAAAGAACCAACACTACAGCAAGCGGTACCCAAATACGATCGGGTGCAAAAAGTACACTCAGCTTGGCTGCGGTAGTATCTTCTATAAACTCCTGAAAGTTAAGCAATATCAGTCCCATTAACACCAGAGCCAGTACAATGATAATACCTGTCTCCAGAAGAAACATTGAGAATACAGTACCTCCGCTTGCACCACTACACTTATGTACTCCCACCGCTTTTGCTCGGTAAGTAAGCGAGGAGATGGATATCAATACATAGTTTAGTGCTGCAATAAAAAGAATTGCAAGAGCTAGGATACTCATAATGCTATCCATCCGTTTCACTTGGTCTTCGTTTCGATATACATCACGGATAGGTTTCACAAAAGCTGTATAGCCATAAGCTTTCTTATCCTCTTCCGGTCGATATTTCTGTATCATGTCATCCAGTCGAGCATTGATAATCTCTTTGTCAGCTCCCGGACGGAAACGGATATATTCGTAGTAACTGTCTCCCCCACGCCAGGAATAGTTACCCCAACTGCGACTCCAGGCTGTAGGCATAGATACAACTCCCTCGGGACGCATCGTAGTGTTTTCCGGTAAAGCAGCATAAGTCCCCTTCACTGTAAATGTTATTTCTTTATTGTAGCTCAGCACTTTTCCAATAGGATTTTCGCCGCCGAAGATTTTCTGTGCCAAGCGGTCGCTCAGAAAAATAACATCCGGTTGTACCAGTTCATCCTCCGGATTTCCGCTCAGTACCTCAATACCCATAGTTCGGAAAAAAAGTGAGTCAGCCAACAGGATCTCATCATCGAAACGAACACTGCCATTATACAACGGACCACCGAGAAAATAGGCGATACTGGTGGCTGCTTCCACTTCTTTCGGGAAGTTTTCCAATATGGCACCTGCCACGGGGCCACAGTTTTGCTTTTGAGGCTCAAACTGTTCACCATCAGCTGAAAAAATAGAGAATATCTGATATAAATTGTCATAGTCTTTGTAGAAGGTGTCGTAACTTTGTTCAAAAGCCACACGAGAAAACAGCAAAATACTCATCGTCAATCCCAATCCAAGGGAAATGACTTTGATAATATTCGAACCGCGTCCACGTAATAAAGTCCTTATGACATAATAGATTTGTTTCATACTTTAATATTGTAATAATCGTAACTTACATTTCCTGTGCTGCAACACTTGCCACTATACTGCCATCGAACAAATGAATCGTACGATGGGCGAAAGAAGCATCGTGCTGAGAGTGTGTCACCATGATAATGGTAGTCCCTTCCCGGTTCAACTCTGTCAGCAGATTCATTACTTCTGCACCATTCTTAGAATCCAGGTTACCGGTCGGTTCATCGGCAAGTATTAGCTTAGGATTAGTAACTACAGCACGAGCAATGGCTACACGTTGCTGCTGACCACCGGAAAGCTGTTGCGGGAAGTGTTTTGCACGATGACTGATATTCATTCGTTTCAGTATATCTTCCACCATCCGGCGACGTTCAGAAGCTTTGATTCCCAGATAAGTCAAAGGCAATTCCACATTTTCATACACATTCAGTTCGTCTATCAGATTGAAGCTTTGGAATACAAAACCCAGTTTACCTTTACGAACGCGTGTACGCTCTTTTTCTTTCAGATTCCCTACTTCCTGTCCCAGAAGTTTATATGAACCTTCCGTCGGATTATCCAGTAATCCCAGAATATTCAACAGGGTTGATTTTCCGCAACCTGACGGTCCCATAATAGCTGCAAACTCTCCCTCTTTCACTTCAAGGTTCACGTGGTTCAATGCTACTGTTTCCACTTCCGATGTACGGAATACTTTACTGATGTCATTAATTTCAATCATGATGTTCTTCAAATTATGAGTTATTAGTTATTTCTCTTAATCTACTCTTTAGCATATTAAGATTAATACACGCAATACTTTAACTATATAAATGCAGAAAGCGTGCCAAAACTTAAAATCCGTTTATTATCAAGGAATTAGCTTTCCAAGCCCAGCCATCAAGTGTCTAATAATTAGACAACTCCGTCTAAAAAATAGACAACTATCGAATAATTAGTGTAGCATGAAAGGACAGAAAAAAGGAATATAAGACAATCATTAATCAAAAAGAAAACTCTATCTTTGCATCCAGTTTTCAATATAGAGATTATATATACTATTAATATCATTCACATGAAACTATCTAAACTCTTATTCATCCCGCTCATAGGTCTGTTTATGGGCGGTTGCGACATGATAGACTACCATCCTTATGATGTGCGTATCAGTGGTCCGACGGATATCAACAACCGCAATATAGCAAAAATAGAAGCCAATTGTAAAGACAAGACGACAATCCGTTTTGTTACCATGGGTGATTCACAACGTTGGTATGATGAAACCCAGGATTTTGTCAATCACCTCAATAAACGAGATGACATTGATTTCGTCATCCATGGCGGAGATTTCAGTGATTTTGGTGTCACAGACGAGTTCCTGTGGCAACGTGATATCATGAATAAGCTGAAAGTTCCTTATGTTGGTCTCATTGGTAATCATGACTGTCTCGGCACAGGTGAAGAAACTTATCGCGCCATTTTCGGTGATCCCAATTTCTCATTTATTGCCGGCCGCATCAAATTCGTTTGTCTGAATACCAATGCTCTCGAGTTCGATTACTCCCGTCCTATTCCTGACTTTGACTTCATCAATGCTCAGTTGGAAGATCGCCGCGAGGAGTACGACCGTACCATCTTCTCCATGCATATACGTCCATTCTGCTTCGAGTTCAATAATAATGTAGCTCAGGTTTTCCAATATAGCATTAAGAGGTTTCCCGATTTATTATTCTGTACGGCAGCTCACGAACATCATGTATTCGAAGAGGATCTTTTTGATGACGGCGTGATGTACTACATGAGTGATTGCATGAAAAACCGTTGCTACTATATATTCACTGTAACTCCTGACAGATATGAGCGCGAAGTGGTCTATTATTAAAGCATTGACATGCTTCCTTCTTGTCTATTCGTCAACCGGCTATGCACAGGAAGTGAAAACAATAAATACAGAGCCGGCCCAAGTGTTCAGGGATACTATTATTATTGTGAAACATGATACGATATGGATAGAAAAAGAAACGACACAGATAGATAGTGCCGATATTAGCAAAAAGCGTTCCAGTCGTTATGACAAGCGTGTCCATCGTTACCGGAAACATTGGGAAAGTCTGATACCGACTCATACCAAACTGCAATTTGCCGGTAATATGGGATTGCTGTCACTTGGTACCGGATGGGATTATGGCAAACGAAACCAGTGGGAAACGGATATTCTCTTTGGTATTCTGCCTAAATATGATTCCAAACGCACCAAAATCACCATGACCCTAAAGCAGAACTATATGCCTTGGAGCATCTCACTGGGAAAAGATTTTGCGGTTGAACCTCTTGCCTGTGGCATGTATTTTAATACGGTGTTTGGAGGCGAATTCTGGACACATGAACCAGACCGTTATCCGAAAGGTTACTATGGCTTTTCGTCCAAAGTACGCATACACGCTTTCCTGGGTCAACGGTTAACTTACAACATACCTCCACGCTGGCGCTTGGGAGCAAGAGCCATTACTTTCTACTACGAAATAAGTACATGCGACTTGTATATAGTAAGTGCATTCCTTAACAAATACCTGAAACCTAAAGATTACCTCAGTTTATCATTCGGCCTAAAAACACAGTTGTTCTAAACCTAAAAGGGCTGCATCCTCCTATACGGAAGTGCAGCCCTCTCCTATAATCTTACTGAGATCCTATTAATAAGAACGAGCAAACAAAGCTCGGCAAGCCGACGGTTTACCGGTCACCATACAGATACCCGGTTCTTTATCATCATCCAGGAAAGTTTCAAAAGGAATACAACGGATAGTAGCCTTTGTATCTTCCTTGATCTTCTCCTCAGTTTCGGTAGTACCATCCCAGTGGGCAAGGATAAAGCCACCTTCTTCAATCTTTTCCTTGAATTCGTCGTAACTATCCACTTTCGTGATGTGAGAGTTACGATAGTTGAGAGCCTTCTGGTAAATATTTGCTTGAATTTCTTCCAACAGATCTTTTACGTATTCCTCGATACCATCGCAAGAACGGGTTTCTTTTTCCAGCGTATCGCGGCGCATTACTTCCATTGTATTGTTTTCCAGATCACGACCACCCATCACAAGACGTACAGGTACACCTTTCAATTCATAGTCTGCAAACTTGAAGCCCGGACGTTTGTTATCGGCATTATCATATTTCACCGAAACACCCATAGATTTCAGTTTAGCAACGATACCGGCTACCTTCTCATCAATCTTCTGCAGCATCTCTGCATTCTTATAGATAGGCACGATAACCACCTGTATCGGAGCCAAATGAGGAGGCAGTACAAGTCCGTTATCATCAGAGTGAGTCATGATCAGTGCTCCCATCAAGCGGGTAGATACCCCCCATGAAGTAGCCCAAACATATTCCATTTTATTTTCCTTGTTCACGAACTGCACATCAAATGCCTTGGCAAAATTCTGTCCAAGGAAGTGAGACGTACCACTTTGCAGAGCTTTTCCGTCCTGCATCATAGCTTCGATAGTGTAAGTATCCAGTGCACCGGCAAAACGTTCATTGGCAGATTTCACACCTTTCACTACAGGAACAGCCATATATTTTTCGGCAAATTCGGCATATACGTTCAGCATACGTACTGCTTCTTCTTCAGCTTCTTCACGAGTAGCGTGTGCTGTATGTCCCTCCTGCCACAGGAATTCTGCAGTACGCAGGAAGAGGCGGGTACGCATTTCCCAACGCATCACGTTCGCCCATTGATTACACAAAATAGGCAGATCGCGATAAGAATTAATCCAGTTTTTATAAGTATTCCAGATGATGGTTTCAGAAGTAGGACGGATAATCAGTTCTTCTTCCAGTTTAGCTTCCGGGTCTACAATTACTCCGCTACCGTCAGGAGCATTTTTCAGACGATGGTGTGTTACTACTGCACACTCCTTTGCAAAACCTTCCACATGTTCCGCTTCACGGCTGAGGAAAGACTTCGGAATCAGCAAAGGGAAATAGGCATTCACGTGTCCTGTTTCCTTAAACATATCGTCCAGCTGACGCTGCATTTTCTCCCAAATAGCGTATCCGTAAGGTTTGATCACCATACAGCCACGCACAGCCGATTGTTCTGCCAGATCGGCCTTCACCACCAACTCATTATACCACTGCGAATAATTCTCGCTGCGTTTGGTCAGGTCTTTTAATTCTACTGCCATTTTATTTCGTTTTTTAAAGTTTTTTCGGATGTGTCTATTAAACAGTCGGCAAAAATACAAAAAATTGCGTGAATAGTGCGTTTGATAAACACACTATTTTAAAAAAGCCGCTATCCGGATGATTTAGGGATAGCGGCTTTCATTTTATGTTGTTACTATACATTTACTCTATTCTCCAATAACAATAGCGTAATAATCTTCTAGATCTTCATGAAGGAGAGCAGAACACCCTAATGAAGAAGTTAATGCGTCAAACTCCATGACAGTAATTATCTGGCAAGAACCGACTTCTTTCACAATCAATAAATCTCTATCCCCAGTTATCAGATAATCAGCTCTTGACACTAATGCAAGTTCTAATAAATAATCATCCTTAGGATCCCGACAACGGGAAGAAATATTACCTATTTCGTAGTACAATGTCTCTTGAGCCCAAAAATCCCATAGCATATCTAAATGCTCTTTGGAGAAATATTTTACAAATTTAGGACGTGAAGCAACGCTTTCAATCTCATCTAAAAGTTCTTTAGAAACTACAAGTTCTACATTTCCATTAGATATGAGTTCCAACAAGCAAGACAGCTTCTTGCCTATAAGAAAGCTAATCCAAAGATTTGTATCAATAATTATTCTCATTTCGCAATCGCTTTTCATACGCCTCTTGCCTAACAGCTTCCACTTCTGCATCTATCTCCTTTTGGGAAATTTCATCTGTCTTAAAAGTTTCTAATAATCGTCTCAACTTAATGCCTCTCGTTTCAGCAGCAAGTGCACGGCTCAATTCCAACTTATCATCATCAGAAAGTTGTTGAGTTAACTCTAATATCTGATTATAATTCAGACGTATTTTCAATGATACTGTTGCCATACGATTATACATTGATATTACCCATAAACAAAAGTACAACTATTTGGGCAACAATCAAACAAAGAAATGATTATTTTTCTAAAGATTGACATCCTCTCTTATTTATCTATACCCAGCTTATCAGCCGTAAGCGTCCAAAACATGGTATACACCTTTCAGGCGAGTGCCAGTAGGTACTCGTCACTTGTCTTGGATATTAAGTTTTAATGCGATTACATTAGTTTCTATAAAAAAGGTACCCTGTGATAGAGTACCTTTTTAATTGTGTGTATAACTTATTTCTGAACTTCCCCTTTTTCATTGAAAAGAACCGGATTCTCGGTACCGGCTGCATCCACCAATGTTACCTTGTAAGTCTTAGTTCCATCTTCAGCAACTTCAACGGCTGCCTCTTTGATGGTTGCTTCCGAGTAGTTTTCCTTGATGGCATCCTGAACTGCCTGCGGGAGTTCTTTTACATCAATCGGTTTAAACTCGTTGATCATCGTTACGATTTCAACATCCGATACCATGTTGTTAGCAAATGCTACTGAAGTACCCAATCCCATTACCAATGCTACTGCTAAAAATAACTTTTTCATAATTCTAATTGTTTAAGTTAAACATTTCTTGTTAGCTCTCACATAATATAGTACAAGACGCATGCCAAAACTATTTCCAAACAAGTATTACATTATATATCAACTACTTAAGCCAAAACCACATAAAAGACATTTTCCTAATTTGAGTATTTTTTCTACAACTATGTGGATATCCGTCCACAGTAATATACACTTTATAAACTATCACCTTTCTATTTTTCACTCCTACCATTAGGACTATGTAAACAGAAGAAATTCTTCATAAATCCAATATAAATAATACTAAGCAATAAAATAGTACACGATAAATATAAATAGCCATGGTCCAAGAAATATATATATCCTATTATTACAATTACCTGCATAGCCATATAAATCAGCGATACCACTACATGAGGCATCTTCAATTCATTCGCCATCAATTGATACATATGTTTACGATGGGGCAAACCGATATTCTCATGAAGCATCAGGCGATGAATGATAGTCAGAACACTGTCGACACCATAGACAGACAATAAGATAATCCAACTGAAATCTTCAGTCTTAATTATAAGTTTTCCTATCAGAAAAAGAAGAATAAAAGCAATACTCACAGAACCGACATCACCGGCAAAACACCTCGCTTTCTTACGGAAGTTAAAGAAGCAGAAGACCAGGACGGAGCAGAAAACGGTATAGATTAGAGCAGGCTCTACAAACTGAGTTACTTCAGCATTGATATAAGCCAATGCACCAAGGATAACCAACGAATAACCACCCGTTATCCCATTGATACCATCCATAAAATTATAGGCATTGATGATGCCTGTACAAACAATCAAAGCTATAATAATCCACCACCACGAAAGAGAAAACAAGCCCCATTGGTAAAACATCAAAGCCATAGCAGTGAAGTGAAACACCAATCGCAAACCTTGGGAAATGGAACGGATATCATCCACAAAACTAATAAATGTGATTAGAGTCAATGCCAATATAAACCAAAGATATCCCCAGTCATTACTCAGGAAATAGCCCAAAGCTCCAAAATAGAAGATGATTCCGCCACCACGCAAAGTAATCCGGGTATGG
>ERZ791618.1017-NODE-1017-length-10878-cov-1.561027_pt1 | contig 10878 bp, 20 predicted proteins | sample MGYA00510059_ERZ791618 | MGnify/ENA primary metagenome ERZ791618 (study PRJEB30046, sample SAMN00715159) | human gut metagenome | study: EMG produced TPA metagenomics assembly of the A metagenome-wide association study of gut microbiota in type 2...
CCGGAAAATATACCATTATGGCAACCGACCAGGAGGAAGAAGAAATCATCGATTATGGAATTGTGGAAGATGCCAATATTGCACAGGAAGACCCAAACATTCCTTTCGGTGAAGAAAAACAGCTCACCGCACCGGAACCGGTATCTGTAAATGTCAGCAAAGCAGATGAAGAAGAAGGATTCTAACCATTAATACTTAAAGCTATGTCAACAGAATTAATAAAAGTAGAAGAGTTTACCTCTTTAATGAAAAGTGCCCCTGACGCCTTAGGCAAGAACCAAAAATCAATAGCCAACTGTAATTCAGCGGGACAGGCAATCTTAGATACGATTCAAGGAGAAGGCATGACTGATGAACTGGATGCCAAAGCTGCGGAGTATCTGAAGAAAGTTAATGTTACAATTACCAACATGAAGAACCGTCGTGCGCCTGTTACCCAACTATTCGACCGTATCCGGTCCATTTTCACGACAGATGAAAAAGCTATTGACCCAAAAGACAAATCAACAATTCCGGGCAAAATAGCTGCAGAACGTGATAGATATGCAGCACTGAAGCGTGAAGAAGAAAGAAGGAAGCAGCAGGAGATGCAACGACAAGCCAATATCGAAAAGGAAAAAGGAACGTATCGGTTTGCTATTGAACAAGCTATCAATACGCACATGAGTTCCTATTTTGCCGAACAACAGAAGAATCTGAGCCATATTTGGGAAAGCATTACACTGGCTACATTTGAACTGAAAGAAAAGAGTATTAGAGGTTGGTCAACTCTGTACCCTCGTGAGCACTTCGACACTTTCAATCAAGACATCACAACTTATTATCTGGACGCACAAACCAAAGCGAATATCAAGGCTGAAATTCTAAGCAATAAATATTCCGCTTTCTCTCAACAGTATAAGTTTGATATGGAAGATTTACGTCAGTCATTTATCGACCGTCTTTCCTCCAAAAAGAAAGAACTTATTGAGGAAGAAGAATTGCGCAAGAAAGATGCTGAAGCTGCTGCCAAAGCGGAAGCCGAAAGAAAACAACGGGAAGAAGAGGAGCGAAAACAACGGGAACTTGAAATACAGCAAAAAGAACATGAGCAGCAACAAAAAGCGGAGTCTTCTATACAATCCGCACAAATGAATAGTCTGTTTGCAACAGCTGCCGCTTCTGTTACAACAAGAGCCAGCAAAGCCAAAGTGACTGAAAGGATTAAAATACTACACCCTGCCGGCTTCTTGGAAGTATATCAGATGTGGTGGATAAATGAAGGTCAGAATCTGACAATAGAAGAACTTGAAAAAATCCACAAAAAGATGATTTCCTTCTGCGAAAAGAAAGCTAACAGCGATGATGAAATGAAAATCAAATCAAAATATATCCGATACGAAGAAGAAGTTAAAGCAGGAAAGTAATGGCAAATCCGGATTCATATTACTTGCGTACAGAAGTCAGCAACTCCGATCTGACAGAACTCAAAAACTATCTTTATCCCCGTACCCAGTATGGGGATAAAGAAAAAGCCTTCAAGTTTGGGACATTGGTAGATGCACTTATTACCGAAAACGAACGGGTACATTATAGTAAGCGCATGGTGGATGATGTAACCTATTCACGGGAAGATTTCGAGTTAGGCCTTGCCATGAGGGAAGCTTTAAGAAAAGAGGCAAGAAAAGACGAGTTCCTTAGAGCCGTTCTTTCCAACTCCGATACCCAGAAATTCATGGTAAACAAATCCCAGCGATTTCTCTACGGAAACTTCGAGTACACTCTTGATACCCGGTGTAAATGGGATTGGTGGTTACCTGGTTTTGGATTTGGTGGAGATTTAAAGACCACTTTTGCAGAATCACAAAACCAGTTCAATGAAGCTATAGATTTTTTTGATTGGGACCGTTCCAGAGCATGGTATATGGATATAGCAGGAAGCCAACAGGACTTTATCTATGCCATCAGCAAGAAGAACCTGAAAATATTCAAAGCGTTCATTATACGCGACGATGATACCTATAAACGTGGAAAAGAGAAATATGATGAATTGGCTTTTAAATGGTGGATGCTCTTTTCTTGATATATTTTAATCGAAAACGATATGAACATACTTATCACACCCAAAGAACAAATCTGCAAGGAACTTACAGATATTGACTCATTCCTCAATATAACAATGAGCGAAAATGCAGAAGAAGCCGTATTGCGCGGAAATGACTTGGCCGTATATGTCGCCCGTTCAGGAAAGTTATTAGCTGATGCTAAATATTGGCTTAACGAAGCCATGAATTCCGAAACAATGAAAACACTTGCCGAAACAGCAAAAAATGCCAAGGCTACAGCTACGGCAATAAACGCTTTAGTAAACTCCCTTTGCAGGGAAGAACGATATTTGGTCGATTGGTGTGAACGGTGCAATCGAACCGCAACACATCAGTTATCATGGTGCGTGACAGTAATAAGCAAAGCCAAAGAAGAAATGAAAATGGCTGGTATGTACAACAATAACAACAGACAAAAATGCTAAACGACCAAGAAGCACCCAAATACTTGCTTTGGCTTTTTATAGCCATTATCCTAATGGGATTAGACGAAAACATTACTGGATTCCCATTCATCATGGGAGCCGGTATAATCATATATCTATTTATTAACATGCTTATTCTTACATCAAAGGATGAGCCTAAAAAAGAGAACAATGGAAACTGCAAAAATTGACATCAAGCAGGCTGTCATTAAAAAAGACAGATTAAATGTTGTGTACAACGAGCGATTCACAGAAGCCAACTACACAAACAAGGTTACCAAGAATTGCGACCAAATCGTACATTCCGAACTGAAGGAGATTTTTAATCACTTGAAACTGCATCTTGTGGTATTATGCGAGCAACCCGAAGCGGAAAAAATCTACAAATCAAGTTTTACATCACCGGGCTTTGATGAAACTCTGAATAACTACTTCATTACCGGATATGCCAATGATAGCAACGATGGAGTACCGGGTATAACCATAATGGGAGGCAAATTACTACAATCCGGTAAAATTGTGGATTTGAAAATCTTTACTCCATTCGGAGACGAAGAATATAAATTTTCAGAAGAACTACAAATAGATGCAGCAGCTTGCGATGGGAAGTGGAAGCATATCTCTTTGAAGAGAAATGGGGCATTAAGCAAGAGCGGTTAGACTTTGATAGCGATATCCCCGATGAAGCTGTTACCGATACAGAAGAACTTCCTGCAGAAGAAGAAAAGCCTAAAAGAAAAGGCAGAAAGACCAAAACTATAGCTCCTGCCGCTTAATCAAATTCGGGGCTGATTTCGTCAGCCCCATAAAACTCTAAATTACAAGTCATGATTATAGAATTAAAAGGAAACGTTTTTGAAGTTACTTTCAAGTACAAGCCCACTATTGTTGACAGAATACGTCAAATCACAGGCAAGAGATATGACGGAAGCAGAAAGAAATGGCTTATTCCTGTTTCCAGTCGTGTCGAACTTGAAAAAATGGTCTATCAAATCAGACCATTTGAAAATATCCAATGGGTTACAGGACAACAGAAACAAGAAGAGGAAGAAGTTGCGTACAATATACCGGAACTGCCGGAGCTTGATATTCCCCACTTACTAAAAGTAAACCCATATCCCTATCAATTAAAAGGAATTGCAAGAGGATTACAGCTCAAACGATTCATGAATTGCGACGAGCCGGGCCTTGGAAAGACACTGCAAAGCATTGCAACTATTAATCTTGGGAATGCCTTTCCTTGTTTGGTTATTTGTCCTTCTGCCTTAAAGGTTAATTGGGAAAGAGAATGGCATAAGTTCACAGATAAAAAGGCAATGGTACTGACGGATAAAGTACGAGATACATGGACTTTCTTTTATCAGACTGGCATGTATCAGGTATTCATCGTTAATTATGAATCGCTTAAAAAATACTTTGTACAACGTATCAAAAAAGAATCTGGTTGGACTTTAAGAGATGTGGAATTCAGAAACAGCATCCAACTTTTCAAATCTGTAATCATTGATGAAAGCCACCGTTGCAAATCATCATCCACTCAGCAGGCTAAATTCTGTAAAGGTATATGCAATGGTAAGGAATGGGTTATTGAACTTACCGGAACTCCAGTTGTCAATAAGCCTAAAGATTTAATTCCGCAGTTATCTATCCTTTCCAGAATGGAAGATTTTGGAGGATATAAGACATTCGTCAATAGATATTGTTCCGGTCAGAATGAAGCATCAAACCTGAAAGAACTTAACTATATGCTATGGACTAAATGTATGTTCCGGCGTGAAAAGTCATTGGTGCTGACAGACCTTCCCGATAAAATACGACAAGTAAATACTTGTGAGATAACTAACCGCAAGGAGTATATCGACGCAGAGCGTGATCTTATCATGTACCTACAAAAATACAAAGAAGCGGATGATGAAAAGATAGAGAAAGCATTACGAGGTGAAGTCATGGTACGTATTAATATCCTCCGCCAAATATCAGCCAGAGGGAAAGTACGTGATGTAATTGAGTTCGTAAAAGACTTTCGTGAGAATGGAAAGAAAATCATCCTCTTTTGCTCACTTCACGAAGTGGTAGATCAACTGAAAAGCTATTTTCCTACGGCTGTATCTGTAACTGGAAGGGACTCACAAGATGAGAAACAAAGAGCAGTGGATTCTTTTCAAAACAATCCCAAAACAGATATTATCATCTGTTCCATTAAAGCTGCAGGAGTCGGACTTACCCTAACAGCATCAAGCAATGTTGCCTTTGTTGAATTCCCCTGGACTTATGCCGATTGTTGCCAATGCGAAGACCGTGCGCATCGTATAGGGCAAAAGGATTCTGTAACCTGTTACTATTTCCTCGGCCGACGTACCATTGACGAGAAAGTTTACCGTATTATTCAAAATAAGAAAGCCATTGCCAAGGATGTTACCGGTTCCACAGAAGATATAGAGGAAAATATCGTTGATATGGTAGCGAATATTTTCAGCACAGATTATGATGATGAAGGTTTCTAATGGTAAAGCTATGGAAAAAGATATTAAACGTTTTGATTATTGGTTTTCTCATAATTATCAAGAACTGCGCAACAAGCTCTATGGAGCATTTTTTAATGAAGATATATTTCATGATACATACCTGTATATTAGAAATATTATCAAGACAAACAATGTTTCATTAATAGACTTCGAACCTTTCTTTATTGTGTGCTACAAAAGAAATAGGCAGAAAAATTTAACCAAAGAAAATCGATATTGCAAACTTGATATGTCTTTCTTCCAATCAATAAAAGCCGATGAAGAATTAGACATAGAAGAGCTTAGTAAACCTGATAGACTGGCATATAGCATTCTGTCTTTCATAAAGAAGCAAAATTCAGCTATAGACTATAGGCTATTTAAATTAAAAGTCTATGACACAAATTGTTCATACCAAGATTTATCGGCATATACAGGTCTATCTCCCAATATAGTTTATCGAAAAATAAACTCCATCATCCGAACAGTTCAACAAGAACAGTTTTTTCGCAAGCAGTATTCATCTATTGCTATTATATAACTAACCTATAGATAATTAAAGACATGAAACTTGTAGTTTATAACAAAATGAATGCCTTACCTTTGGGGCAGAAATCAAAAGAAAGAACAATCAGATTTAATCAAAGCAATGGGGTTATTTATATCTCTAGATTTCTAGCAAAGGAAATGGAACTCAAAGATGGCGATAAGATTATATTCGCCAATGATGAAGAAAGCAAAAAAGACTGGTTTATCGGTAAAACAAATGATGAATATGGTTTTGTCCTGCATTCCAGTAGAGCAGGTGCCCGTGTTCAAAGCAAATTTATCTGCAACTCCGTACTAAATGCCACCAAGACGAATTGTAATGCAACATTCCTTGTTGCCAAAGAAGCAACAGAATACAACGGAAATAAATTTTTCAAGATTATCACCTCTAGTCCTTTTATTACAATCCCAAGGAAACATCCTACAAACAAAAAACTTAAATGATGACACCACAGCAAAAAATAGACCGGCTGAAAAAAGCCGGCTATCAAGTTCAAGAAAAAGGTAATAAAATCCGTGCCGCTAAAGGTTCTTTAATAATCAATGGCACTATAAATCAAGTACACAAAGAAGTTTTTAACCGATAATTATATTGATATGAATACGTATAGCAAATATGTACCTAATGTTTTTCTCGCAAATGCAGTGAGAAACACGAAAAAGGAGAAGTTATTGAAGTTACAACCAAATATGGCAAAGAGAATGAATGTATTGTATTCAATCTCATCTATGAACGTGAAGGCTTTTATTATTACTCCATCGTCAGAGCTGACGGATTTAATGTGCAAGAATGGGCCAAACAAAGAGCCGAGCGCCGCCATGATTGGGCCCAGTCTGCCGGACAAAAAAGTAATGAATATTTCAACCGCTCGAACAAAGACAAAGATTTTCTTTCTCTTGGAGAGCCAATCAAAGTCGGACATCATAGCGAGAAACGGCATCGAAAAGCGATTGATGATGCTTGGAACAATATGGGAAAAAGTGTTGAATTTAGCGACAAGGCTGCCGAACACGAAAGAATTGCCAAATATTGGGAAGAAAAGGCAAACACTATCAATCTTTCTATGCCGGAAAGTATCGATTTCTACGAACACAAGTTAGAGAAAGCGAAAGAATATCATGAGGGTGTTAAGTCTGGCAAATATCCACGTGAACACGCTTATACTCTCACTTATGCCAAGAAAGCTGTTAATGAAGCACAAAAGAATTACGAATTAGCTAAAAAACTATGGGGAGATTATCTGACGAATGGTGTTGTATGAACTGCGCCCGATTGAACGAATGTTTGATGAATGAACCAGATTTAAACTTACTTGACTATTGCGTGGCATACAGAGACTTAGAAAATAAAGAAGATTAATTAAAAACGGGACAGTTATGAAACAGACATTAGAAGAAGCAGCATACGACTATGCTACTAATAAAACAAAGTTTAGAAAAGAGGTTTTAAAGGAGGTTGATCCAGATAACTATGTTAGTCGGAAATCTGATTGTATGGAAGATTTTCAATGTGGTGCAGAATGGCAGGCAAAGCAATCTCCTTGGATAAGCGTTGAAGATAAACTGCCTTCTTTAAACCAAAAAGTAATAGTTTATAATGGGAAACAAGTATATATATCTCATAGGACAGAAAAAGACTACGCAAAAGATGCTAATTCCTTCTTGTATGGATTGCAAACCTATAATGTTGTAGCCTGGATGCCCATCCCGTCTTTCAATGAGATACTTGAAGTCAACAAGTTTGAAAGACAAGATAAACAAGATGTGTACTTTGAAAAAGTGGAGGATTGAGTATGAAACATGAAATAAAATTCAGAGGAAAATGCTTTAATAATGGGCTATGGATAGATGGCGATTTGATAACAAGCCTTACACCTAAAGGGAAAATGACTAAATGTCCAGCAATCCATACGACTTACGGGACGATAGGTACTTTTTTTGTTCAGTCTGAAACTGTTGGGCAATACATAGGCTTGCGTGATAAGAATGGGAAAGAGGCCTATATTGGTGATATTGTAAGATTCACCCCAAAAGTCTTAAATATTATCGGTTCTGGTTATGTTAAAACAGATTATGAACTACTAGCTGTAATAGATACAGATGAATATAATCATTCTATACTTTGTATTCTTCACGACAAAGGTAGATTCAAAAAAGGAGAATTTTATCATATTGAAGGGGTGTTAAACGGCGAGATTATTGGTAATCAATATGATAATCATTAGTTATTGGAGGATTAATAAATGGTAATAATCAATGATAGAAAATTCTATGACAAACCCGGTAGTTGCGGCTCATGCCCTTTCTTCTTTAGTGGTTCAACACATCTTTGCACAAATAAAGGTCGAGGAATTTGTACGCTTTTCAATGAAATGCACCAACCATACATCAATCCACCCAAACGATGCCAGAAACTATTTAATAAAGCATTCCGTATGCCTAATGGGAGCAACCTTGTAATTGTAATGCAATAAATCTGTCCATTATATATTTAAGTAAACGGTTACTGCAAAAATATGGAATCAAACCTAAGACACCTTATAGCAAAAATGACTAAAGAAAAATGTATTGTATGCGGAAAAGAAACTGTATCAGTCATTAAGACTGATGCAGGCTATATCTGCTACAACTGCTATGCTGAGCAAAAGAATCCATCCAAAAGAAAAAGGAAGAAAAACAACGAGGAAGAACGTATGCAATGCAAGTTCTTTGAAGAAGTGGAAAAGATATTCCCAAAGTTACCCAATAAGCTTCTCTTCGCTGTTCCGAATGGTGGAAGCCGCCATATAAGGGAAGCCGCTAATCTCAAACGGCAAGGTGTAACTTCCGGCGTATCCGATGTTATCCTACTAATCCCAAAGAAAGGCTACGCTTCGCTATGTATAGAGTTTAAGACAAAGAAAGGCATCCAATCGGAAGAACAAAAAGAATTTCAGAGGCAAGCGGAAAACTGCCGAAATAAGTATGTTATTGCCCGCAGTGTCAAACAAGGCATTGACGCACTAAAGGAGTATCTGCTATAAAGATGAGGGGGTCGCTATTCACGAGACCCCCTCACTGCTATTTTGAGACTTTTATAAATTCATTGTAATCAATCTTTGTGTTGGGATTAAAATTAACCAATTCCAGTTTATACCCCTTTGTACCCCAACTCCACCACAAGAATTTTCGTTTTGGTATTCGATGAACAATAGCCGCCAGACTATCACGAATATTATAATAAACCGTAGAATCCTTGAAGCAAGCTATCACATGAGACCATTTGCTATTAACCTCTAAACAATCCGGCCTGTCCGGAAGTGGATGCCAACGGTCTGCATAGATTGTTTCTGTTGAATGAATCCCGGTTTTAACCAAAGCCTCAAGATGCTTGTTTTTAATGCCGAGTTCTTTTATTGTTTGAGCATCATCGGCACGATACTCTTTCAGCTCATCAATAGTCAAGTTCAATGCCGACACAGAAACTGCATTTAAACTATCCCGAATTTTATAGGACTTTATGTCTTTCATTAAGATTGCAATATTACCGGATTGACGCTCACATTCCTTTTGCAGCTTCCGATTAGATTTAATCAAGCCAATAGTAACAGATACCAATGCTACTAAACCTATAAACAACCATTTTTTCATATAATCTTAGACCTTAAGATAATTAGCTATTCCAATGGCATGAGCCTTTACAATTCGCGCTTTCCCATCAGCGGAAAGTAAGAATTCAACATCTTCCTTATTATCCTGAAAAAAGTTTTCGGTAAGAACTGCCGGACATTTCGTTTTCTGCAAGATGTAGAAGTTTTCTCCCAGTCAGGGTCTTTATCCGACCAATCGCTGCGTATTTTTATCCCGGCCGGAAAGCATTCAGCAGCCGATGCGTACAGACATGATGCCAATACATCGGCTTTTGTACTTCCCTTGCTCGTGTAAGCAGACCAGCCTCTTGCTTGCATCCAATCTATTCCAGAACCTGCAGCATTACAATGAATGGAAATCAAGATTACATTAGATGTACCCAATCTGCCACAAATCTCATTCACACGCCGGCATCGCTCTGATAGTGGAACATCTATTGTCTCCTTTACAACCCTTTCAGCATCAATACCCATTTTGCCTAATTCCAGAACAAGCATATCTGCGATTTCACGAGTCCAAGCATATTCCCGCAATTTTCCATCAGGAGAGCGCTTGCCCTTTGTATTCTCACCGTGGCCGTTATCAATTAGTACTTTCATTTTCTTTCAACTTTAGTTTTAATCTGTTCAATTAAATCTTCTGCATCCTTACTGCTAATACATTTTACTATCTTTTGTGCCATATCAGCTACATCGGCAGCATGAGACTTCTTTTTGCGGCTATTTTCCAATACCGAGCGACCTTCTATGCAGATAATACCCATTGTTATCAAAATCATACAATAAGGAGCTACATACCAAGAAATGAACAGTCCTAAGACATCGACCATTGTACCGAATATCAATACACGGAAATAATCAACCACTTTAGCTACAGTTCTCCTTAACCCCTTACTGTCAATTTTTTCTTTATTTACTCTTGCTGCATCAATGCCACTCCACATATCCACGAATGAAGAAACGACAATAAAGATACAGCATGTAAACAATACGATTGCATACAAACGTAAGTCTGCAAACTTTATCCCGCCTATCTGTTCAATCACTTCGACCATTAGAATACAGTATTAATTATCCATGAAAAAACATAAACAACCCAATAACAAGGTCTGCTAAATAAGCGCCACGTAAAGTCGCCTTGACATCTTTCTCATCAGGAATATCATCCTGCGCTTCTTTCCATTTTGCTACAATATAAGCGCATCCTGTACCAATAGCAGCACCAGCCAATACCGGAACAAGCTTATTTCCAAACAAGAATACAGCAACCAACACACAAATAGCCACAATCAAGAGACCAACCAAGCCGTGGATAATTTTATCCCAGCCATACTTTTCTACCAAATCATTACTCGCTTTCATAAACTCTTTTCTCCTAAAATATAAGCCAAGAGAGAAATTGAAGCATAAAAAAAGCAGCCGGAATTCGACTGCTTTAACTTTTAATGATTATCTTTGCAACATCTCACTTACAAACGCAAATTGCTACTAGAACAGCAGAGGGTATATGCCCCCGGTTACGTTCTAGTAGCGTCGTGCGTTAATATGTAGGTGAGATGACAATTAACAGGCCGGGGGCTTTTTTCTTTCCTTCCCCCAAAAAGGAATATTCACATACTATTCAACTTGATATTTATTCAGACTGAACGTATCTTTCTTTTTCCAACCGTCAGCAAGCGTTTTTTGG
>ERZ791618.1023-NODE-1023-length-10825-cov-2.355432_pt1 | contig 10825 bp, 10 predicted proteins | sample MGYA00510059_ERZ791618 | MGnify/ENA primary metagenome ERZ791618 (study PRJEB30046, sample SAMN00715159) | human gut metagenome | study: EMG produced TPA metagenomics assembly of the A metagenome-wide association study of gut microbiota in type 2...
ATGAGCGAGTATCTCGAAAAGTTTGCGGTGTCCCGCCTGATCGGTGCGCCTCCGGGATATGTAGGTTATGAAGAAGGCGGATTGTTGGTCAATAAAATAAGAAGACAGCCCTATTCAGTTGTATTGTTTGATGAAATTGAAAAAGCGCATCCTTCTGTCTATGATATCTTCCTGCAAATCATGGATGAAGGTAAATTACACGACAGATTAGGCAAGGAAGGTGATTTCTCAAATTCTATCGTACTGTTCACCTCCAATGTGGGCAGCGAATGGTTAGCCAATCAACTGGCAGAGGGGAAAAATCCTACTACGACACAATTAATGGAAGTAATGGGAAGGTATTTCAGACCGGAATTTCTAGCACGTCTGTCAGAGATAGTTCCGTTCTCACCCATCGGAGAAGATATATTACTGATGATATTCGATATACAGTTCAGAAATGTTTCAAACCTGCTGGAAAAACAGGGAATAAGCATTCTTCTGACAGAAGAAGTGAAGAAATATCTTGCACATAAGGGATTTGACCCTAAATATGGTGCAAGGCAGGTAGCGGGAGTGATACGCAATTACCTCCGAAGACCTATATCCCGGTTGATTATCAGTGGAAAATTATCCAAAGGCGATGTACTGAAAGTGGGTATAGGAGAAAGCGAGGAATTGATATGGGATATAGAAAATACAAACCAATAAATTCTATGATGGATGCCAGACACAATTATCTGTCAATGGTATATTATTCTACTGTGATATACCTCTATTATGCAGATGGAAGGGATTTGTATGAATCACTGGAATGTGAAGGCTGGCACAAACACGGATACGACTTCAGGGAAGTGTACGCATATTCAGTGAACAGAATGGGAAGGTAAGCCAGTCAAAGATTCACAATATAATCTTTAAAGATACGTGTTGCACAGGCTATCGCAAGCATCTGGTAAGCCTGACTTCCGAAAATATAACTGAAGTGAACTTCCCGTTACCTGAAAGTCAGTGATGAAGAATTTGAAACCAATTGACGGAACTTAAAAAATGAAGAAATTATGGAATACTACAAATTTCCACTCAAGATAGGTCTGTTACTGCAAGACGGAAGCAAGTCGCTGCCCAAATGCAGTGAGAAAGAATCTATCGACCAGCACCTGGAACTGCTGTTCACGACCTGTCCCGGCGAACATCGGTATGATCCCCGGTTCGGTTGCCGTATCTGGGACATGGACTTTGAAAAAGTGGCCTCACAAAAAAGCTGGCAAGACCATTTCACGACCTGTCTGACAGAATCAATCACAACCTACGAACCTAGATTAAGCGAAGTAGAAGTACAGGTAACAGTCAGTGATATAACCTATACGGACGATGTAACAGACACAACGACTATCAAGAAAAAGGCGGATGTACTAATCAAGGCTGTACTGAACAGTACCCATGAGAATTGTCGTTTTCGGTTCAGACTATTTTTAGGCCCATTATCAAGTGAATAAATAACTACTCAAACTAATATTATGGAAAATATCTTTGGAAGATTCTTAACTTCATATCTGTTATTTCCTATTATCGCTTTCCTGCTCGGAGGCGTAGTATTCCTTATTGCAAAAAAGAATAAGCTGATGGGAAACAGAAAGCTGATCACTTATGTTCTGGTAACTATCCTGATTCTTATCCTTCCGGCTTTGACCGGATTTTTACAACAGTATTTTATTCCGTACATCTACATAGCCCTACAGCTATTGTATTTATTGCTGGGTTATTATCATCTGAAAGCGATAGACCTGTTTTTGCCTGATTTTATGCAGAAACCTTTCAAATATGAGATTATATTTACTGTAGTGCTCTGTATTATGGGAATGGCATTTTTCTCTTTGGTATTCAACTTATGCAGTGAACTTCAATACGGTTGGTGGGCTTCGACCTGTGTAGTGCCATTCATCTTCATTTCCCTGTTCAGGAAAACATACCGTACGTACCTGGATATACCATTGGAAATTTATAAGATATGGGAATACTCAGATGACAGGAATGTAGCAGATTATAGCAGTATAGATGCATCGGAACTAATATTGGTGAATGTCGAATTGTTCAAGCAGATTGGTGACCCTATCCCGTTCCATTTGTCGGTACAGGCTTCCGATACAATGATATTCGGAAACTGGTTCCAACGATGCATAAAGGATCACAGCCGGAAATATCCTATGAGTAGAATTCATTATAATGATAATGAGATACCATACGGATGGATATTTTATACCAAACCATCTTTCTTCATGCCAAGAAAATATATTGATCCTGACCTGTCATTCACAGACAATAAAATAAGAGGAGGATACACCATAATTGCCAAACGAGTAAGAAAAGAAAAGGTATTTAGCTAAAAAGAAAAAAACATTATAATATTATGGAAAATAAAACATTCAACCTGGTTAACTGGGAAGAAGGCATGAGTCTTACTCCCAATTCTTTCAAAATGACTGAGAATTATTTCATCAACGGACAGTGCCTCGGACAAGAGATACACATCACAAACTTTAATTATGGTCTTCTCAAACCATCGAGAAACAATCATCAGTCTATGTGTGAGATAGAAGTAAGTCATTCTGTTACAGATACGATGGAAGTCAGACTGGTACGCTGTCACGGGATAACAACAGGCGGATTTATCATCAATTATGAACCTAACCCGATGGAATACCTAAGCTACAAGGTTCCGGCTGGAGAACTGACAAATGGTTCTTTATCCCGCACTTCTTATTTGAATGTCATTTTCTCGGTAAATCCTTATAACCGTATTCCGACAGGTGAACTGGACAATGAAGTTCTTCCCCCACGATATCCGGAAGTTCGCCCGGAATATAAATTGTATACACTTCCAGTAGAACAAATGCAGAATGGAATTGATCCTTATAGTCTGATAGTGGGACGCATACGTAAGGATGGTGACCGCTATGAAATAGATTACAACTATATTCCACCATGTATGACAATGTTAAGCGACCCTGATCTGACACGCTACTACGGGCGCTTTGGTGTCTTCTTCAACAATATAGAAAAAGCTTCTAAGGACATTGTAGCAAAGGTTGTAAACCGTTCCGACTCATCGACAATGGCCCTCAATATAGCTGAAATCTGTAAGAATATCTTGCAATATTCAGCGACTTCGTATTTCGGTTATAGAAATACGGGGGCATATTGGGCTCCCATACAGGTAATCGGATGTTTCTCAAACCTTGCACACCTGTGCTTCAATACACTTAATTTCATGGAGAAAACTGAAAAAGAGGATGTGCTCAAATATTTTTACGAATGGAGCGACACTACTCCTGCCCAATTTGAAAGCATACTTTCCGAAGCGATTGAAATCAAATATGAACATGATGAAATACGCAGTATGATGCTTATAATTGAGGGATTCCTAAGCAATTTCTCTGAATTGTGGATGATGCTAAGTTCTTTGGAATATATCGGTAAGCATAAAGAAAATATTGTAGTCGGTGAACGAATACAACGCCATGAGAGTGCGACCCGGTCAGACTGGAATTTATTAGACTGACCATATAATAATCATTTAAACGAAATAGTATGAAACCTCTAAATAATAATACAGTAAGGAAAGGATACTTGAGATTCTCCGGTTTTCTGATTATCTGTGTGGCTGTCTCGGTATTCTGTTTCTATTCCTATATGAAAACCGCTTCAACGGAGGTCAAAATGATTATGGCCAAAACAGTAGAATACGACAATATTTATTCCGCCGAACTAAATATGGTTGTAGCAGTGGATTCTATCTACCAATACATGTCACTCATGAACAGTTCTCCGAAAATCAATGACCTTCTGCTGCAAAGTGTGGTCAGCAACCGGAAGATGCAGTTGCAGAACCAAATCAATGCGTTAGACGAAAAGGATTTTCTGCTATACAAAAAGCTGGCAGGAAATATCAATGTTTTTCTAGGCGTGAAGGATTCTATCCGGCTGGCAGAAAAAGAGGAAAGTATAGTACGGGAGGATTTGATGAGATGCGTAAAAGAGAACAGGGAGATATCAAGAAAACTAAAAGTTGGAGGAATTACTTATGAGAGAAAATGAACAACTTTCACAGAACAGGGCTACAATAAACCAACGTGAAAAAACAATCGGATTTGCGTATGTTCTGCTATTATTCCTTACTGTGTCCATCTGCTGCTGTATGATTATCTTCTGGACAAATTCAGATTTTGACACTACCCGGCAAAAAGATATGGTACTGGTAAAAGTTGAGAAAATCAGGAAATTCCAGGAGTTGCAAAAGGAAAACAAACCTATAGTGGATTCCCTATACAATAGAATATCCAAGCTCACACCAGGTATCAACGCACAATATGAAGAGGAAGATATCAAGTATCTGCTAAACGATCTGAAGAACACATACCAAAACAATGGCTGGGACAACCGGTATAAAGTGTTCATGCACGTAGCCGATTTTTATCAAATGTGGCTGACGGACAGAAAGGAGTTGTGGAGTAAACGAGAGAATATCAGTACTTTCAAAAAAAATCTGGAAGAGTGTGAAATCGGTCTGGAAAGCAAAAAACAAGATTGGCGTTCAGTATTAAAAAAATAATTTGTCATGGGAAAAATTAATAACAGGAAATCCTTTATTATAATAGGAGCCGTCGTACTATGTATTGTCATAGCATACTTAATCAGCCTTTCTCTGAGAGAAAAGACGGTAATTGCCTATATCACTCCCTCAGATATAGAGGTGGGAGATGCGATTCAATATACCGACAGTACCAAGCGGGCGGATATGTGGCTATGGGAATTTGGAAACGGAGATGCTTCGGAAGAACGAACTGGCAGCTACCGGTTCACTCAAAGCGGGAAATATCAAGTACGGTTGACTGTAGACAGAAAATATGAAAAGAAATTCATAGTCAATGTACGGGAGAAAAACAATGATAAGACAGACGAGGAATTGATTAAAATCGAAGCTCCGGACTTTGCCTTGCAGGATGAAATTATCTCCTTTCACGGTATCGGTGATTCTAAGGAATGGAGATGGCAGTTCGGAGAAACAGGAATGGTGGATTCACGGGAGAAAAACCCACTATATGCCTATATGGAACCCGGTGTTTATGAAATTCTGCTGACAACAGAAGAGACCCATTACCCGATACGACATACCATACAAATCGAGCCGAATTATCAAAAGAATGATTCTACCGATGTACTTACTCTCGTAGGAAACGATATCAGGGAAAGATTACAGGCTATCGTAGATGGGAAACCATTTAACCTTAACTATAATTATGTACTCAATACTTATCTGTGCGACAACCCGGATGTTGTCGTAACGGTCAATGGTGACAAACATAATGATTTTTACTCCTATTGCCAAGGCTTAAAAATTATTGGAAGAAAAAAACTGATTATTGAAGAGGTTGTTGTGGATATCGGGAACAGCAATACAGATGAATGTATCAAAAAACTGCTAGTCACGCAATCTGAAAAATATATTTCAAAATAACCTGTATCATGAAGACAACTAAAAGGATGTGGAACGGAACATTTACACTACTTTGCACCGGAATGGCTATCATGACTTCCTGTGCTCCGATAAACCGATTCACAAGAATAAAGCAAGTGCCCCGTGAATATATCATGAACTACTGTGGCGGTGAAATAAAAGCTCCAAGTTCCCTACAGATAAAAAATAACCCGTGGATTGTTTTTTCCGACCAGTTGGGAAATATGAGCTACCAAACCGCCACAGGGAAAAATGAAATGAAAGAACTACAATTTATGGATGCCTTTTTAGTGGTGGGGAAAAAGGGAAACTGGTTGAAAGTCATCAAATACGACCCGACACAAATAAAAAGCCACGGGCGAAGGCTGGGCAACCATAAATCAGCAATCTATTATGGATGGGTTCATAAATCAGACCTGCTGCTAACCAGAAGTTCCGTAACGGATCTTGCTACGGGATTGAAAAATAAACAAATTACCGTATTCTCCGATACTGTTCCGCTGAAAGTTCCAGAGAAATACTTGATAAATGATTCCCTACTGACATTTAAGAATACGGATCTCAGCAAGCCATATACTCAAATACCCATGCACCAGCTTGTTTTCCCACTAAAACAATCAGAAGATAGAAGCAAAACACTGGTTGCCAAAAAGTCTTTTATTTCGCCAGATAGTCTGGATACTGAGATATGTGGCTGGGTAAGTAATGCTGTAATAAAGAATATTGGACAACAACTGCATATTGATGTACGAAGTCTGCCGGACAGTACGTTATGGTTCAAGAATAAGGCCGAAACAGATACGTTAAATTTCAGACGAGCACAACTGGTCCCTAGCCGAGAGCTGGCACGGATAGCACGTCCACTGGCATATAGTCCGGTAACATCCTATTGCCAAATGGATACTGTTATCCGTTTTAAAACAGGAGCATTCATGCCAGTGATAGACAAACAAGAGAATTTTGTAGTGAACGTAAACGGTAATCGTATCTATTACAATCAGTTCAAGGAAATAGAAAAAGATCTGCAAAAAATCAATATCGTATTTGTTGTAGAGGGTAATGAACTGGCTGTAAAACAATTCCCGGAAGTAGTCAATATTATTCAGGGATTACAACCCTTATTTGCCAACCCTGATGACGGTTTCGATTATAAATTTGGTTCCGTACTGGCTTTCAACGAGAAAGGGAATAATGAAAATCCGAAAGTACATCTGACAAAAGACTATATGCAAGTGCTGAACTTTTTGTCTGCCAAAAGCAATAATGCAAAACAACTGGTTGCCACTGGCGGGAGAAGCTGGAGTACTCTGAAAACTGCTGTCAATCTATTTAAAGACCACAAAAAAGAAAGTAACCTAATTATCCTTATCGGTGAAACCGGAAACAATAGTGAATGGGCTGATTCAACTCTGGTTAACCGTATGGCCGAATATAATTGCAGAATATTGGGATTTCAACTTTTTGGTGGAAATCCGGACAAATTCAATAACTTCGTTCTGCAAGTAGAAAATATGATTGATAACTATGCGGTTAAAATCAGTCGCCAGAAAAGAGAAATCATCGTATATGCAGATCAACTGCGTAAATATCATGAATACAGAGAAGTCAATAAAAATGTTTATTGTTTGGACTTTCCCAACAGAAGCATGACACAAGGATGGGTGGTCTTTCCTCAAAAACAGGAGAATTTACCTCTTGAAGGGCTGGCGTCATCAGTAGATACCCTGTTACAACAAGTAAAGGAAGATAACAGATTGCTAACGCAAAGTTTGTATAAGGCATTTAACGAAATAGGCAACTTCCGCAACAGAGAGGATTCGACATTAGTTGACTATTTCCAAATGCAACCATCAGGGATTAAATCTTTGCCAGAAGCATTAAGAAACGCTGAACCGGAATGGTATCTGCCCGCACAACCGGTCGTGTTACATGATTCAGTATCACACTTGCTGGAATACCGATTACTTGTGACGGAAGCTGAATTTAAGAGAATACGCAATTTTATAAATGCCCTCTCTCAATATGAAGTGGATTATAAATATGAAGCACAGAAAAAAGAAAAAGAGAAAAAGAGAAAAATTTGCGACTGTTTGGAAGACGAGGTAGTGCTTAAAGATACAAGGTTATCTGTTACCGAGATGAAAGATAGTCACGAGTATGCTTCTACAAAAAAAGTAAGAGCCAATCTCTTTGCTCTTTATTATACGTATATAAACAATGGTAAACTGTGTAGAATCAAGTATAAGAAACTAAAGAATATGAGTATGGCCGAAGCGCAAAGGCTTATTACTACTTGTCCAACGGACAACCCATTTTTAAAAGCCTTTACGGTAAACGACCTGAAAAGAAAGAAGCACTTGGTGGATGAAACACTAGATATGCTTGTGGAATATTTTAAATCTAAAAAGTCTGCATGGGAAGAGGCTGCCGGAAAGGGATTCACTTCCAACGGACAAACATATTACTGGATCAGCAAAGATATGCTGCCATAAATATAGATATATAAACCTAATACAAAACGATATGAAAGAAGACTTTTTTATCTCCATTATGCAGAAATATGGAATTGAAGATAAAGTAGTTATACAAAAAGCTTATCAAGATATTCTGCATAATATAACACAGGAACAGCAAATAATAAAAGAATGCAAATCCAATCTGGAGAAAATGATTGGTAAACTAAGTAGGGATATTCTAAATTTCCAATATGCTGTCAGTAAGCCTATTTTCTTATACAAAAATTGTCTGGAAAGTAAGTGCAAACAGAATCAGGATATTTATCTATGGCAGTTCATTGATAATATCAAAATGTATGCTTCATTTCTGGAAAGCCGGATGAACGGAGTTTTTCGCATAAAAATTGTAGGTAATGATATAAAAATAAGTCTGATTAAAAAAAGAAAGAAAATGGCAAGTATAGCGGCAGATGCTATAAATAACAGTATTTTTTCTGATGTGCAATATGATGCAACTACCGGATATTTTACCATAGCCACCAATATTACAGATGGTAGATTTTTTGAACGGCATAGCATCATCTATTGTCCAAGTGAAGCCGATGCCAGAAGAGCTATCTTTTCAGGCGTGATGAAAGATAAGAAAATTAAATTCAATCTAACAATAGGCAAAGAAGAAATACTGACAGGTTTTGACATATTGATGGAACAAATGAATGAAGGAACAGGTATAAGTCAGATTTTACACACTTCTCTTAATAAGGCTAATAAAACTTATAATGGTAAGCAATAGCCATAGGTGAAATAAAAATATACTTTTGTGACACAACATATAGCTGATTTTTCAAACTGTAAATAAAAAAATGGAACAGATGTCTTAAAATTAAAGATACTAGTGACTAAAAATCATTATTATTAATAATGACACTTCTCTTTATGCGATAAACATCGTATAAAGAGAAGAGAAAAGTTTTTTTACAGTTTTCCCTTTATCAAAGGTAATCCCTCCCTCGTTTGCCAGCCGCATTTGTACTTTTTTTCGGGAGATTTTTCTCTTATGGCTTCGCCATGAAAATTCTCCCGAAAAAGAATGCGGCGTCAAACGTCCGGAGGGATTGTTGTCTGATTACAGGGATAAACTGCGACCGACGTGACGCATAGCCGTTTCAGTACAGGCGGCTGTCCTTATATTTCCCGATACCTCAAAAGAACCGTGAAAGCATCCGTTCCCCACCAGTAAGCTGTGCCTATTTCATCCTATCCCGAGATAAGACAGGGATTTCAGCTCCCTCTGTTCTGCATAGTTCCGCTGCTTCATGTGTTCTGCACATCCTGCTTTCTGCGTCGTTGCCTTCTCCATTTTCCCCTTCACCTCTCTCACACATTATACTTCCAATTCCTCTTTTCCTTCGTGACAGACCTTCTATAGGTTGCCATTTGATGCCATCTGACGACGTCTGATGCCAGCTTTTTGAAAATCAGCGGATTGTAAATAGAAACCCTTACATTTGGACTGTGAAACCAATCAAACAGTCACTCAAAACAGAAAATTATGGCACAGAACAACCGTCCAGACAAAGGAAAGCAAGGCCGGAACAAGAAACCGGAAAAGCCTTATGTGGAACAGATTGACGAGCTGCTGCTGGTCCACAACAAGAACGACCCGAAAGAGGGAATCGGTGTGGTCAGCCAGGCGGACGAGAAAGGCAACTATCGGACAGTTCCACCGGAGGAAAAGAACGAAAATTCGTTTCTGAAGTTCGACAAGAATTCGAGCATCCTCGAAAACTTCATCAGGAACTTCTGGAGCCAGCTGAAGGAACCTACCCATTTCCGGCTGATCCGCATGACTTTCCATGACTACAAGCAGAACAGGCAGGCTCTCAAGGACCTGGCTTCGGGAAAAGAGACCGATGCGGTGAAAGAGTTCCTGAAACGGTACGAAATCGTGCCGAAGAACAACCAACAAAGCAATGTCCAAACCAAAGAGGAGGAAAAAGCAATGGCAAAAAAACAAGAACAGGCACCTCAGGTGCAACCGGAACAGGTGACGCAGGTGGAAGCGGCTGCGCAGGGACGAGAACAGCAGACTCCCCTGCAGCAGACTCCAACCTACCGGTACAACGAGAACATGATCAACTGGGAAGAACTGGGCAAGTTCGGGGTATCCAAGGAAATGCTGGAGCAATCCGGACAGCTGGACAGTATGCTGAAAGGCTACAAGACCAACAAGACCATCCCGCTGACGCTCAACATTCCCGGCGTACTGACCGCCAAACTGGATGCAAGGCTGTCGTTCATGTCCAACGGCGGACAGGTGATGCTGGGCATCCACGGGGTAAGAAAGGAGCCGGAACTGGACCGTCCGTACTTCGGGCACATCTTTACCGAAGAGGACAAGAAGAACCTGCGCGAAAGCGGAAACATGGGTCGGGTGGCTGACCTGAACCTGCGCGGCAACTCGACCGAGCCGTGCCTCATTTCCATCGACAAGAACACCAACGAACTGGTGGCCGTCCGACAGGAACATGTCTACATCCCGAATGAAATCAAGGGAGTGGCCCTGACTGCGGATGAAATCCAACAAAATCCAGAAGCTGAAAAACGGCGAACAGATTTTCGTGGACGGCATGAAGTCCAACCAGGGAAAGGAATTCAACGCCCATCTGCAGTACAGCGCGGAAAGAAGGGGCATCGAGTTCATCTTTTCCAAGGACCAGGCCTTCAACCAGCAGACGCTGGGCGGCGTGCCGCTTTCCCCCATGCAGCTCAAGGCACTGAACGAAGGGCATACCATCCTGGTGGAGGACATGAAACGCAAGAACGGTGAGGTGTTCTCTTCCTTTGTCACCATGGACAAGGTGACGGGCGG
>ERZ791618.1024-NODE-1024-length-10820-cov-2.398607_pt1 | contig 10820 bp, 6 predicted proteins | sample MGYA00510059_ERZ791618 | MGnify/ENA primary metagenome ERZ791618 (study PRJEB30046, sample SAMN00715159) | human gut metagenome | study: EMG produced TPA metagenomics assembly of the A metagenome-wide association study of gut microbiota in type 2...
AATGGATCGGAGCCATCACTCGTAAGGATTCGCACCTTCCCGAAGGGCGAAAGTTTCATGGTGGCGAATTGAAGAAACCGGAGGTGAAAGCTGCTTGGGAAGCGGTAGATACTTTGGCAAAGAAAAGTATTTATCTGCGCCGTGAGTTCCATGTGGCAAAGAAAGTGAAAGACGCCACGGCGTATGTATGTGGCTTGGGCTTTTATGAATTTTCGCTGAATGGAGAAAAAGTGGGAGACAGCGAATTTGCCCCTCTTTGGAGCGACTATGACAAAAGTGTCTATTATAATACTTATGATGTCACCTCGCAAGTGAAGAAAGGCGGTAACGCCATCGGAGTCCTGCTGGGAAATGGATTTTACAATGTGCAAGGCGGCCGCTATCGTAAACTGCAAATCAGTTTCGGCGCTCCCACGCTTCGTTTTCGGATGGTGGTGAATTATGAAGACGGAACCAGTGAAACGATTGTTTCCGGAAAGGACTGGAAGTACGATTTCAGTCCCGTACTGTTCAATTGCATCTATGGCGGAGAAGATTATGACGCCCGCCGTGAGCAGAAAGGCTGGAACATGTTCGGTTTTAAAGAGCAGGATTGGCATCCTGTCGTGATTCAGGAAGCCCCCAAAGGGGTGCTTCGTCCGCAGATAGCGCAACCGGTAAAGATCATGGAGCGTTATGATATCCGGAAAGTGACCAAGCTCACCGCTGAACAGATAACAGCCGCCTGCAAGTCAACCAAACGGACGGTGGACCCGTCTGCCTTTGTGCTGGATATGGGACAGAACCTGGCCGGGTTCCCCGAAATTACCGTCCGTGGAAAGAAAGGGCAGAAAATAACCTTGCTTGTATCCGAATCCCTGACGGACGAGGGAGCTTGCAATCAGCGTCAGACCGGCAGACAACATTATTATGAATATACTTTGAAAGGGGAGGGAGTGGAAACTTGGCATCCTCGTTTCTCCTACTATGGCTTCCGGTATATTCAGGTGGAAGGTGCTGTGCTGAAAGGGCAGAAGAATCCCTTCCGTCTTCCGGTGATCCAGAAGATACAGTCGTGCTTTGTTTATAACTCGGCTCCTAAAATATCCACCTTCGAATGCTCCAACCGCATCTTCAATGATGCCCACCGGCTGATAGAGAAAGCGGTGCGAAGCAACATGCAGTCTGTGTTTACGGATTGTCCGCACCGGGAGAAACTGGGCTGGCTGGAACAGGATCATTTATGCGGTCCCGGTTTGCTGTACAATTATGATTTGACGGGCTTTGTTCCTCAGACTCTTCAGAACATAGCCGATGCACAGCATGCCAACGGCGCGGTTCCTACCACTGCTCCGGAATATGTGGTGTTCGAGGGCCCCGGTATGGATGCTTTTGCCGAATCTCCCGAATGGGGATGTACCTTTGTGGTATTACCTTTCATGTATTATGAGACGTATGGGGATGATTCATTGATTAGAAAATACTATAACGGAATGCGCCGTTACATTGATTATATGACTACCCGTGCCAATGATGGAATCGTTTCTTTCGGACTGGGTGATTGGTATGATTATGGAGATTTCCGGGCCGGATTTTCTCGTAATACGCCTGTTCCTTTGGTAGCTACCGCCCATTATTATATGGTTGTTCGCTATCTGGTGGAGGCGGCACGTATGCTGGATAATAGGTATGATGTAGCATATTACACTCATTTGGGTGAAGAAATTAATAAAGCATTCCATCGGGAGTTTTATCACAAGGACACTCGTCAGTATGGTACGGGAAGCCAGTGCAGCAATGCCTTGCCTTTGTTCCTGGGAATGGTTCCCGCCGATGACAGACAGGCGGTGCTTGATAATCTGGTAGCGGATATAAAACGCCACGGCAACCGGCTGACCACCGGTGATGTGGGTAACCGTTATCTGTTCCAGACTTTGGCGCGTAACGGGTTGAATGAGCTGATGTACACCATGCACAACCATGAAGAAGCACCCGGCTATGGTTTCCAGCTGAAATTCGGAGCTACCACGCTGACCGAGCAATGGGACCCGCGGCAAGGTTCTTCGTGGAATCACTTTATGATGGGGCAGATTGATGAATGGTTCTTCAACTCGCTGGCGGGTATCCGCACCGTTGAGGGAAAACCGGGAATGAAGGAAATAGAAATACGTCCCCGTCCGGTAGGCGATTTGACATACGTCCGTGCCTCTACCCAAACCTTGTACGGAAAAGTTGCGGTAGACTGGACCCGCGAGAATGGAGTCTTTACATTGAAAGTAACGATACCTGTAGGGTGTACGGCACGCGTATTCCTTCCCGATGAAAAAGAGCCGAAGATAGTGGAAAGCGGACTTATTCTTTTAAGAAATAAACGCGGTTTTCATAGAAAAAGCCCCCTAAGGGTATTTGGTAAAACTAAAATCAACTAATGAACAATATGAATAAACGTACCTTTTTAAGTCTGTTACTATGTGTTTGCTGTCTGTCTTTTCTGCATGCGGAGCGTGTGGATATGCAGCAGGCAGGTGCCGATGTGCAAGGCAGGAAGCTGAACACAGCATTGATTAATTCCACCATCGACCGCCTGAACGCCCATGGTGGAGGAACCCTCTTTTTCCCCGCAGGAACTTATCTCACCGGTTCCATCCACATGAAAAGTAACATCACTCTGGAACTGGAAGCAGGAGCCACCTTGAAATTCTCGGAGAACTTTGACGATTTCCTCCCTTATGTGGAAGTGCGTCATGAGGGAATCATGATGAAAAGTTTCCAACCGCTGATTTATGCCGTGGATGCAGAGAACATCACCATCAAGGGTGAAGGGACACTGGACGGACAGGGCAAAGCATGGTGGACGGAATTTTTCCGCGTCCTTGTAGATCTCCGGGACAACGGCAAGAGAAACATCAACAAGTACCAGCCTATGTTCGAGAAGGAAAACGACCTGAAAGCCCTTTACGCCGAAACCAACGAAGACTGGCACGGCACATTGGACCGTCGTTTCTTCCGTCCCCCTTTCATACATCCCATCCGTTGCAAGAATGTACGGGTAGAGGGCGTGAAGATTATCAACTCTCCCTTTTGGACCGTAAATCCTGAGTTTTGCGATAATGTGACCATTAAGGGCATTACCATCCACAATGTGCCTTCCCCCAATACGGACGGCATCAACCCTGAGTCTTGTAAGAACGTACACATCAGCGACTGCCACATTTCGGTAGGCGACGACTGCATCACCATCAAATCCGGACGTGACCTGCAAGCACGTAAACTGGGCGTTCCTTGCGAGAATATCACGATTACCAATTGCACCATGTTGAGCGGACACGGTGGTGTAGTTATCGGCAGCGAGATGAGTGGGGGAGTGAAGAAAGTGACCATCAGCAATTGTGTCTTTGACGGAACCGACCGGGGGATTCGTCTGAAATCCACCCGTGGTCGCGGAGGCATTGTAGAAGATATCCGTGTAAGCAATATTGTGATGAGTAACATCAAGAAAGAGGCTATCGTCCTCAATCTGAAATATAGCAAGATGCCTGCCGAACCGAAGAGTGACCGTACTCCGGAATTTCGTAATATCTATGTGTCGGGTGTGACGGTCCGTGATGTGAATACCCCCATTATGGTGGTAGGCCTTCCCGAAGCGCCTATTACCGGTATTGTGATGCGTGATGTGTATATTCAGAATGCCAAGCAACGCTGTGTTTTTGAAGACTGCAAGGACTTGGTGCTGGATGATGTGTATGTGGATGGTAAAGAAATAAAATAGACTTCCCGATGAAGAAACAACTATTATGGTGCATGGCGGCACTCTCTTTTTCCGCTGCATCTGCACAAACTTATGAAACCCGGTTCGCACGTCCGTTATCCGATGTGTTGAATGACGTTGCCGCCCGTTTCCAGGTCCGCTTGAAATATGACGTGGATACGGTGGGGCGTGTGCTTCCGTATGCCGATTTCCGTATCCGGCCTTATTCATTGGAGGAAACGCTGACCAATGTGCTTTCCCCCTTCGATTATAAATTCGTAAAGCAAAGTGACAAGGTATATAAGTTGAAACCTTACGAATACGCCCGCCGCACGGATGCCGACGGAGAAAAAATGCTGGCATACCTTAGTGGTTTATATAGTGATAAAAGTCAATGGGAACAGCGCAGGGAGATTCTCCGCAAAGAGGTGCGCCAACGTCTGGACTGGATGATATGCTGGGGAAAACAGTGAAGGATGCAAAGCCTGTTCTTTCCAAAATACGCAAATTTGATGGCTATACCGTGCAGAACTTTGCATTGGAAACCTTGCCGGGGCTTTATGTCTGCGGTTCAGTCTATGCCCCCCGCACCAAAGGCAAACATGCACTGATTATCTGCCCCAATGGTCATTTTGGACAGGGACGCTACCGCAAAGACCAGCAGCAGCGCATGGCGACTCTGGCACGTATGGGGGCTGTCTGTGTGGATTATGACCTGTATGGTTGGGGTGAATCCGCCTTGCAGGTAGGAGGAAAGGCGCACCATACTGCCGATGCGCACACCATTCAGGCTATGAACGGAATATGGATACTGGACTATATGCTGGCAAACCGTAAAGATATAGATCCTGCATGCATCGGCGTGAACGGTGGTTCCGGCGGAGGAACGCAGACGGTGTTGCTTACCGTCCTGGACGACCGTTTTACAGCTGCCGCCCCTGTGGTCAGTCTGGCCTCTCATTTTGATGGCGGTTGCCCGTGTGAAAGTGGCAAGCCCATCCAGTTGGCAGGTGGAGGAACTTGCAATGCGGAGCTGGCCGCCCTGTTTGCCCCGCGTCCCTGCTGGTGGTTTCCGACGGAGGAGACTGGACAGCCACGGTTCCCCGTTTGGAATATCCTTACTTGCAACGCATCTACGGTTTTTACGGTGCGACGGACAAGGTGAGCAATGTACATTTGCCGCAAGAACGCCATGATTTCGGTCCGAACAAGCGCAATGCGGTTTATGATTTCTTTATAGACGTGTTCGGCCTTGACCGGAACATGCTGGATGAAAGTAAAGTAACCATTGAGCCGGAAAACGCATTGAAGAGCTTTGGTGAGAAAGGTGAGAAACTGCCTGCCGGAGCCTTGAGATATAAAGAATGATTTTGTCGTTTATTTATTAGGTTAAGAGTTAGTGTAGAATCTCCCTCTTGCATAGCCTGTGAAGGTGAGCAAGGGGGAACTTTTTTTAGATATGGGGGATTAATACTTTTTGTCGGGTATATCAGGCCTTGTCATGCGGACTGTTAAGTCTTTTTGTACGGACTGTTACTATAGTCTTCGGCAGTGGACCGTACAGTCTGCTACAGTGGACTGTACGGTCTGCCGTAGTGAAACATACGGACTACTGTCGTAGTCTGTAAAAGGTAACCGTAAGAAATGCTTTAATGGTACTGAAAAAAAGACTTAATGGAGCTGAAGCGATGAATTAACTCTGCATTTATGTTATAATCATCTTTAATTCTCCATCCTTGTGGCGCTTTCGGTCGTTTTCTTGTTTATAGTTGCGGATTCAAACCGGTTTCTACATCGGATTTCAGCCGGGTATAATGGAAAAAGCGGAGGTTATAATAAGATAATGCGTTTCTGTAATATGGCAGCAATCTGTTGTCTCAGTTGCGGGGCGCTGATGGGCTTGGCCATATAGCCGTCGAAGCCGTTTTCCATGGCCCGTTGTTCATCACTGGCATAGGCGAAAGCGGTAACAGCAATGATAGGTACATCCAAGGATAGTTTTCGTATTTCCCGGGTGGCCTCATAGCCATCCATCACCGGCATATTGATATCCATCAGAATTATCTGAGGGGTATGGAGCTTATACAAATTGACCGCCTCTTTTCCATCCCAGGCATGTACCAGGTTATATTCTCGTTTCAAGATAGATTGGAACAGCCGGTAATTGCTCTCATTGTCTTCGGCGATCAGAATGGTCAGCTTGTCTTTTTGCACGGAAATGAGTTATGCTCTTCCTCTTTCTTGTTCTCTGCAGCGGCAGGCTGGTATGGAATGGTGAACCAGAAAGTGGATCCTTTTCCTTCCTCGGACTCAACACCGATGCGTCCTCCCATGTGCTCTACAATTGTCTGGCAAATGGATAGCCCCAGTCCTGTACCCTGTACAAAAGAGTTCAGTTTGACGAAACGTCCGAATATGGAGTTCACTTTGTCGGCTGGAATGCCGCAACCGGTATCTTTAACATAGAAATAAAGTTCTTTGTCGCATAGTTTGTAGCCGAAGGTGATGCTTCCTTGTGAGGTAAATTTGCTGGCGTTGTTCAGTAAATTGTTCAGTACCTGCATCAGACGGTTCTTTTCCGTTCTTATGAGGCAGGAGGGAAGTCCTTTCTGTACAATCAGTTGAATGCCGTTGCTCTCTGTCCGATAACGGGTAACACTTTCTATCTCGGAGATAATATCATTCAGTTCCACGTTGGAATAACAGAATTCCAGTGTGCCGGCCTCTATTTTCGATAAGTCCAGTATGTCGCTGATTAATTGCAGCAGCAACGTATTGTTACTTTCAATGATATTGATATATTCCTGCTTTTCCTGTTCCTCTTCTGCAGCAGCAAGGATGTTTGAGAAACCGATGATAGCATTTAGCGGAGTGCGTATTTCGTGGCTCATATTGGCAAGAAAAGCGGACTTCAGCCGGTTGGATTCTTCCGCGCGGTCCTTGGCTGAAAGCAGTTCGTCTTCCATTTTCTTCCGTTCAGTTATGACTAGGGAAGATCCTACCAAAGTGAGCGGCATTCCGTTTTCGTCTTTGCTTTCCACAGCTGCCTGCGCCTCTATCCAGTCTATTTTCCATTGTGTTCCGTCATTGGCCAGCACGCGGTATTCCTCTTTTACTTTCTCTATTTTCCCGTCTGCCAGGTCACGGTAAGCCTGTATCACGCGCGGGCGGTCTTCTTTAATGATTTTAGCGAAGTATTGCTCATCCGAAACGCTCAACTGATCTTCGCTGATGCTTCCCGGCATGGCCGCCATGGCAATGGGGCGGTTGAGATCGCATAAAATGGTATGGTCTTTCAAATTCCATTTCCAAGGTACGATGTTGGCTACTTCCAGTGCCATGGAAAGTTTATGGTTCGTGGCGCTCAGCATTTGCTGCGCATTGTGCAGTTCGGTGCTGTCCATGCAGAACACATCCACTGTGTCCGGTTCGGTAGAGCAATTCAGGACAACATCATAGAAGGTGTTGACGGTCTTAAAATAATATGGGAAGGTGATCGATTTCTTTTCTTTTAAGGTGATACTCATGAAATGGGTGAATTCCGGCAAGGACTCCGGGAAAATTTCAGAGGCTCTTTTCCCTATTATATCGGATTTGGGCAAGAAACATCGTTCGAAATAACGGTTGACATCCCGATAGATGCTGTCTATAATATTTCCTTCTTTATCCCATATTACCTGTTCCTTCATGTAAAGGATAGGCATATTGTCTATCAGATTGGTATATTGTGTGTTCGTGTCTATTTCATTTTGCTGGGCGCGTCTCAGCGCTTTCAGCATTTGAATGCGTTTTTGCTGTGTCACGGCCATCAGTATAAAAGCAATGAGTACACTTAGGATGATCCATTTATATTTGTTCAGAAAGTTGGCCGGTTTGTCATAGAAGACGGTGTCACCAGGGCATAGGTCGGGATCGAGTCCTTTATTTACCAGTCTTGTGTAGTTGAATGCGGGGTGTGCTTCGTTGGGTTCATAAAAAGGTATGTCGCTGGCTTTCTTCCCATGTAGTATCTCGTCTATCGTTTTCAGTAATTGCCTGGTAAAGATTTGGTCATTATACATGTATCCTCCTACCATGCCGCCGTCATCCATACCTGCATAGCGGATGGTGAACAAAGGGGCGGAGATGCTGGCGATACTTCTGTAGGCATTAATCAGAAAATTGCTTGAAGTGAACGATTCGGTGAACCAGGTGGATACCAGAATGCCTGTGGTCTTGTCTGTTTTACGTACGGCATTATATAGCTGATGCAGACTGTTGGTACGCGAGGAGATGTATTCGTAATCCATTTGCGGGTATTTGTCTTTAATCAGCTCTCGCAGTTGCTTGTCATATTCCGGATTGGGGTAGATGCCGTCTCCCAGGAAAATCAGTTTCTTCATACCGGGAATCATCCTGCACATCAGTTGCACGTTTTCTTCCAGATAGATGGGGGTGTGCATGTAGGTGAAATTGAACTCTTCTGCCAATTCGCTCATGTGTGTCTTTTCTTCGGGGGTGACTGTATCTCTCTGCCTGTAGAATTTCTCATGGTACACATAGGGGTCGGCTCCGCATACAATGGCAGGTACTTTACCCCATAAAGATTGAATCTCTTCTCTGAAAATCAGGCTCATGCTCCCGATGAATACCAGCAGGCGGGGAGGGGTGGAACCATATTTCGAGGAAAGAATTTCTGGGAATCTCTCGATTTTAGTGGAGTCGCCTACCATAAAAAGATTCAGATGCTCTATGTAAGCGTCCATGTTCTCTATTCCAGCTATTTTATGAACAATGGGGGTGGTGATGCTGTTGCTCCAGGGAGAGGATTCGTTGTAGCTGTTCAGAATCAGAATATAGTTCCCCGTCTCGGTGTTTTCCTGTACATGGGAGGCTTTGCCGATGGTTGCAAAGAGGGTGAATATACAGGTACATATCAGTAACCGTTGTATATGGGCTACACACGTTCTTTTAAGATTTCTGTTCATTATTGATGTCCTACTCTTCTTTTATTATATAGCTACGATGCTTGTGATGCAACAAATGTACTATTAAATTAATGAGTGGACGAAGAAATGGAAATGTTTAACAAATATTAAAAGAGACAGGACGGGATGGAAAGTTTTCGTATAGGCAAATGGGAGATGATTGGATGGGAATTCCTGCCGGCCGATATGGCAGTGGGGCGCGAATGCTGATAAAGGGAGTGGGAGGGGAAGTCATTCTTTTGTTCTATTTCTTTTTTATATAAAGGAATAGTCTTATATTTATCCCGTCATCTTATTTTTGAAAAAGTAGGGGAACATCACTTAATCAGAAGTAGTTATGGAATATCACTTACGTACTAAATTGAATGGAAATATAGCAATGACTTCCTGTTTCCATGAAAACTCCTTTTTGCAGCGTGACAGGAGTCTTTATAAATTTATATGGGTGCGGCATGGAACGTTGGATGTGGAAGTGGATCATGTGGTGATGCATCTGGAAAAAGAGGAAATGATTTCGCTTACTCCTTTGCATCATGTGCAGATAAGGGGAGTGGGCGGTGAATACCTCACTTTTTTATTCAATAGTAACTTTTATTGTATTTACAGGCATGACAGCGAGGTGTCTTGTAACGGATTCCTGTTTAACGGTTCTTCCCGTGTCATGCGTTTGAAGCTTTCGCCTTCCCAGTCGGCCCGTCTTGACAGTATTGTCGATATTTTCAGGGGGGAGTGTGGAATACAAGACAACTTGCAGGAAGAAATGTTGCGTATTATTCTGAAACGTTTCATTATCACTTGTACCCGCATAGCCCGTGAAAAGTTTGATGTGGACCCGGGACGTGAGAACATGTTTGATGTGATTCGTCAGTTTTATGTACTGGTTGACAGTCATTTTAAGGAGAAGAAGCAAGTACAGGATTATGCTGATATGTTGTGCCGTTCTCCCAAGACTATTTCTAATCTCTTTTCCCTTTACGGACTTTCTTCTCCTTTGCGTGTCATTCATGAACGCGTGGATGCGGAAGCCAAGCGCTTGTTGCTTTATACGGGTAAGAGTGCGAAAGAAATCAGTGAGATTCTGGGATTTGAGGATTTGGCTACGTTCAGCCGTTTCTTTAAGAAAATGAACAAGGAGAGCCTTTCGGAATACCGGAAAAGAGAGAAGCGGGAATAATTGCCAACCTATATGGGGAAATTGCCATTTACCGGAGGGGGAAAACCACCGACCTTTGCACCAGGAAGTTAAATCTTTTAATAATGAAAGCAATGATGGCAAAATTAAAATCTCTGTTTGTTGCGTTTTTAACAATAGCAGCATCTGCCCAAAAACTGGGTATCAATCTTATCCGTGTGGCAATCCTTGTAATTTTTGTATGGATTGGTGGTCTGAAATTCTGGAACTATGAAGCCGAAGGAATTGTGCCTTTTGTGGCGAACAGTCCCTTTATGAGTTTCTTTTATACTAAGGATGCTCCTGAATATAAAGAATATAAGCTGAAAGAAGGCGAACTCGATGAAACGAAGCACCTGTGGCATGAAGAGAACAATACTTATGGGTTCTCTCATGGATTGGGTATTTTGATTATGGGGATCGGTATCTTGACGTTTTTAGGCATCTTCTCTCCGAAAACCGGTTTGGTGGGGGCCGGACTGGCTATTGTCATGACATTGGGCACTTTGTCTTTCCTTGTAACAACGCCCGAGGTGTGGGTCCCCGATTTGGGAAGTGGCGAACAGGGATTCCCTCTGCTGACGGGCGCCGGTCGTCTGGTCATTAAGGATATTGCTATTCTGGCAGGAGCTGTTGTCGTTCTTTCGGATAGTGCGGGAAGGGTATTGAACCAGTTGAAAAAGTAAAGTTGGAAAGACCGGTCACGGACATGCTCTTTTATAGGGGGGGTATATGGATGCATTCCGGCGAGAGGCAAGTATTTCCTGCAAGACATAACTATCTATGAGGCAAGTTGCATCCTGTGTCATCTTGCTGTCTGTCAGCTATTGATAATGAATGCAAATTTGGCAGATTCTGCGGTTAACCCCTGTTAAGTGCTTATCTGTCTGTGTTAAAAGAGGAAAAAAAACTCTGACAAACGGTACAACCGTACAATATTTGTCATTACATTAGC
>ERZ791618.1028-NODE-1028-length-10796-cov-2.469602_pt1 | contig 10796 bp, 8 predicted proteins | sample MGYA00510059_ERZ791618 | MGnify/ENA primary metagenome ERZ791618 (study PRJEB30046, sample SAMN00715159) | human gut metagenome | study: EMG produced TPA metagenomics assembly of the A metagenome-wide association study of gut microbiota in type 2...
CGGTCTGACTCCGATTTTCTGTATCGGTGAAGTGTTGGAAGAACGCGAACTAACAAGCAGAATGAAGTAGTTGCCGCTCAGTTGGCTTCTGTATTCTCTCTGTCTGCTGAAGATTTCTCTAAGATCGTATTGGCTTACGAACCGGTTTGGGCTATCGGTACAGGTAAAACAGCTACTCCCGACCAAGCTCAGGAAATCCATGCTTTCATCCGTTCATTAGTTGCTGACAAGTACGGTAAAGAAGTTGCTGACAACTGTTCTATCCTTTACGGTGGTAGCGCTAAACCGTCTAACGCTAAGGAATTGTTCGCTAATCCTGATGTTGATGGCGGCTTGATCGGTGGTGCAGCTCTGAAGGTAGCAGACTTCAAAGGTATCATTGATGCTTTTAATTAATAGATAATGGAAGATTGATAATTGATAACCGGTGAAGTGCCGGTTGTCGGTTATCAGTCTCTATAATCAATTATCAATCGTCTATTATTATATTATTCATTATGAAGAAGCTTGGTTTACTTTTAATTGCATGCTTTGCTTTCGCCGCTTTTGCTTCGGCGCAGAATAACATTGTGAAGAGTTTGGAACGCAATGTGCCGGGACAGGGTAAGGTAACCATCCATCAGGATGCCCGCATCGAGGCCTTGATAGGTCAGGAATATATCCCCAACGGAACGGAGAACAGAGTGCTTAAAAGTCAGGGTTTCCGTGTACAGGTGTATGCCGGAAACAATACCAGTAGAGCCAAGAACGAAGCTCACGCTGTGGGCTCACGAATCAAAGAATATTTCCCGGAACTTTCTGTTTATACCTCTTTCAACTCTCCCCGCTGGCTGTGCCGTGTAGGAGACTTCCGCAGTATTGAAGAAGCAGATGCCATGATGCGCCAGTTGCGTGCTACAGGCGTATTCAAAGAAGTTTCTATTGTGAAAGAGCAGATAAACATCCCCTTATAAAAACTTACTCATGTTAGGAAAAGAAGAAATCGTATCTCCTGCACTGGATGAACTGAAAGAACACTATCAGCGTATTATAACTTTATTGGGCGAAGATGCCGAACGCGAAGGACTACTGAAAACCCCCGAACGTGTAGCAAAGGCTATGCTGAGTTTGACAAAAGGCTATTTCATGGACCCGCACGAAGTGCTCCGCTCTGCCAAGTTCAAGGAAGAATACAGTCAGATGGTGATTGTGAAAGACATTGATTTCTTCTCACTTTGCGAACACCACATGCTTCCGTTCTACGGAAAAGCACACGTGGCTTATATCCCCAACGGTTACATTACAGGGCTGAGCAAGATTGCCCGTGTAGTGGATATCTTTTCCCATCGCCTTCAGGTGCAGGAACGCATGACGCTCCAGATTAAAGAATGCATCCAGGAAACACTGAACCCTCTGGGTGTAATGGTGGTTGTGGAGGCCAAGCATATGTGTATGCAGATGCGTGGGGTTGAAAAGCAAAATTCCATAACGACCACTTCCGATTTTACAGGTGCTTTCAATCAGGCAAAGACTCGTGAAGAGTTTATGAATCTCATTCGCCAGAATTCATTTACATAACAGTCCCGTATGTTATTTCATGAAAGGAAACTACAGTTCCATGAAGGAAAACTGTTGTTCCCATTAAAGGAAACGCGCATTCCCTTTAGGAGAAATCGTCGTTCTCATTAGGGGAAACTGTCGTTTCTGTATGAGGAAACTATCGTTCTCATTAGGAGTAAGGTGATTTAACCGAGTACAACTCTGTCTCCCAATCGTTTGGCCATAATACTTTTGATCTCACGCAGTTCTGAGTAGCGTTTCATGATAGAGGTACATTGTTCTTCATCATTGGCTACGGCAGGGTCTTGCAAGGCATACATCATGTGTTTCATTTCTTCACTGATGATGGCGAACTTGAAATTAATCATGAGCGTAGGTACCAATTCGAATAGGCGTTCCTCGTCGGTCACTAACCTTTGGGCTTTGGAGTGATACTTACTCAGTTGGTAGCGATCGGCAATCAACTCTGTACTTAGTTTACTGATAATAGGGTCGGGATGTGCCAGGAAATACCGTTCTGCGGTGAATCCTTCATTATGTATATGCTCTGCCGCTTCTGTCAACATCTGCCTGTGCAGCGGGTTGTGGAAAGCCAGTTCATCCTCCTTCAAGTCATTGACTACGTATTCCGTTACCGTGATGGGAATTTCTTTTCCTTCCTCATCGGGAACGTTGCATAATACTTTCTCTCCGTAGCGTACTACCATTTGCAGGATAAGGCGCTCGTATTTGTAGAATTCCTGTCCTTCTTTTCCTTCCTGTGGGATATAAGATACGTATTCGGCAGCTTCCGGTGGAAGCGGTGCACTACCGTCAGGCATCTCTCCATCCATGGGATAAGGAGGCATGTCTTCAGGGTAGGGTGGTTGCATTCCGTCGGGAAGCGGTGCTTGTGCAGCGTCGCGGGCTGCTTATTTTTTCTTGTTTCCCGGTTTCTTTGTTCCGCCTGCTTCTCCGCCTGCGTTTCGCGTCGTTTGGCAACTTCCGAAACCAATAGTTTGTCTTCTATACGAAGCAGCTGGCTACATTCTTTAATATATACATCACGGACAATTGCTTCAGGAATAATAGATATACTTTGTACAAGATTACCAATTAACTCAGCACGCTTGATGGGATCTTTTCCTGCATCTTCCAGTAGAAGATTGGTTTTGAAGCGTATAAAATCTGTTTCATTATCTTGTATGAATTTCTGGAATTCCGTAGCGTTGTGCTTGCGTGCGAAGGAGTCCGGGTCTTCCCCGTCGGGAAGTAGGCAAACCTTGATATTCATTCCTTCTTCCAGCAGCATGTCGATACCACGGAGAGAAGCCTTGATACCTGCCACGTCACCGTCATAGAGTACCGTGATGTTGTTGGTGAAGCGGTGAATGAGCTTAATTTGTCCCGGAGTCAGTGCTGTACCCGAAGAAGCTACCACATTCTCCACACCTGACTGGTGCATGGAAATAACGTCCGTGTATCCTTCCACCAGGAAGCAACGGTCTTGTTTCACAATAGCCTGTTTGGCAAAATAAATGCCATACAGCTCACTACTCTTATGATAGATTTCCGATTCTGGAGAATTGACATATTTAACCTTGACTCCCTTCGTCGCACTGCTAAGCACGCGCCCGCCGAAAGCGACCACCTTACCGGAAAGTGTGTGCACCGGAAAAATAACACGTCCCCAAAAGCGGTCACGCAAGCGGTGATCGTCCGTTTCGTAACAAAGCCCTGTCTTGACAAGATATTCTTTCTTGAATCCCTTCCTGATGGCTTCCTGAGCCATGGCATCGTGACTCTCGGTGCAATAGCCTAACTGGAACTTTTCGATGATATCATCCCGGAAACCACGATTGCGAAAGTATGCCATACCAATGCTACGTCCGTCCACATGGTTTTTAAGTATATTTTGGAAGTAATCACGTGCAAAGTTATTCACGATGAACAGACTTTCACGTTCGCTCTGCATCAACTTCTCTTCACTAGACAGTTCGCGCTCCTTGATTTCGATACCGTATTTCTTTGCCAGATATTTCAGAGCTTCAGGGTAGCTCATCTGCTCGTGCTCCATAATGAAGTGCACCGCATTGCCACCCTTACCGCAGGAAAAGCATTTGCACAACCCTTTGGAAGGCGATACGTAGAAAGATGGCGTCTTGTCATCATGGAACGGACACAAGCCTACATAATTCACACCTCGCTTGCGCAACGTAACGAAGTCCGATACAATGTCTACAATCTGTGCGGCATCCAGAATTCTGTCTATGGTAGGTTGGTCTATCATTGGATAATTGTTTTTGCGAATGCAAAGATAAAAAAAATCCCCCGTTGAGGACGAGGGAACCTAATGTTTTCACAACGGAATGATCCTTATTGTGATTTGCTTCATTTTAGTCTGACAAATATATGAAATAAATTGGGAAAAGCAATAGAATATAGAAAGTTTTTTACTATATTTGACAAAACATCAAAATAATATCATGAAAAAAATATTAGGATTAGATTTAGGTTGCAATAGCATTGGTTGGGCATTGGTCAATGAGGCTGAAAATACTGAGGAAATATCGTCTATTATCAAACTTGGTGTAAGAGTGAATCCTTTGACAGTGGATGAAATGCAGAATTTTGAAAAAGGAAAAAGTATTACCACGAATGCTGACAGAACTCTTAAAAGAAGTATGCGTCGTAATTTGCAACGTTATAAATTGCGTCGTGACACTCTCATTGAAGTGTTAAAAGAGCACGGTTTCATAACAGATAGCACTTTACTTTCTGAACATGGTAATAAAACAACATTTGAAACATATCGTCTAAGAGCGAAAGCTGCAGTTGAAGAAATTTCATTAGAGAAGTTTGCTCGAGTGTTACTGATGATTAACAAGAAACGTGGTTATAAAAGTAGCCGAAAAGCCAAAGGAAGTGAAGATGGTGTATTGATTGATGGTATGGATGTAGCTAGAAAACTTTATGAAGAGGGCTTGACCCCAGGGGAACTCTGCCTACAAATACTTGAAGCTGGAAAAAAAAATCTACCGGATTTTTATCGTTCTGATTTACAGAATGAGTTTGACAGGATTTGGAACTTCCAAAAGCAGTTTAATCCGGAATTATTTTGTGATGCAGTGAAAGAAGAAGTTAGAGGTAAAAATCGTAGTCAGACTTGGGCCATTCTAGCAAAGTTCTTTGTTTGGTCAGAAAAAGAATCTGTTTGGAATGAGAAAGAGGCAAGGACAGAAGAAAGAGTAAAGGAGTATAAGCTTGTCGGTCTTAAACGAGATACCAAAGGGAATGAATTAAAATTGGAAAATTATCGTTGGCGTGTACAAGCTCTTTCTGAACAACTGAATCCGGAAATAGTTGCTATTGTACTACAAGAAATCAATGGTCAGATAAGTGCTTCTAGTGGTTATCTGGGGGCAATCAGCGATCGTAGTAAGCAGCTTTACTTCAATCGTCAGACGGTTGGACAGTATTTGATGTCTGAGTTGGAAAAAGACCCTAATGTAAGTTTACGCAACCGAGTGTTCTATCGGCAAGATTATTTGGATGAATTTGACAGGATATGGGAGAAGCAGGCTGAGTTTCATGAGGAGTTGACTGTGGAACTAAAGAAAGAAATTCGTGACATCATTATTTTTTATCAACGTCGTCTGAAGAGTCAAAAAGGATTAATAAGTTTCTGCGAATTTGAGAAGCGAGAAGTTGTAGTAGAAGAGGATGGCAGAAAAAAAAATAAGACAGTGGGTTGCCGAGTGATTCCCCGTTCGCATCCGTTATTCCAAGAGTTCAAAATATGGCAGACCTTGAATGATATTGAAGTTTTTGCGTGGGATAAACAGAGTAAACGCAAGAAAGCGGATAAATCTTCTATATTGTTTGATAACTCGGAAGATGCTTTGCTCGTAGAAGGAAAACGGTTTTTGTATCAGGAAGAAAAAGAGTTGCTAGCTAAGGAACTTTTTGTAAAAGAGAGTATGAAAAAGGCTGAGGTTCTGAAACTGTTGTTCGAAAATTACCAGGAACTGGATCTGAATTTTAAGCAGATTGATGGTAATCATACAGGATTCGCTCTTTTCTCAGCATATAGCAAGATGATTGAGAAGTATGGTTATGAACCTGTGGATTTTAAGAAATCTGCAGATGAGATTATAGAAAAGCTGGAAACCATATTCACTAATTTAGGATGGAATACAGAACTACTTTCTATTGATTTGAGTAAAGAGGATAAAGAACTTGAGAGGCAGTCTTATTTCAGACTTTGGCATTTATTGTATTCTTTTGAGGGGGATAATACACCGACTGGGAATGGTAAACTGCTTGAGAAAATTATGCAACTTTGTGACGTGGAAAAAGAGTATGCTGTAGAACTTGCTAATGTGTCATTTCAAGAAGATTACGGAAGTCTGAGTGCAAAGGCTATTAAAAAGATACTACCTTATTTGAAAGAAGGTAATCAATATGACGTTGCATGTGACTATGCGGGGTATCGTCATTCCAAATCCTCATTGACCAAAGATGAAATAGAAAATAAGATATTGAAGGACAAATTGGAAATTCTTCCCAAGAATAGCCTGCGTAACCCTGTGGTTGAAAAGATTTTGAACCAAATGGTTAATCTGATTAATACACTCATTGATACCTATGGTAAACCTGATGAAATTCGTGTGGAACTAGCCCGTGAACTAAAGAAAAATGCTAAAGAACGAGAAGAATTAACAAAATCCATAGCACGAAATACTCGTGAACATGATGAAATCCGTCAGTTACTGCGAACAGAATTTGGCATGATGAATGTTAGCCGTAATGATATTATACGTTATAAACTCTATGAAGAATTAAAAGATAACGGGTATAAGACTTTGTATTCTAATGAGTATATTCCGAGAGAAAAAATATTCAGTAAAGAGATTGATATTGAACATGTCATTCCGCAAGCTCGCCTTTTCGATGATTCACTGTCTAATAAAACTTTGGAATACAGGGCTATCAATATAGAAAAAGGTAATAAGACGGCTTATGATTTTGTAAAAGAGAAATATGGAGATGATGGTTTGCAGAAGTTTATCAATCGTTGCGAGGCCTTATTCAAGGATAAAAAAACAAAGCTCAGGAAATTAAAAATGGAAGAGAAAGATATTCCGGAAGGATTTATCGATCGGGATTTGCGGAATACGCAGTATATCTCCAAGAAAGCTTTTGCTATGTTGAATGAAATTAGTCGCAGAGTGGTGGCTACTACTGGTTCCATAACTGATAAATTGCGTGAGGATTGGCAACTTGTGGATCTTATGAAAGAATTGAATCTGCCTAAATATGAAAAGCTTGGTATGGTAGAGATGTTTGAGGACAAAGATGGGAGAAAGATCAAAAAAATAACGGACTGGACTAAGAGAAATGACCATCGGCATCATGCGGTGGATGCTCTGACGGTAGCTTTCACAAAAGATGTATTTATTCAATTCTATAATAATAAGAATGCTGCCTGGATGCCCGCCTCCAAGGAACATGCTAATATTACAGGTATAAAGGCTCGTTACTTTGAAAATGGAAAGGCTCTTGCTCCCATGCCTTTGGCGCAATTTCGCGCCGAGGCGAAACGCCATTTGGAAAACTTGTTGGTATCTATTAAGGCTAAAAATAAGGTAATTACTTCTAATGTAAACCATACAAAGAAAAAAAATGGTGAAAACAGGAAACTGCAACAAACACCGCGAGGACAGCTACATTTAGAAACTGTTTATGGAAGTCATCGGCAATATGCCACGAAAATAGAAAAGGTGAATGCTGCTTTTGATGCTGCTAAGATTGCTACTGTAAGTAAACTTGCTTACCGGAATGCTTTACTTAAACGTTTGGAGGCTTTTGGCAATGATCCAAAGAAAGCATTTACTGGTAAAAATACATTGGAAAAGAATCCGCTCTATCTTGATGAGAATCAAACAGAAATGGTTCCGGAAAAAGTACAGACGGTAGAGTTTGAAACTGTTTATACTATACGAAAGCCGATTGATCCCAATTTAAGTATAGATAAGGTGGTAGATGTGAAAATTCGTAGTGTTTTGGAGAAAAGGCTAAAAGAGTATGGTGGAGATGCCAAAAAGGCATTCGTCAACTTGGATGAAAATCCAATATGGTTGAATGAAGCTAAAGGAATATCTATTAAACGTGTGAGTATTCGAGGAATTAGTAATGCTCAATCGCTGCATGAGAAGAAAGATAAAGACGGTAACTTGATTTTGGACAAAGAAGGAAGGAAAATCCCTGTGGATTTTGTGAATACTGGTAACAACCATCATGTGGCTGTCTATAAAAAGCCTGTCTTGGACAAAGTGGGACAGATGGTACTTGATGAAGAAGGTAATCCTAAGTATGAACTTGATGAAGTAGTGGTTTCTTTCTTTGATGCGGTGACACGGGTAAATCTTGATCAACCTATTATAGATAAGGATTATAGAAGAAGTGAAGGATGGCAGTTTCTGTTTAGTATGAAGCAAAATGAATATTTTGTATTTCCCAATGAGAAGACAGGATTCAATCCCAAAGAGGTAGATTTATTGAATCCGGAGAATTATGCGATGATAAGTCCTAATTTGTTTAGGGTGCAAAAGTTTACCTATAAAAACTATGTTTTTAGACATCATTTGGAAACTACTATTAAAGATACAAGTTCAACTCTAAAAGGTATAACATGGACTGATTTTCGTAGTTCAAAGGGGTTAGATAAAATAGTGAAAGTCAGAGTTGATCATATTGGGCAAATAGTATCGATAGGTGAGTATTAAAATAGGGTAATGAATAATATTAGGTTGTTTCAAGATAAGAAAATCCATTTTGCGTGGAATGAAGAAGAGCAACAATGGTAATTTTCAATTGTCGATGTGGCGGAGGCGTTGACTGATAGTGTTAATCTTAAACAGTATATAAAGCGAATGTGTTCACGGGACGAGGTTTATCATTGAACCAAGGTACACTTTATACCTCGGTTCAAATGATAGTATAGGATGTTAAAAAGAGCAAAATTCAAGCAGTATATATAAAGGATTATTTCGTATTATACAGTCTATTTCTTCTAAAATAGTACACTTTAAACTTTGACTAGCTCAGGTGAGGGATGAACGTGTGCAAGAGATAGAGAAGTCAGAGCTTACCCAAGAGTATATGAAAGAACTCTATGAGCAGAAGGTTATCCTAAGGGTTGGATTGTCAGACGGTGGTATAGTTATCCGTCTTCACAATGTTTGGCGAACATGTTACAGTGGAAATCCTCTCAAAAGAGTAGTCGAATACATCTAAAAAAGTAAGCAAGTTGTAAATCGTGGAGGTAATGTAACTAGAGTAGTTCATGAGCAAGCAGAGAAGGAGTTAGGAAGAAGCAATATATCTTTTCGAAACTTCTTAGCAAATTTAGGAAAAGGAGAAAAACCGCCCCAATTGTCTTTTGAAGCGGATAGTGAGTAGTAGATAATTTAAAAAGTAGAATACTATGATTAAAAAAACGCTTTATTTCGGTAATCCTGTTTATTTATCTTTGAGGAATGCACAGTTGGTAATCAAATTGCCGGAGGTTGTGAAAAATGACACCTTACCTGATGGCTTCAAACAACAATCAGAGGTAACTAAACCAATAGAGGATCTTGGTGTAGTAGTACTGGATAATAAGCAGATAACTATTACTTCAGGAGTATTAGAAGCGTTACTTGAAAACAATTGTGCTATCATAACTTGCGACAGTAAGAGTATGCCGGTTGGATTAATGCTTCCTTTATATGGAAACACGACACAAAATGAACGGTTTCGTCAACAGTTGGATGCCTCTCTTCCTCTGATAAAACAGTTGTGGCAACAGACTGTAAGAATGAAGATTGAAAATCAAGCAGCTGTATTGAAAAAATGCGCAGGTGAAGAAGTAAAGTGTATGACTATATGGGCTGCTGATGTGAAAAGTGGGGACTCTGATAATCTGGAAGCTCGTGCAGCTGCCTATTATTGGAAAAATTTGTTTAAAATAAAAGGGTTTACAAGAGACAGGGAAGGGATTCCACCTAATAATCTGTTAAATTATGGATATGCGATTCTAAGAGCTGTAGTTGCACGTGGATTAGTTGCCAGTGGACTTTTGCCTACATTAGGAATACATCATCATAATAGATATAATGCTTATTGTCTGGCTGATGATATTATGGAGCCATATCGACCCTATGTTGATGAGTTGGTCTATAAAATATTGCAGGAGGGGATGAATTGTAATGAACTGACGAAAGGGTTAAAAGCTCAGTTACTTACTATTCCTACACTAGAAGTTATTATCTCTGGTAAACGTAGTCCTTTAATGGTTGCGGTGGGGCAAACTACTGCATCTTTGTATAAATGCTTTAGTGGTGAATTGCGTAGAATATTATATCCGGAAATGTGAGATGAACCGATTTAGTGAATATCGTATTATGTGGGTACTTGTATTATTTGATTTGCCTACTGAAACAAAGAGGGATAAGAAAGCATATGTAGATTTTAAGAAGAATCTGCAGAAAGATGGCTTTACTATGTTTCAGTTTTCTATTTATGTTCGTCATTGTGCTAGTAGTGAGAATGCAGAAGTTCATATAAAAAGAGTTAAATCTTTCTTGCCGGAGCATGGGCAGGTTGGAATTATGTGTATTACAGATAAGCAATTTGGAAATATAGAGTTGTTTTATGGGAAAAAATCTTTGGATATAAATACTCCCGGTCAGCAATTAGAGCTTTTCTAGAAAAAGAAATCCCACTTAAATGCGGGATTCTTAATTGAAAACAGCATCGTTTTTGTATTTCAAAAATGGTTTATAACTAATTGAAAATCAATTTGTAATGTAGGTTGTACTGTTTCCTATGGTTCAAAGATACTAAAATGAAAGCAAATCACAACTGGGCGTATTGGATGCAAAAAGTTTACGCAACTGTTTCCTATGGTTCAAAGATACTAAAATGAAAGCAAATCACAACGCACTTAATTGATACTGTCCTGTACCTTTGACTGTTTCCTATGGTTCAAAGATACTAAAATGAAAGCAAATCACAACCTTTGCGAAGTCTTTAGCGCTTAACTTTCCACTGTTTCCTATGGTTCAAAGATACTAAAATGAAAGCAAATCACAACCTGTGTATATAGCCCCATTTGCGAACTGCTACTGTTTCCTATGGTTCAAAGATACTAAAATGAAAGCAAATCACAACCTGCTTGTCTACGGAATAAGTTCTCAGAACACTGTTTCCTATGGTTCAAAGATACTAAAATG
>ERZ791618.1029-NODE-1029-length-10781-cov-1.330878_pt1 | contig 10781 bp, 10 predicted proteins | sample MGYA00510059_ERZ791618 | MGnify/ENA primary metagenome ERZ791618 (study PRJEB30046, sample SAMN00715159) | human gut metagenome | study: EMG produced TPA metagenomics assembly of the A metagenome-wide association study of gut microbiota in type 2...
GCTTAAACGCAGACTTCTGAAATATGACCAGGATGAGCGTATAACTTTTATTCACGAAAGTCTTTTCTTGTATATAAATGAAATGCTCGATAGTAAAAAGAAATTAAGAAAATCTATTGCAACGAAAATGTTATGCAAGCCGGATTTAAAAAATATTTTAAATGATCTGCAAATGGGCAAAATGCATTTGTATGCTAAAGACTATGATGGTGCAAAATTGTATTTTAAACCCATTATAGATTGGGTTTCTCAAGCAGAAAACATATCAAATATCAATGTTAATTTAGAATATTATGAATACTTAAATGATATATTTGAGTTGTGCAGACACAAGCAAAAAAGTTTAAATATTGCAAAAAAAGCTCTTTTAATGCGTGTGTACATTACATTGCATCATTTTGCTCCAATTAATGCAGCAAACGAATGTGATAGTGTTCTTAAAACATTGGACAAATTCAAGTTAAACGATGATAAAAAGTTTCAACTTTCAATTTTGGAACTTAAAGCACATGCTTTAATGAACTCCGGATTATATACAGACGGAAAACATTACTGAAGGAAATTCAAATTCAATGGTTGTTAGATAAAAATATTTTAGATAACGAAACGTTATTTGATTTATATGATAGACTTGCTTCAGTGTACAAGCATTTCAATCTCAGCGAGCTTGCAAAAGAATATAATATTCTTTCTATGAATTTAGCTGAAAGTTTACAAGATAGTAAATTGCAAATGTTAGCAAACAGATCAAGATTTAAGATATATTTATATATGGATATGGATTCTTGCAAAACCAGTTTACAAGAATCCATTGCATTAAATCAAATTAACCCTTCTAAAAGAATAAAGACAGATAACGATTTAGATGTTTGCGGTATAGAAATACTTAATAATCAATCCAATGAATGGGATTCAATAATAAAACAAATTATTACGCTACTTGATTATGTTGAAGAAAATAATTTCAGTCGTGCTAAAATTCATGGTTATTTTCTGCTAGCAATTTGCAATTTGCTGAAAAATTCAAAAAACTCAATTTTTTTAGCAAAAGAATATACAAAAAAAGCAATTGACCTTAGTACATCGTACGGAATTGTTGGTTATATGTGGAGATTAAATAACTTAAATGCTATCATTCAAATGCGTTTGAACGATGATGGTGAAATGATATATAAATCATTTTTTTCCGTATTTGAGATTTTGCAAAGCAGAGGACTTTTATATATTGGTAATCGTGATTTATGTCATGGAAATATATTAGCACTAAGTAATATTGGATATTATCTGCAAGAACATAAGTATGAATCTTTGTTTTATGAAAAAATGTCATTAGTTACTTATACAGATAAAAATCGGTATACTTCAACAAAAGAGAGTAGACCTGAAAATCCTATACATCCTTTTTTAGTTCATCAATACAATCAAGCAAAAAATAAAAAGGTATTATTTACAGATTTTCAACCATCTAATCTTCTTAGAGACCGTCAGACAAACTATATCATTATTATCTAAGACTTTATTATAACATAATTACCGATAACCAAAACATCTATGTTTGTTTTCAAAAAAGTATTTAAAGCATCTATAGGCGACTCAACAATTGGTTCGCCTGCTACATTAAATGAAGTATTTAAAACTACTGATACACCAATACGCTGTTTCATTTCAAGAAGAAGTGCGTGAATAAACGGATCAGTTTCTTTGGATACCGCTTGGATGCGTGCTGTATTGTCAACATGGGTAACAGACGGTAATTTTTCTCTATATTGTTTTTTAACAATCGGAGCCAGTAACATATAATCAGATGGAGCTGCCAATTCAAAGTTTCAAACTGATCTTCTTCTGCAACTGTTGGAGCAAAAGGACGAAATTCCTCACGATGTTTTACGCGTGAATTTAAAGTATCCTTCATATTAGGATTGGTGGGTTAGCTATGATACTCCTATGACATAGAGCTCTGGGTCCCAATTCAGTTTTTCCTCTATGTAAACCGATAATTTTATTATCGCAGATATATTGAGCTAACACTTTTACCAGTTGCTCATTAGGATATTTTTTGTAAGGAACATTTTTGGAAAGAATTGCAGCTTCAATTTCTTCATCAGTATAACTTAAACCAATATAAGGTAACCGGATTTCAAAATGCGAATTATATCCAAATAATTCTGTATAAGCAAAATACGCACAGCCTAATGCCTGTCCATCGTCCCCGGAAGACGGAAGAATAAAAACATTTTTAAAATTACATTCGCAAAGAATTTTATGATTTGCCAGGCAATTTAAAAAAATTCCACCTGCAAGGCAAAGGTTTTCACATTTGTACTTCTTTTGTGAATTTTTCAGCAATGATATAAGTGCTCGTTCAGTAAACTCTTGAAGAGTGGCAGCTATATTCTGTCGCTCGCTTTCTAAAAATTCACTGTGAGTTTTCCCAGAGATAAGTTGCATACTATAGATATCTTCTAATATATCTCTATATTTTAAACTGAATTTTAAATCTTGATAATCTAAATTAGAATAGTCAAAGTATGATTTTCCATAGGAGGCTAACCCCATTGTTTTACCACTTTGTCCATATCCAAATCCGATCAAATGCGTGATTTGTTCGTACTTTCGTGCCAGACTGATTTGATGTTCACGAATGCATTCTGGCATAAAAGGGTAAATGGTGTTTACTTGATATTCCATTTTACGTACAGCGATATCCTGCACACGCGAAGCAAGCTGTTGTATTTTTCCATGATTACCAAAATACAATGTTTCTGCTTCTTGTTTATCTAAAATGTAATCACCTCCGCCATCTGCAATAAATATCAAACTATTATCAAAAGGTGCTGAGTAATAAACTGAATATGCATGTGCCAAATGATGTGACACAAAAAAGAAAGGGATACTTTCACAATGATAATGCTCGAAAAATTCGTCTTTATAAAATTGTTTTACCTTTTCGCTCTCCAAACCTGCACCTGATATTCCTATGCAGGAAACTTGTGAAATATCAATGTTGCCAAAGTCCAGCACAGCATCAACCGCTTCGTAAGGTATTTCGGGAGAGGATGAATATTTTATTCTATCTAAACGTTCATTGGCTATATTTACTACAACTTTTCCGTCGATTATGAGGCATGCACCTCTGTCATGTTTAATGTGGATTCCTAATGCAATTTTCATATTTACCTCCATTTTTAATTAAAAGATAATTTCTAGTTATCCTTTATTAGAGAGGTAATTAATGCTATAATTAAAAAGATGAAATGTTAAATGTATTATGATTTAATAATTTGGAGGAAATATGAAAGATAAAAACAAAGATATTGTATTTAAAACAATACAAACATATCTTACCGATACACCCGTTGTTTTAGCGGGAACAGGAATTTCCATTCCTGCAGGAATTCCTGGCATGAATAAATTATCAAAGTTTTTGCAAGATAATTTAAAAGTTAAATATGAAAAAAATTCTATTTGGTGCAAAATTTCGGATAGATTAGATGAGGGTATTGATTTAGAGTCAGCTTTAACTGGCGTGGATATCAAAGGTGAATTATTAACTGATATAGTTAAATTACTTGGAAACTAGTAACTGAATATGATTTAAAATTCTTTAATGAAAATGTATTATCCAGAGTTAGACAACCTCTATGTGATTTAATAGCGAAACTTATGTCAACTTGTTATAATAATGTGAATATAATTACAACTAATTATGATAGATATATTGAATATTGTTGTGATATTTGTGGAGTGGAAATTGATAATAGGTTTAATGGAATGTATCTTAAATCTCTAAGGACTAACGAATTAAAAAAGAAAGATGTGGTAAACCTTTTAAAAGTCCATGGTTCTTTGGATACTTTTCATAGATCGAAACAAAAGAGAGTGTTTGCATTCCTTTGCAATATAACATTCCCAATGGATTTGTCCCTGAAATCGTAACTCCGGGTTCAGACAAGTATGAAACTCTGTTAACAACCGATACGTATAGGAGTATTTTGTATAAAACTGATGAAATTATAAATAACGCCAAATGTTATTTGTGTATAGGTTATGGATTTAACGATAGTCAAATTCAGCAAAATATTTTGAATAATATTACTTTTGGTAAACCTATTGTAGTTGTCACTAAAGAATTGAGTGATGCAGCCTTGTCATTAATTAATAATAAGGCTCGAGAGTATGCAGTTCTTATAGAATCACCATCAAACAAGACAAGGGTAATAATTAATAAAAATGAATTTGAAATTGACGGCGAATATTGGAAACTTGAAAACTTTTTAGAAATAATTTAGGAGATAAAAATGGGCATATTCAAATTTGAAGATACATCTTTGATAGGAAGTGTAATTGCGGTTGATACATCAAGTGTTGTTGTAAAGGTTGAAAATGAGGATGTTTTGTCGGAAATTCAAGTTAATAATTTAGTTGCTATTAAAGCATCAAAACAAAGACAAACATTAATAGGAATGGTCAGCAAAATAATAAGAAAGTTTTCAGAAATGTTAGATGACAGTGATGAAATTGAAAAAGACGATGTTGTAAAAATAACATTGATCGGAACTCTTTTAGATAAGTTCGGCACAAGAGAAAATATATTTAAAAGAACATTGGAATCAGTTCCTGAGATTACGGCTCAATGTTATATAATGAATAATGAAGATTTGAGCAATTTTATGAGCGTTTTATCTGTAAATTCTGAGGGTAAAGATAATTCATTAAAAATTGGTAATTATACATTGAATAAGGATGCTACAGCATATTTGGATGGAAACAGATTGTTTCAAAAACATGCTGTAATAGTCGGCAGCACGGGATCTGGTAAGTCATGTACGGTTGCTACTCTTATAGAAGAAATTGCAAAGTTACAATCCTCAAATGCAGTTGTGTTTGATATACATGGAGAGTATGAACCTATAATAGGCGAAAATATAAAACATTTTAAAATTGCTGGGCCTTCAGATGGTGTGAGTGATGGGTTTATTTATCTTCCTTATTGGCTGTTAACCTATGAAGAAATGATTTCTATGATGATAGATCGTTCTGATAACAATGCACCTAACCAAGCAATGATTTTTAGCAGAACTGTTTATAAATGTAAAAAAGATTATCTTATTAGTGTTGGCAAATCTGATATTGTTGACGATATCACTATTGATAGTCCTACGCCATATGATATTAAAACATTATTGGACGAGTTAAATGCTATCAATTCGGAGGTTGTTCCTGGTGCAAAAGCAGGTTCCACAAAGAAAGGTGATTTTAACGGAACGCTTTCGAGATTTATACAACGTCTAGAAAACAAGGTGTCCGATAAACGTTTGAATTTTTTGTTTTCCAGCGATGAGTCACTTTTGAATTACGATTATATGGTTGAACTATGTTCAAAGCTTATGTTACCGGCATCAAGTAATGGAGGAGTAAAAATAATAGATTTCTCAGAAGTTCCATCAGATGTTTTGCCATTAGTTGTATCTTTGGTAGCAAGATTAATCTTCAGTGTTCAACAATGGACAGATAGAGAAAAAATAAACCCTATTGCTATTTTTTGTGATGAAGCACATCTCTACATTCCTCAAAACACAAAACAAGGTATAGAGGCTCAAAGTTTAAATAGTTTTGAAAGAATTGCCAAGGAAGGCAGAAAATATGGTATAGGTTTAGTAGTAATAACACAGAGACCATCAGAGGTTGATAGAACGGTACTGAGTCAAAGCAGTAATTTTATTGCGATGCGATTAACAAATGCTGATGATCAAAATGTTATTAAAAAATTATTACCTGACAGTTTAGGTAATTTTGGCGAACTTTTACCAATTTTGGATGTAGGTGAAGCTTTAATTGTCGGAGATGCAAGTTTGTTGCCTAGTAGAATTAATGTCAATAAGCCTAATCCTGAACCGAATAGTGCAACTATAGGATTTTGGTCAGAATGGTCAAAAGAAAGCACTGATAACTCTTTGGATATTGCAATCGAATCTTTAAGACGGCAAACAAAAATATAAGTTTTTATAGTTACATTTACATATAATCGTTAAATTAGGACAGTTCATTATGAGCTGTCCATTTCGCTTTTTCTTTGATTTTGATAAAGTTGTTTTATATTACGATGATGGACAAACTGAATTAACAAATATATTAGTTTCTGTTTTCAATTCACTTCTTTCCAATGTAGATGTCAGAAAAGTTCTTCCAATCGATTATAAACTATTCCAGGTAGCAGATTTAATCTGTACTCTCAAATTGCTTAATTTGAAACGAGAAAACAATTTATTAAGCAATTCTGAAATGATGTTTTTCAAATCGTCAAGAGATTTAAATAAAAACTATATTAAACCAATATTGAAAAAGGAATTTAATAATTGGAAATAGCAATTACAAGATTATAGTTAAGCCTACAGATTGATTTCTGCAGGTTTTTTACATACTCGGTTTCAAACCATGAGCCTGTTTTTTCTCGTTAATTCTCTGTTGCATTTTACGGTCAATCTGACCGATTTTTCTTCGGTTCTGCTCCTGATTCTTTCTGCAAATCAAATTAGAAATGTGTTGAAGCAATCTCTGCGAACTCATTGCAGCCATAATGTTCTTTTGCTTTTGAATACTGTATAATAACTGCTCGTCATATTGATTGCCGTGTTCGGCAGATAGATGGAGATAGTGCATCGCAATATCATAGTCCTTTTCAACACCATAGCCATATAAATAAATCTTTCCAAGCTGATATTCAGCAAAAGTGTTATTATCATTTGCTGCAATTCTGAAATAATAAATTGCTTTGTTTATATCAATATGACCTTCTTCGCTTGAATAAATCTTACCCAAGTTATACGCAGCATAGGAGTTGTTATCTTTCACTGCTTTTTCAAAATAATAAATTGCTGTATCAATACCTTTGGTAACACCGATTCCTTTGTAAAACATCTTGCCGAGATAATACAAAGCAGGAACACAATCTTTTTCAGATGCCTTAAGCAGCAATTCAAATCCTGCACTGATATCCTGTGGTAATAAATCACCTTCTATGAATGCCTTTCCTAATGTATAGGAGGCAAGCTCATTTCCTTGATCTGATGATTTCAAAAGCAGTTCTACTGCACTGTCAATATCAAGTGGCAAGTTATTATCCATAGGTAAATATTCACCTTTGAGTATTGCTTTTCCTAACAAATATTGTGCGTAATTGTTATTCTGCTTTATTGCTCTGAACAGCCATCTCACACCATATTCTCCATCTTGCTTTACACCATCGCCCTTAAGATACTTCTTTCCAAGCATATATTGTGCGTACGAATTATTATTTTGAGCTTGCTTATATAAATCCTCAATAGAATTATTTGTAAACTCGAATTTTTCATTATCGGATTCTTCCGACTGCTCAAATTCTTTTTCAATATTTCCATCATTATCATCGAATGCATCTTTTTCTGCAAAAATATTCATTGCCTGAGTAATCACCATATTTTTAATGGATTTAAATTCCTTGTTCTGTGATAAAGGAATTTTATCGGGCGTTTCATCTGTATAGGTTCGAATGATACTAAGCTTATTTTCGTACCATAAATCATAAAGTTTGGATACTCTTTCATCATCTGCAATTAAATCCACAATGGAATCAATCAAGTTTTTCACATCTGCTTTGAGATAGCCGTATACTTTTTTGCCTGATGTTCTTGAAAGTTTTTCAGCAAGCAGTAATAGTTTTTCTTCAAGCAATGGATTATCATAAGTTCCTGAATTGATTTCAGAAATAATTTTATCCATAATATCTTTACTGTTCTCTTTGATTTCTCTGCGATGCTCTGTCTGTTTTTCATAAATTGAAATTAAATCCTGCTGAAAAATATCGGAGGCAAGGGAAGACCTCATTCGTTCTATCCCTTGCTTTGTAAGATAGCCTTCATTTTCTACAACAGAATAAGCAATCAGGTGTATGTGTGGATGATGCGATTCATTGTGAAAGGCAGCGTACCAACGAAGATTTTTCATCGGTATCTTTAGGTTGGTTGAGAGCTGTTCCACTTGTGTTCGCAGCATGTCACGCCATCTCTCACCTCTGTTAAATCCAAGTCTTTCTGCATCCTCACGATGAAGGGAAACAATCATTGTCCACACATTTCCGTTATGATTATTAAGTTCCTCGGAAACTTTTGAAAGATTTATTGCAATTCCATCGTCAGTAAATAAACCATGCGATCCGAATTTCTGTGTACGAGGTCGGGTAGCAATATAATCTGCATAGGTTTTTGAGTCAGCTATCACATCAATATTGTTTTCCATTGTTCGAGAAATAAGTTCGGATGCATTGATTCGATTTGGTTTTGCAATGTAATCTGCATACTCTAATGACTAGCAGCATCGGGGAAGTCAAGCAACATTTTTTCAATAAATTGTTTTTGTTTACTGTTGCAGGAGCATACTTTTTTGAATCATCAATCATTTCTACACCTTCACGGGTAGCAATATATTTTATATATTTTCCTGCAGCGTTACTTCCGGGCTTAAGGTATTTAAATTTTGTGACGAGCTTCGCCATTTTTATTCATTACCTTTTTGCCAATAGTAAGCATCATCAAATGAAAAAGTACCGTTGAGTCTTTTGACTTCTTTGATACATTCTCCACGCAGTCTGTCGAGAGTAATCTTATCAACATCCTGAGAGGAAGCAATAAGATTCATTGTGATTGCAAGTTCAACTGCGATTTTAAATATTACACGAGTCAAACGATTATCACTTTCTTTGACAATACTTTTCAAAGAAGATGTTATTACATTCGGCAGATACACATCGTTCTTATTTGATGATACATAACCGGCATAAAAAATAATTGCTTTTTCAATAAATTCACTTTGACTTTTGCAATTGTCTTCTTTATATAACTTCTTTGCCATCTGCAAAGTTGAATCTTTAGCCCATAAAGCAAACTTGCGCTTTTCTTCCATATTTTCTGTTTTTTCATTCATACTGTTTTACACCTCATTTTTTCTGCAACTCCTTTTTTGACACCCTGTTTTGTGCCGACAAACAGGTGATTTCTTTAATGTTCAACACCCTGTGCAACCCACATGCCGTTTTTACAACCCCTAACACCGAAAGTATGAAAACGCCCTAACGCTCGGCGTTGCCGTGCGAAGTTAATCGAGTCGGGGAGCTCTGCAACCCGACTCTTTCTCCTGCTTAAAAATCGACCATTGTAATTACTGATAAATGACTTTGGCAACAATCCCTCGATTGGTCGATTTTTCAGTTCGCCTGATACTTTTCCGACTTTGAGTCAATCTCTCGACACAGGGCGAACAGCGGCTCGCCATCGGCTACATTTGCATCACCGCACCTTCGCTTTCTCCTTGCTCCATACAGATTTTAATTGTCGAGAGCTTTTCTTCATTGTACTGAACAGTCACTGATACTTTTCTCATTTACATACCTCCCATTTCCATTTCAAGATTTTCATCGTCATATAACCACTCATCCTCATCATAGCTCACATTATTCATATTGGTCTGTGATAAGTCCGTGTTCTTACTTTGCATATTTTCAAGACAGCTGTTTGACAGCTCGGCATAACACATTTTTGTTGAAAGAAATTTTGCATTTGTAAAATCGGAATGCATAAATCTGGCTCGTTCAAGATTGCAATTATCAAAGGTTGCATTTTTGAAATCACATTCTTCTGCTGTTATCTTTTTCATAATGCAAGTTTCAAATCTTGTATTATTGCAAGCTGAAAAGCACATTTCGGCATTTTCAAGATCGCATCCTATTATCTCTGCATCATCAAGAATAACATTGAGCATATTTTTGCCTGATAAATGCAAGTGTTCCAATCTGCAATTACTGAAGTCTGCTTGTTCACCGCCTGCATCATTCAGCCACAGAGTATGTTTTGCAAGCAGTATATCTACATCCTTTTGGTCAAGAACTCTTTTTACAGGCTCGTTGCTGATTCTGTTTAAAGTTATTTCAATGCAATCCTCATGCAGTATTGAGTCCTCAACCATTCCGCTATCCGTCAGCATATCGTCAAGAAGTGCTACATCTATAATTGGCTCTCCGGGAACATTGTATTTTTCAATGTCAACCTCGTACTCATCGTTATCTTCACTTAACCCGGCAGTTGCTTTTGCAAGTATATCATCAGCAACATCTGACATTCGTTCAATAAAGTTATTCAGCACGGGATATTTATTAAGAATAACAATCTGCCGAGCATTCGGGATATACGAATGGTATCTTGCATATTCACTGCCTTCGCTGTTGATGAGAAGTCCGTCACCTGTAGCATCGTTGATTAATAACAAGCAATGCAGTTTATTTCCATCGTAGAACATCGCATCAAGATTATCTTCAATATATATGTTGTCCTCAAGCAAGTGTTTGCACATATAATCAAATTTGGCAGAACTGATTGTTACTGCTCTTTCAATGATATATTCTTCATCACAGGTGTATGCATCCTTGAAATGCATATTCGCTCTGATTTTCATTTTCACACCTCCGTAAATAAAATTTGGCAGCCACTTATTTCTTGCGGCTGCCATTATTGGTTTGGTTGATTCTCAATAAGAAATGCGAAAAACTTTTCGTTTTTCGGTACAATGCAAAAGTATTGTACAAGCGAATGCTTCATTTCGTCATTCAACGAAAGCATTCGTAGCACAAAGTGCTGTCCAAATTCAGTGAGAGTTTGTGCTCTCCACTGAATTTGGAATGGACCCCTTTTTGAAAGCGGGGTACATCTATGCTTGAGTTATTCATTTGTTTCTTCATTCTAGTTGATATACGT
>ERZ791618.1032-NODE-1032-length-10772-cov-1.705888_pt1 | contig 10772 bp, 8 predicted proteins | sample MGYA00510059_ERZ791618 | MGnify/ENA primary metagenome ERZ791618 (study PRJEB30046, sample SAMN00715159) | human gut metagenome | study: EMG produced TPA metagenomics assembly of the A metagenome-wide association study of gut microbiota in type 2...
CACTTGGCTATGACGGTGGCGAATCTTGTCGTAATACATCAATTGAACTTTTTAGGCCACAAAGATAAGTCAAAGAACGCTTTAATCAATTATTCGATATAAACTCTATTATTTATAACTGATAGTAATGTTTTTAACAGGAGCTCCCTTTTCGTCAAGGAGGCGGATACAAAAATCGCTCATTCCGGGTCCGTTGATAACGGCTCCCCGGATAATATTCTTTCCTTTTTTTAAGGTCAGCCGCTTGGACAGGCAATCGTCTTTTACCATACGGCGGTCACCGGATAAAATGACAACTTCTTCACCATTCAGCCACCACATGGAGGCGGAATTTGAACCGACCGATATTCTGACATTCGGTATGTCCTCCGGACAATTGATAACAGTGACAGCCCAAAACAGTACGCCGTATATTTGTTTTTGAAGACTAGATGCAAAACGGAACAGCTTTACATTAAACAATTTACTGTCGAGAGCGTGCCAGGTTAGTTTCTGTTTACCGACTTTTACTTTGTCGCCGTCTTTGGGTAATACGGTGAATTGTCCGGGAAAATATTCGGTAGTAAAGGCCTTACGGATATAACTGTCCGTAAATACCGTGTTACTGCGGTTAGGCTTGTCGATAGGTTCGAGCAATAGCCAACGGCGGATAAAACCATCATCATCGGGTGATATGACATCGGTAGTACCCGGCGAAAAATAGGTAGCCAAACGAGAGGCGGTTTCTTTGTTCTGTGCATACCCCTGCACACTCATTAGAGTGGCGAAGCAAATCGCCAACCATACTCTGTAATAAGGATTTTTCATTGTTATGGTGTGTTTCTCAATAATACATAATTATTTAAATAGTAGTGGAGCAAATTCTTTCAGGCATCTGCGCCAAGTGAGAAATTCATGGGCAGTACCCGGAGATTCGTAATAGATGTTGTTGATACCGGCGGCTTTCAAACCATCGCTGAGTTTTTTGGTTCTTTCGGGATGTTCTTCCGAACCGATACCCAGGAAAAACACGTGGATGTTATCATTGAATGCCTTGCGGTCTTTGAAGATTCCGTTATAAGTTGTGTCTATATTCTTCAAGTCGATATTGCCTGCTCCACTGAAGCCACCGATATAAGCAAACTTGTCAGGGTTATTCAGCGTGGTGTTAAAAGTGAGAAGACCACCCCAGGAAAGTCCGGCCATTGCACGGTTGTCCCGGTCTGTCAACGTCCGGAAATTAGATTCAATGTGCGGAATGATTTCATTTACCAAAATGGCCGGAAATTGGGCACCGAATTTTGCTCTGGTATCGGCAAGGCTTTCGCCCGGCTTGTTTTTAAATACTTCGATATTGCCGTTGTCCATTACTACGATCATGGGTTTGGCCTTACCTTCGGCAATCAGATTATCCATGATGAAGTTCATCTTACCTTGGTTGGCCCAGCTTGTCTCATTTTCTCCCATACCGTGCTGCAGGTACAGTACCGGGTACTTTTTGGAAGGATTCTTATCATACTCTGCGGGTGTGTAGACGAGGCATCTACGCCATTCTTTACGAATGTCGGAATAATACCAGCTTTGGCTTATTAAACCGTGAGGTACATTCTTGATAGAATAATAGTCTACTCCCTTTTCTGGAATCTCAATACCGCTGACCCATTTGCCCATGCCGAAGAAGGGTTTGCCATTGGGGTCGGCTGTACTTACCCCATCTACTATTATTTGATAGTAATGGAAACCGACGACCTCAGGCTTTTCCGAAACAAGCGACCAGTATCCGTCTGCTTCTTTGGTCATTTCACCCCGGAAGCTGATTTCTACTTTTTTTGCATTAGGAGCAAAAACTCTGAAATGTACTCGCCGGTCTTCACCTATCCGGGGGATTCCGCGCCATTGATATTATGCTCATTAGGTACTGTACCCGCAGGAAATTCTTCTTGTTGGGCATACATAGTTAAGGGAAACACCGCTAAAAATAGAAAAATAAAGTTCAATGCGTTTTTCATAATTTGAATGTTTAAAATAATATATATTGATTACCTATTTTCACTATCATTTGAATAGAAGCGGGGCGAATTGATATAGGCTTTCGCGCCATACAGGCCAGGTATGCCCGCCCGGAGTTTCGAAGTATGTATATTTGATGCCTATCTGGTCGAAGCGTTTCATCATTATCTGGCAATTGTTGTAAGCTATGTCTTCTTTACCTCCCATGGAAATCCAAATTGTTTTAGCTTCGTATTATAGTCGTCTTTTTTATTTTGTAGCATTTTATAATATTTTTCGGTGTGTTACCCCCTCCAAAAGGAGTAGGATTAGCCCACCAGCCGGAACTAAATACTCCTAAGTAGGCAAAATAGTCGAGGTTGGGGATACCTGCGTTTAAAGTTTGGATACCTCCCATAGAGAGTCCTGCCAGTGCACGGTTGTTACGGTTGGCTTTTACGCGGAAATTTTTTTCTATGAATGGAATGCATTCTTTAAGAAGTTCGTTTTCGAAATCGTTAGTGTTGCCATCTGTCATGACGATAATCATAGGTTCTGCTTTCCCTTTTGCTATTAAATTGTCCATGATGATGTCGGTACGTCCCTGATTAGACCAGCCGCGTTCATCTTCACCCCCACCGTGTTGCAGATAGAGTACAGGGTAAGATGCGTGGATGTATCGTAGCCGGGAGGACAATATACGAACATACGCCTCCAGCTATTGGCTGTTTTGGAGAAATATCGTTTTATACGGATATCCCCGTGTGGCACATTGCTATATGGAAACGTGTATCACCATCCGGGTAAGGTATTTCCACGCCACTTGCCATCATACTACATCCGTAGAAAGATTCGCTGGCAGGATCGGCAACGGATACTCCGTCAATAATGAGAAAATAGTAGTGAAAACCTTGTGTAAGCGAGTCGGTAATACAACTCCATTCGCCATTAGTATTGCGTACGAGGTCGTATTTACGACCTAAATCGATTTGTACTTTTTGGGCGTCAGGCGCTTTATTTTGAATTCTATACGATTGCCGGTAAAAGGCGTGGGTACGTGGCATTGCGGACATTGAGCTCACTACGTTTGCCGGGCAGTGTAGATTCATCTTGTGTACGGCGGTTAGGTTGTGCCAGGAGAGCTCCTAAACACACGGATTGAAGTAATAGAAAAGTGAAAATTCTGTTCATAAATTCTGTGTTTTTTTGTTGTTGACTTCGCAAAGATAGCTGCATTTCCTACTCTTTTCTTTGTACTTTTAAACACTTTCCTTGCATTTTTAGATAATATAGGTGTGTACGTCCTTTATTTTCTTTAGTTCATTTGATTCTATATGTTGTATAGTTGTGTATTACATACATATTTATTGTTGTATTTTAATTTGTACAAACTTTCAATACGCAATATGTTGTATGTAACAGTATGAGGAAAAACATTTTATTCTTTCTTTTTATATTGTTTATTGTTGTATTATCTTTGTATAAAGAATCATAGTATATGAAAAACACTTTATTATTATATTTGCTTTTCTGTTATCGGAGTTCTCCAATGTAGCAGTGTCCCAGGATTTCGCTTTCTGTAATATTAATAATTTGTCAGGCATTTCCATGCGTGAAGTAACTGCTGTAGTGCGTGATGATGACGGTTTTGTTTGGGCTGCTTCACGTACTGGGGTTTTGCGGGTTGCGACTGACGATTATCAGCTCTACTCGCTTCCATTTACTACGACTGATGTGATGCAGATCAAGATGGCTTGTCGTGGCGGGTTGTTGGTTGTTGCTACTCAAAATGGACAAATATTCCGTTACAACCGTGTATTGAATAAGTTCGACCTCTGGTTTACGTTTTCATCATTATTGGGGAATGAGGATTGGGTTACTAATTTATTAATAGATGTTGATGGAAAAGTATGGATAAGTACTAGTACTGGTATTTTTTTATGGACGGGCGAAGAAATTGTACGGGCATTTGATAATATAGCAGGTATTTCTAATATGACGCTATTGGAAGGTTGTTATGCATTAGCTTTTGTACAATCGTCCATATACCGTATCAATACCCGTAATCGTACGAAAACTAAATTGCAGGGCCATCTTCCTTATATTATATCATCTGCTCGCTATGATGCGCATACCCATCGTGTTTGGATAGGTACCTATAATGCGGGATTGTGGCAGTATGACCTTATCGATCAAATGCTCCGGAAAGCTGCGATTCCACAATTTCCGAAACTTATTGTGCGGGATATTCTGATACCTGATACTACTTCGCTTTGGGTTGGTGTCGATGGTGGCGGTATATGGATACTTGATTCGGAAACTTGTCAAGTACGACAGGTATTACGTGAAAACCTTGATAACCCTTCTTCTTTGCGTGGTAATAGTGTTTACTCCTTGTTGGTCGATGACCACCGGGTATGGACAGCTACTAATAGTGGAGGGTTACAGTATACAGAAATAACACGTTCCAACGTGGAACATTTAGTACATGGTATCAATAATCCGCAATCGTTACATAATAATGAGGTAAACCATATCGTTACCGATAGTCGGGGAAATCTTTGGATTGCGACCAATGACGGTATCAGTCTACGTGAGGCTTATACTCATAGGTGGAAACAGTTATATAGGGGATGCCAGCAGGTATTCTTATCGTTGGCCACTGATAAGAAAGGACGTATTTATGCTGGAACTTATGGTGAAGGACTCTACGTATTGGATGAAACTACAGGTCGTAAACTGCATCATTATACAAGCCGTGATGGCAATATATTCGGTGCGGGTGGTTTTGTGTTTGCAACCTATGTGGACAGCGAGGGCGATGTGTGGATGGGAGGCGTTAAAGGTAATGTATACTGTTGCAATGCCATCGATGGGAAACTTCGGACATATGATACACAACCTGTTTATTGTTTTGCAGAACTTTCACCCGGACAAATTTTATTGGGATGTGCATATGGTTTGCTACTGATGGATAAGGAAACTGGTAAATTAGATATCCTTTTATCTGGTTATACTGTACATGATATTGCTGTTGCAGACCGTATTATATGGGTCTGTACTTCAGGAGGGGTGATAGGTTTGAATATGCATACAGCTGAACAAGTACGCATTACTACACAGCAGGGGTTACCAAGTAATTATACTAAAAGTATACTATTGGCTAACAATAATTTGTGGATAGGTACAGATAACGGATTGTGTTGTTATAATCTTTTTCATAAACAAATACGGACATTTGCTACTCAACCACAGTTAGCAAATGTGTCGTTCAGTGTTAATGCTGCTTGCCAATTGCCTGACGGTCGACTAGCTTTCGGCAGTAACAATGGAGTTGTTTTATTTTATCCCAGCAAAATTAATACAATTCATCCTTCGGGACGTATCTATTTTTCGGATATACATGTATCGGGACGCTCTATTCGGGAAACGGTTGATTTTAATTTATCTGTTCCTATCGACAGTCTTTCTACATTGCATTTGAATTATCCGCAAAACTCTTTTACATTGTCGGTACTTCCGCTAGGATGCGTCAGTAAGTCTGTCTCCTTTTCATGGAGGTTAGTGGGGCAGGATGAAACATGGAGTACTTATACCACTAACCGATATATCAACTATACCAATTTACCGGCTGGAAATTATACGCTTTGTATCCGGTTGTACGATGGTAGCCTGCTGTCACAGCGGCAACTTTCTATTGTTGTTGAGCCTCCATTTTGGCAAACGGTATGGTTCCGGTTATTGGTGGTAACTGTAATCATTAGTTTGCTGTTTCTTGTCATTCGCTATTATGTACAGTATTTGCATCATCGTTACTCTAATGAGAAAATACGCTTTTTTACACGTATGGCACATGATATACGTACTTCATTGATGCTTATTAAAGCACCTATAGAGGAGTTACATAAGGAAAAATCTCTTTCGCAGTGGGGAACCAGGTGTTTAACACTAGCTTCTGAACAAACTGCACGGTTATCCGACACGGTTACTCAGTTGCTTGATTTCGAAAAGCTGGATGTTGGATGCGAACAGCCGTTGTTTACCGACTTTAATCTAACCGATCTCATTAGACGGCGTACCGGAATATATGCTTCATATGCTGCCGGAAAACAAATAGATATTAAGGTTGACCTTATGCCGGAGGATTATTGGGTACAGGCCGATGTGCGTATGCTGGAAAGGGTGGTCGATAACCTGCTTTCCAATGCAGTAAAATATTCTACCTCTGGAGAACTTATTGAAGTGACTTTTACCGGAAAGGCGACTGAATGGGTGCTGCGTGTCAAGGATTATGGTATAGGAATCAGCAAAGCGGCGCAGCGTAAGTTGTTTCATGAGTTCTACCGCAGTGATAATGCAGTGAATGCGCAGATTGTAGGTTCAGGCATCGGCTTGTTGATGACAAAAAGATATATTTCCATTCATGGTGGAAAGATTACCGTAACCAGTGAACTCGGGGTAGGGACTACTTTCGATATTACGGTACCTTTACGGCTTGCTTCCCAAATGAAAACTGCCGATGTGCCCGTAGCAGATAAAATTGAGATGTCTGAAAACGGAGATTTGGCGGTACACGATATGCATATCCTTATTGTAGAAGACAACCATGCTTTATGCGAGTTCATGGTACATCCATTGCGTGAGCATTTTCGTGTAACTACAGCTAATGACGGGCAGCAAGCTTGGGAGATGCTGAATGACTTGCAGCCCGACCTCATTGTTTCCGATGTGGTTATGCCGCGTATGGATGGATTCGAACTTTGCCGTAAAATTAAGTCTACTTACGAAACATCTCATATTCCGGTAATTCTGCTTACTGCCCTTTCCGATAAAACCAACCAATTACACGGATTGGGGCTGGGAGCTGATAATTATTTAGTTAAGCCGTTTGATATGGCGTTGTTAGCAAGTCGCATAACTTCTATCATCTGTAACCGGCGTACAGTGCTTCAGAAAGCTTTGGAAGCAAAGCGCGATGATGTACGTTCTATTGTAGCCAATCGTATGAATGATGAATTTATCAAGAAAGCTGTCGAGTGCGTACGTGCCAATATTGCTAACGAGAACTTCGGTAAAGAAGAGTTTGCCTCTGCCCTTGCTTTGAGTCAGTCTTTACTTTATAAAAAAATAAAGGCACTTACTAATTTATCAGTAGTGGAATTCATTCGTTCTATCCGATTGAACTATGCTGTGGAGAAACTTCGTTCGGGAGAATATAATGTGACGGAAGTGAGTGAGATGTGTGGGTTTAACACATCAGCTTATTTCAGTAAGGTCTTTAAAGAATATTTTGGAAAAACACCTACAGAGGTTATGCAAAACTCTACTTTATAAGTTAAAATTGAGCATGTGATAAAGTAAGAGCTGAACTTCGGGAGGAGTTCAGCTCTTAATCTCACTGTCTATTCACCACTTGGATTTTGCTTTAGATTAGGATTAACGGAAATTGCATCAAATGGGAATGCGAAGTATTCATGCTTGCCTTTTATGAAACCTGTTGTTCCACTGTTGGGATTTGAATACTCTACATAGATACGATGCTTAGGTTCGCCTTTTGTGAAAAATGCATCGTAAGCAGTAGGTATGTTTTTACCATTATCTTTAACACCATCTGTATCGCCCCAACGCACCATATCCGGGAAACGAACTCCTTCAAGCCACATTTCGAAACTCTTCTCTTTTTTTACATCTTCCAATGTAAGTTGAGTAGAAACATAATCGGAACCTGCACGATTTTGAACATCCTGAAGACATTGAAGACCAAGACCATCTGCATCGTCTGTTTGTGCACAAGCCTCAGCATACATCAACAGAACTTCGGCATAACGGAAGATCGTGAGATTTTTGAATCCCCAACTACCTTTTGTGTTATCCTCTTTCCAAGCAACGAATTTATTGGCAAAATATTCTCCAACGCCATAAAGACCTGTCTTGTCCTTAATGCCAATTTGATCGGATGTTTCAAGTTGTGCACGGGTTAATCCCTTGCCTTTGGTTCCATTCCACTCCATTTCGTAGAGAAATTCGTCAGCGGTGAGGAAGGTTGATTTACGGCGATAAGAATCACCGTCATTGGCTAACATACGTGCTGCAAAGTCTTCACGAATGGCATGCCCCCCCCAACCGTCAACACCTATGAATGAAGGCATGGAAGCTAACTTGTCAGTCCGCCAGTTCCAAAATTGGATAAACATCCAGCCTGTACGCTGAATATAGTTACTCCACTCACCGATGTTTGCATTTTCCACCACATTAGCTTGAAAAATCATTTCTTCGCAGAGGTCTCCTGATGTGTGGAATAGATTTGCCCAGCGATTACCGGGTACAAGTTCGTATTTTCTAGATTGGATAACTTGTTTGAGGTTATTTTTTGCACCTGCATAATCTCCCATAAAGAGACGAGCCTTACCTGCGAGGGTAAGAGCAAAGCCCTTGGTAACTTTTGAAGCCCCCACTTTGTCTGTCGGGCTTGTGCGTTCATCAAGGTCATTTACCACAGCTTCTGCCTCTGATGCACACCATTCGAGGAGTTTGTCATGTCCACCTTCATAGTTAGTGGGTTTGATATCTGCTGAGAGAACATGGTCTACTAATGGAGGACAATTCCACCCGATAGCAAGTGTGAAATGTGCCCAAGCACGGAGTGCGCGAGCTTCAGCACATACACGTTTCTTGATGTCCGTAGTAGGTTCTATATTATCAAGAATAAGGTTACAGTCATAAATTACTCCATAAAGTCCCCAATAGGCATTCTTGATAACTTCGTTCTGTGAGTCATAACGAAACTCATTGAGTTGTGCGCCAAAGTCATTGTCGCCATAATAATTACCCGCTGCTAGCATGTCGTCACCGGGTTCATTGAAGAGTACAGGAAGAGCGATGTAAATACCTTCGTTACCAGCAATGTTCAAACAGAATGATTGGTAGAGGTTGTTAAGCGCATTCTGTGCGTCATCATCGGTCTGGTAGAAACTTTCAAATGGGATGACACCTTTTTGCTCAATGTTGAGACGATCCTCACAAGCGCTGAAGAGTAATGTAGCACTTAAAAGTGAATATATAATCTTTTTCATAATGAATATACTTTTTTGAGTTTTTTCAGGTAAAACTTGTCCCGGTTAGAATGAGAAACTTGCACCGAATGAACACTTCTTCATGGTGGGATACGAACCTATGTCGAAGCCAGCACCACCATTTCTGCCTGTGGTTGCAGTTTCAGGATCCATTCCCGGATAACTGGAGAATGTAAAGAAATCGTCCAAAGACACAAAGAAGCGGAGATTCTTGATTGCCACTTTCTGAGTGAGTTTCTTGGGCAAAGTGTAGCCGAGTTGGAGTTGTTTGATCTTGAAGTAAGAACCGTTGAACATAGAAGCGCTTGACCCCCAAAAATTAAGGTCAGTAGCTACTTGGCTCGGTGCAGGCATGGAGGCCCCTTTGTTCTCTGGAGTCCAAGCATTGTCCATATAGTATCTCAATGAGTTGCGTAGCGGGCTGTCTGCACGATAGAGAATGTTGAAAATTTTATTGCCTGCTACGCCGGTACCGAATGCCGTAAAGTCAAATCCTTTGTATTCGAGATTAATAGTAATGCCGTAAGTGAACTTTGGAATGGCACTGCCGATGTCTGTCATATCCTCGTCTGTCAATTCTGAAGAGTTCACAATTTTACCTTCACGATTGCGGAATCGGGGGGCACCAGTTTCGCTATCGACGCCGACATAGTCAAATGCACGGAAGTACCAGATGGAATGCCCTTCTTCAAATGCAGTATGTACTTTGTTGTTTGTGCCGTCTACACCACCTTTGCTGGCTGTAATGCGTGGGAGATCGTCATAAAGGTAAGTTACTTCATTTTTCAATGTAGAGAAGTTCGCATTGATACTGTATGCAAGGTCACCGATATGGTCTTTCCAACCGGCTTCGAATTCAAAGCCTTTGTTATTTACTTTACCAGCGTTTACGGTGGTTTGGTTTGTATAAACCTCGGGAACCGGATTGATTTTTACAAGAAGATCTTTTGTGTTTTTGTTGTAATAGTCAAGACTTACCGTCAGGCGGTCGTTCAGGAAACGCATGTCAAGGCCGAGGTCCAACTGTTCGGATGTCTCCCATTTGAGATTTGGATTGGCGAGTCCAGAAGGATAAGAACCGTAGTATTGTTCGGGGTTGTCTCCGTACTGGTACCAGGCTGCATTGTAGCTAATGGGTGCGGTGTATGGATAGTTGTTGAGCACATTTACATTACCGTTACGTCCCCAAGATGCACGGAACTTCAAGAAGGAGATAATATCGCTGCTGATATTTTCTTTGATGAATTTTTCATTACTGATAGTCCAACCTACGGCCAAAGAAGGGAATTTCCCCCAACGTTTGTCAATTGGCAGTTTGGAAGTATCAAATGCATCAGCACGGTAGTTGAACTGCAAGCTATAACGGTTGTCGAATGTATAGAGCAGACGACCAAAGTAGGAGAGACTGGTTGAAATACCCGGAAGGTTTCCGATGCTTTTTGTTGTAGTTGAAGCTGAATTTACATAGTCGAGATACTTAAAATTATCAGCATCGCCGGAGAGAATTTTATTACCGCCTGTACCGGTTGCTGAAGCTGATACATTATCCGAACGGTCTTCTGTATAGGACATACCGATCATAACGCCTATGTTGTGTTTATCAAATAATGTCTTGTTAAAGTTTGCAAAGTTTTCCCATTGGTAGTAGTGGCTGTTATTAGCGTTGGCCGAGATGGAATAGTTATCGGCTTTGGCTTGTCCGTTCATGTAATAGGGTTCGGAGTAGTCTGG
>ERZ791618.1034-NODE-1034-length-10763-cov-2.808741_pt1 | contig 10763 bp, 10 predicted proteins | sample MGYA00510059_ERZ791618 | MGnify/ENA primary metagenome ERZ791618 (study PRJEB30046, sample SAMN00715159) | human gut metagenome | study: EMG produced TPA metagenomics assembly of the A metagenome-wide association study of gut microbiota in type 2...
CTCAGCAGGGGGCGGGCGCGCCGGGCCCGGGGGGCCGCGCCGCCGTCGGGCAGGTCATCGCGTGTAACGGAGGTTACCACCACATGCCGCAATCCCATCAAACGGACGCTTTCGGCGAGTTTGGCGGGTTCTGAAGGATCGGGCGGCAGAGGCCGGCCCGAAAGGGTGGCGCAGAATCGACAGTTGCGCGTACAGATTTCACCCAGTATCATGAAGGTCGCTGTCCTGCGGCTCCAGCATTCGGCTTTGTTCGGGCATAGACCGCTGCTGCAGATCGTGTGCAGGGAGTGGTCCCTGACGATGCGTTGCACGTCCGCGTATTCTGCGGTGCGGTGAAGCCGGATTTTCAGCCATTCCGGTTTTTTCAGGACGTTTACCTTCTCTTCATGCAATTTCGGCATTTTAAGTTCATTATTTTCCCAATTGATGCAAAAATACAAAAAATATCAATCGCTTCTCCTTTCTGTTGCGAAAAAGATGAAAAAAGCCTTTGCAGGCGCAGGGGAGGCGGTCGGTCCGGTGCGAAGGACCAGCCGGGGCCGGATGTCGGAACGGGAGGGAGGAGTATGCGGAGAGCGCATCCGGAACGGCTCCCGATGCGCTCTCCGCAATATGTTCTGTCGGCGGCACCGTTCTCTCTGTCCGAGGTGCAGCTGCCATTGCCAGGCCGTGCGGAGCGTTTCTTCGAGCGGCCGCTCGGCACGCCAGCCCAGGAGGGTGTTCGCCAGCGTGGGATCGGCCCAGATCGCCGTGATGTCTCCGGCGCGGCGCGGCGCAAAGCGGTAGTTGAGTTTCAGTCCGTTGGCCCGTTCGAATCCGCGGACCAGCTCCAGCACCGAAACGCCCCGTCCGGTGCCGACGTTGAAGACCTCGTAAGGGGTGGCGCCGCGCTCTTCGATCAGGCGGTGCAGGGCAGCTACGTGGGCGCGGGCCAGATCGACGATGTCGATGTAGTCGCGGATGCAGGTGCCGTCGGGCGTCGGATAGTCGTTGCCGAAGATGCTCAGGCATTCGCGGATCCCGGCGGCGGTCTGCGTCACATAGGGGACCAGGTTCTGGGGGACGCCTCTCGGAAGCTCGCCGATCAGGGCCGAGGGATGCGAGCCGATCGGGTTGAAGTAGCGCAGGGCGATGCCCCGCAGACCGGGATGGGCGGCGACGGCGTCGCGCAGGATGTCTTCGGAGATCTGTTTGGTGTTGCCGTAAGGCGACGTGGCGGGCTTGCGGGGCGTCTGTTCGGTGACGGGCTGGGCGTCGGGTTCGCCATATACGGTGCAGGAGGAGGAAAAGAGGATGTTGGGCCGTCCGAAATCGCACATCAGCTCCACGACGTTCAGGAACGAAAGCAGGTTGTTGCGGTAGTATTTGAGCGGTTCGGCGACCGACTCCCCGACCGCTTTCGACGCGGCGAAGTGGATGACCGAACGGAATTCGTGGCGTTCGAACAGCCGTCGCATCGCCTGCAGGTCGCAGCAGTCGATCTGCTCGAAGGGCACTTCGGCGCTCGTGATGCGGCGGACGCCCTCCACGGCCTGAAGGTCGGAGTTCGAGAGGTTGTCGGCGATCACCACATCGAATCCGGCCTGGATCAGCTCGACGGCCGTGTGCGATCCGATGTATCCGGCGCCGCCCGTTACCAGTACTGTTTCTTTCATAAGGCTATGTCGTTTGAATTTCTGAATTTTTAGCATTGTTCTTCCTGCCTTCCCTGTTGCCGGATGGTTTTCCGCTGTCGGCTACTGCCGTTTCGCGGCATTCGGGTCGTTTGTTCCGGCTTCTCGCCCCTTCCCGGTGGTAGAGGCCTTGAGTTGCGATTCCGAAAAATCGGGACGGTACGATTTCATAATCGGGCCTGTCTTTCGTCTGCGGGGCCTTTTACAGTTCCTGCATGGCCAGGCAGTCGGAACGGTCGTCGGGTGAATCCCCGTTTATTTGGCGGCGTACACCACCTTTTTGGTTTCGAAGAACGCTTCGTCGAAGAATGCGGGGATCGGGTACTCCGTCCACTTCATACCGGTACGGCTCAACTCGTCCGCGAGGTCGCCGCCCTTGAGGTAGAGGATGCCGTTGGGCAGGGCGCCCTTTTGCCCCCGGTCGATCTTATCCCACACCCTCAAACTATAACTCCACAGGAGAGACTATATGTATCTTCGACGAAGGTCGGCATCTCCGTCACGGCGCGGGAAACCACATAGTCGTACCGTTCGGGAAGCGTTTCGGCCCGGGCGCAGAGGGGGGTGAGGTTGGCGAGGCCGAGTCCCTCCGCAACGCCCTGTACGACCTTGATTTTCTTGCCGATCGAGTCCACGGCCGTGAAATGCGCCTCGGGGAAGAGGATCGCCAGCGGAACGGACGGGAAGCCGCCGCCGCACCCCACGTCGAGCACCCGCGCTCCCGGGGCGAAGGGGCAGACCTTGGCGATGGAGAGCGAGTGCAGCACGTGCCGCAGGTAAAGTTGGTCGAAATCCTTGCGCGAGATCACGTTGATCTTGGTGTTCCAGTCGGCGTACAGTGCGTACAGCGCTTCGAATTGCCCGCGCTGCGGGCGGGTCAGGTCGGGGAAGTATTTGTCGATCAGGGCAATCATAAGGTTTGTGGGCGTTGAAGTTTTTTTTAGGCAGGTCGGAGTGGTTCGTTCTGCGGCGTTCGCCGGTCGGAAACGTCAGGATTTTTCATCTGCGGCGATCAGGCGGCACATCTGCTCCCGGGCGCGGTGGATCTGGGTCTTGACGGTGCCCAGCGGGAGTTCGAGCTTCATGGCGATCTCTTCGTAGGAGTACTCTTCGAAGAAACGCATGACGATCAGTTGTCGGTAGCGCGGCGGCATGGCCTGGAGGTAGCGTTCGATCTGCGTGCGCTGCTGTTTGCGGATGATGTTCTCTTCGGGCGTGGGGTTGTTGGAGGGCGGTGCCGTGAATTTGTCGTCGATGGGCAGGTCCTCCTGGCGCCGCCGGATGAAATCGACGAAGGTGTTCCGGGCGATGGTGTAAACCCACTGTCCGAAGGTGTAGGCCGGGTTGTAGCGGTGGATGTTGATATAGACTTTGATGAAGGTTTCCTGCAGCAGGTCGTCGGCGTCCAGGGGGTTGTTGGTGCGCTGTATGAAAAGCCGGTGTATAGCCTCCTTGTAACGCTCGAAAAGGTATTCGAAGGCGATGTTGTCGCCCTGCAATACCAGCTCCACGAGCACCCGGTCGTCGGCTATGATATAGTCGGCTATCTCCATACCCGCTCGTCTTTGCGCAGCAGCAACAGCCCCAGCAGCAGGGCGAAAAACGGACTCAGCAGGTCGTACAGGAAGTAACGTCCGCAGATTTTCTCTTCACCCAGGCGGCGGCTGATGCGCCGCGCCTCGACGAGTACGATCGCAAAACGCGCGAGCAGCAGTACCCCTGCGGCGATCTTGAATTCCCAGGGCATCACCGCCAGGGCGACGATCGCCGCCAGCCAGAAGAGAATGCGGCTGCCCAGTTCCCACTGGATGAAGTTCTTGACCCACAAGGGATAAAAAGGAATGGCTCCCCCGAAGAAACGCTGGGTGCCGATCCACCACTTGAGCCCTCCCCAGCTCTTTTCACGCAGGGTGGCGCGGGGAGAGAGGACCACGCTGACATTGCCGGGGGCGATGATCCGCGACATGAACAAATCGTCTTCGCCGATATTCATATTGAGGTGGCTGAAGCCGTTGGCGCCGAAATAGAGCCGCTTGGTGAATCCGTAGTTCTGGCGCATGCCCCGGTAGGGTCTGCCGCATACGGCGCTTGAGATCCAGTCCACCGAGTGCATCATCCGCCAGGTGCGGATCAGGTAGCTCGCAAACCCTTTCCCGCGCTCCATGCCGCAGTAGCCGAGCACGATTTCGCCGCGCCGGAAGCCGTTCGCCATGAGCGAGAGCCAGCGGTCCGAGGTGGGGTACACGTCCGGTGTGGTGAAGAGAAGGTGCTCGTAATGGGCCGATTTGATCCCGACGTTGAGCGCCATTTTGGGCGAGATCGGGAAGCGGGGATTCAGTTCGATCTTGGTGGCCGTAATCTGTGGGAACGACTGTTTGATGCGGACCAGGTCGTCGTAGAAGTCGGTGTCCCGGCCTACATAGACGATCACCACTTCGAAGTCGGGGTACTCCTGGGCGACGATGAGCGGCAGGATCTCCTCCACGAAGGCGTAATCTTCCGAGAAGAGGGGAATCACCACCGATACCGGAGGGGTTTCGGAGAGGATCTCCGGACGCCGGGTGTCCTTGTATTTGGGTATGCGCCCGTAAACGAACAGGTAGTAATATAACTGGATCCCGAACATGACCAGAAGGACGCCCGCGAGGGCCGTGCCTTCCCAGCCGTAATGAGTGATGATGCGATTGAAAAATTCCATGGCGTATGCGTTATGGCGCGTCCGGGACGGTGAAGGTCGGACGCGGAGCCGAATTCGTTCGAATCGTGCCGAAATGCGGCCGGTCGATACGGAAAACGGATTCCACGCAAAGATAAGGATTTTATCCGAATCGGTGTCCTGCCGCCGGAAAATTCGCGGCGGTGGCCCGAAGCGAACCACGCCGTCCCCGAGGTGCGGGAGAGGACGGTTTGCAGAGGCGGAAGCATGCCTTTGCGGGTCGGGTCGGATGAGGTTACGCCGTTACCGAAACGGCTGTTTCCCGTACGGCGGCTTCGGCTTGCGGTGTCGGCTGCAACTCTTCGGGTCCGCGATGCCGGTTGCGGTAGGTCGCGGGTGTCATGCCGTATTGTTTGCGGAAGAGTTTGATGAAGTGCGAGGTGTTGGGAAAGGCGCATGCGGTGCCGATTTCGGCGATCGCCTTGTCGGTCGAGATCAGAAGCAACCGGGCATGGATCAGGCGTTGCCGGATGAGCCATTGGTGGGGCGAGGTCCCGTAGATGCGGAAAAATTCCTTTTTGAACGAAGTCAGGGAGCGGTTGCAGCGTTTTGCGATCTCCTCGACCGAAATATCGGAAAAGATGTTGGAATAGACGATTTGCTGGAGGTTGTCCCGGGCCGCATCGACGTTGCCCAGCAGCTTGCTTTTGATGCAACAATCCCCGTGCGAAACGATCAGGTAGAGCAGTTCGGTCATTTTGAGGTTTTCGGCGGTCGGGTCGTCCAGGAGCGATCCTTCCGTGAGGCAATCGTCGATGTGGCTGAAAAAACGCCGGATCGAACTCCAGCCCGGCATCGTGGCGTGGTTCAGGGTACGGCAGTCGTCGCACTGGTGGTTGTTGGTGATATTCAGCTTGTAGGCGATGTTGAGGTGCAGCAGGATGCGTTGCAGCTCTTCCGAGGTATAGCGAACGAGGATCTGTTCGTAGGGATGTCCCTGCGCGGGGATGTTTTTGGTATAGTGGCAACCCATACCGAGGAAGAAAAGATCTCCCTGGGAGAACTTGTAGCATTTATCGTCGTAATAGACGTATTTTTCTCCGTTGAGGATATATCCGATCACGCAGCGGGTGAACTTATGGGTTTCGATGCCGTTGTTGGAGGCCGATACATACTTTTCGATCGACGGATTAACGGTTTGGGTGTCGTAGGATTCGTTCATAATCGGAAGATTTTATGGCTCGATGAAGGCCGGTGTCCATAGCCTTTTATCGAAGATTATGAATCAAATATACAATCTAAGGTTGTATATTTCAAATTAAAATAGGAAAAAATTAGATCGAAAATGTTAAAATATATACTATTTCAACATTTTACGCGTTTTTTATTGCAATATATTTACAATGCAAGTGATGTACAAAATGAGATACAGCAGAGTTCCGACGGTACGTTGGATGCGGATGAAGGTCAGGGGCATGAGCAGTGCTGCGGGTACGGCTGCGACGGCCAGCAGTCCCGGCGTGACGCTCGGTACCGCTATCAGGCAGCCCGTCACCGTAAAGAGCAGGATGGTGTAGGTCAGCATGCCCCGGGCTTTGATGCTTACCGTGCGGAAACTGATGAGTCCGAAGAAGATGGCGCAGAGTACGATGAAAAGGACGATTCCGAGAAGTGCGGGGACGAGCGGAGGCGTATTGGCGAAAATCCGGTATCCGCTGTCGCTGACGAAGGAGTGCCATAATCCGGCGGGGGTATCCAGGGGATTGGCTCCCTGCCCCCAGGCGATGTAGCAGACGGCCAGGAAAGGGAGTACGACGCTGCACAGCGATACGAAGACTTCGCGCAAGGTCCGTCGGAAGCAGAATGCTGCGGCCAGGACCAACAGCGGCAGGGGAAGCAGCGGGGCATAGAGCAGCGGCAGCAGCCCCAGGAAAAACGAAGCCCGGAACACGGCTCCGATCGCGTAGCCGTTGCGGAAGCAGGCGAAGAAGTTCTGGGTCGATAACAGCAGGACGAACGCTGCGACGGATTCCGTCAGATACTCCCGACCCAGAAGGATTCCGCAGGCGACCAGTCCGTACAGGGGGATGGTCAGCGTACTGCTGACGGGGTAGAGTCCGTAGCGGACCGCCAGCCTCCCGCAGAGAATGCCCGTCAGTAGGAGCAGGCCGCCGCAAAGGATGCGGGAGCAGCGGGGGAATCGTTCCTGGAACAAGCCGATCAGGTCACCCAGCGGGGTGGAAATCATCGTTTCCGGAGCCGGTGAAATAGTTGTCCCGGTCGTCATGGCGGCTGCGATGACGACCAGTATGGACGCGATGGCCAGCAGTAAGGGTTGGCGGATAATGTCCGGTTTCATGGTTCGACGATGGTTTTGTCCGAATGCGGGCTGCGGTTTCTGTTCCCGGCAAGGTGCCGAAAATTCAGCATTGCGTTCGCTTGTCGGAAACGGCCGCTACAAAGGCAATTATATCTTTCGATGCACACTCTTATCCGACGATTGCAGCGCCGAATCCGAGGGGCGCTTATTCGTGGTCCGAAGCCGCGCCTGTAAGGCTGCCCTCCCCTAAATTTCCTCCTCGGAGGGAACTCGGGGCGCAACACTCCCCCAAAGGTACATTGGAGTATATAATCCCGGCTACAAAATTAGGAAAAAAGCGGACGAAACCGTAATTATTTTGGAACCATATACGATTTTATTCCGGATCTGTTTCTGGTCCCGGGACTTTGCCTCGAACGGCCGTTGTCTGCCGCCTTGGGCGGTAGTTACGGTTCCGTACTGAAGCCTGCCTCCTGCTTTTCGGAGGAATTTCGGGGAGGCTCCGGCAAATCCGGGGTGATCGAAACGTCGGTGTAAAATTGGATATGATTGCCGATATTTTTAATTTTGCGAAAATGCGTGCGGTATTTCGGGGAGGTCCGAAGCGTTTCGGCGCACACCCCGGGTTCCCTTGTTTTTGCGGAGATCGGCGCTGGCTTGTCGGTTTTCGAAGGGGGCATCGAAATCGTGCGATAATAACTTTGTTTCGGATGTTGGAGAATTGCTACCAGAAAGAGCTGCCCGAAGCCGGGTGCGACGAGGCGGGGCGCGGGTGCCTCGCGGGGCCTGTTTTTGCCGCTGCGGTGATGCTGCCTCCGGACTTCAGCCACCCGTTGCTGAACGATTCGAAGCAGATGACCGCGCGTCAGCGCGATTTGCTGCGTGCGATCGTCGAGCGCGAGGCCCTTGCCTGGGTCGTAAAGGCCGTTTCTGCCGAGCGGATCGATCAGATCAACATCCTGAACGCTTCGTTCGAAGGAATGTCGCTGGCGGTCGCGGAATTGCCGATCCGTCCGGGATTTCTGGCGATCGACGGCAACCGGTTCCGCACGACGCTCGACATTCCGTATCGCTGCATCGTCAAGGGAGACGGCAAATATGCGGATATTGCCGCCGCGTCGGTGCTGGCCAAGACCCACCGCGACGAATATATGGAGCGCCTCGCCGGGGATTTTCCCGAATACGGTTGGGAGCGCAACAAAGGTTATCCGACCCGCGAACATCGCCTGGCGATCCGCCGTTACGGGCTTACGCCCCACCACCGGCTGACGTTCAATGCCGGGATCGACCAGTTGGAGCTGTTCTGACGCCGCTTGTGAGGAATTCTGCCATACCTCCCCTCCGGGGCTGAAATAAAGGCAATCATATCTTTCGATGTACATTCTTATCCGACGATTGCAGCGCCGAATCCGGGGGCGCTTGTTCGCGGACCTGCGCCGCATCTGTAATTCGGCTCCTCCTTTAGGAAGGAACTCGGGGCGCTGCGCTCCTAAAGAGGTCTGATGAAGCAGTAAACGCAAAAATAAAAAACGCCCGACGATCGGGCGTTTTTCTATCGGATGCAGGCCGTCGCCAGCGGACGGCCGTCGTTATTTTACCGGTATTTGTTGCTGATCAGCGTCATGAACTCCTGGCGCGTAGGCGGGTGCGAGAGGAATACTCCGGTGAATGCCGAGGTAGTCGTGGCCGAACCCTGCTTTTCGACGCCCCGCATCTGCATACACATATGGCTGGCTTCGATCACGACGGCGACGCCCATCGGGTTGAGGGCTTCCTGGATGCAGTCGCGGATCTGCACCGTCAGGCGTTCCTGCACCTGCAGGCGGCGGGCGAAGCTCTCCACCATGCGGGCGATTTTCGAAAGGCCCGTGATGTATCCGTTGGGGATGTACGCCACGTGCGCTTTGCCGTAGAAGGGCAGCATGTGGTGCTCGCAGAGCGAGTATAATTCGATGTCCTTCACCAGTACCATCTGCCGGTACTCCTCCTTGAAGGTCGCCGAGCGGATGATCGCCAACGGATCGTCCTCGTAACCCTGCGTGAGGAACGACATGGCCTTGGCCACCCGTTCGGGGGTTTTGAGCAGACCCTCGCGTGCCGGGTCTTCGCCCAGCAGTTCGAGAATCGCCTTATAGTGTTCGCGGAGTTTTGCGATCTTCTCGGGCGAGAAGTTCTCCTCCTTTTGGTATCGTTTCATTTCCATAAGCGGGGCAAAGGTAGCTTATTTCCCCCGGTTATGCAAAAATTCCGCTAATTTACGCACGGCGCGGCCCCGGTGCGAGAGAGCGTTTTTCTCTGCCGGGTCCATTTCTGCGTAGGTCTTGGCACTCCCTTCGGGAATGAAGAGCGGGTCGTAGCCGAAGCCTTCGGAGCCCGAAGCGCACTGGGCGATGTGCCCCTCGACGATCCCTTCGAAGAGGTGCTCCTCGCCGTCGAGGATCAGCGAGATGACCGTGCGGAAGCGGGCCCGGCGGTTGCCGACGCCCTCCAGGTTGCGGAGCAGGAGTTCGTTGTTGGCGGCGAAGTCGTGCCCGTCGGTGGCGTAGCGGGCCGAGTGCACACCCGGTGCACCGCCTAATGCTTCGACTTCGAGTCCCGTGTCGTCGGCGAAGCAGTCGCAGCCCGTGCGGTCATGAACGTAGCGGGCTTTCTGCGAAGCGTTTCCCGCGATGGTGTCCTGTTGTTCGGGAATCTCCTCGGTGATGCCGACCGAACGGGGTGTGACGAGTTCGAAATCCGGGCCGAGAACGGCTTGCACTTCACTCAATTTGTGGGCGTTATTGGTTGCAAAGATGATTTTCATAGACGTATCGTATTGTTCGGTTTCGTCGAATTTCCGGATCATTTCGGATTGCTTGCGTGTGCTGTGTGTTTTTGCGGAACCCGGGTGATGGCTTTCCGTCGAATCGCAACGGATTCCTTTGTGCTACGTGCGGGGAGTTTCGAGCAGCTCCAGCCGGTGATCCGCCTCGATCTTGTCGATGATCGTCTTGACGAGCGTATCCATTTCGGAACCTTCGGAGTAGTCGGCCGGGCAGACGTGGCTTACGCGATTGTCGCGGATCAGGCCGTTCAGTTCGCGCCGGGCGTTTCGGATCTCGGGGTTATAGACGGCGATCGAATGTCCGCCGGAGTTCTTCACCAGCCGCATGCAGGGGATGTCGGTCGTACCGTCGCCCACGTAGATCATGCGCCGGAAGGGTACCGGGCGCTTGTCCTCCTCGATGTACTGGTTCACGAGCTTGCTGTCGAAGACCGATTCGACGCCCTTGTTGATCTTGAAGATGAACTGGGTCTTGTTGGTGTAATTGACCGCTACGGCGGGCCAATAGGCGACTCCGTCGATGTCGTACAGGAACGAGCAGGCGTAGATCCGCCGGAATTCATGGGCGATTTCCGTCCCTTCGATGATCTCCTTCAGACCCGAGGAGTTGATGTAGTGCAGTATCCGGATGCCCCGCGCTGCGCCATAGGCGTTGATGCGTGCGAACCACTCCCGGACTCCTTTGTAGAGGGTCACGCGGCGGCCCGACTCCTGGAACGCTTCGCGTCGCAGGGACAGGCCTTTCGACCGCGCCTCCTGGATCATGCGGGCCATGTAGGTCAGCACCATGTCGGCGTCCTGCTCCTCGGCCAGTTGGTTGGCGTCGTGCCAGAACTCCTTGTTGCTCTTGCCGACGGCGGGGATGAAGTCGTATTCCTGCATGTTTCCGGGGGCGAGCGTGCCGTCGAAATCGTAGATCAGGGCGATGGTCAGCGGTTCTTTCATAATTGCGATTGCGGTTGAATGTGTCGTTGTCGGTTCCGGTTCGGCGGAGAGGGTGAATCCGCCCCGTCTTCGTCGCCGGGCACCGTCGGGCTGTTTTTTCGTTTTTTCCGACGCTCCGGGCAGCCGTTTCGCTTCCGTTTGTCGGAAACACGGGATTTTCCGGTCGTTTTCCGTGTTCGGCGTGGCTTCGAAATCCGGGAACCCGCCTGCCGGTGAAAATGTCGGTTGAAAATCCAAAGTTAAGAAAAAATCCCTATTTTTGTTTTCGTAAGGAATTAAATCGTACCGAATACCTTAGATTTGCGCAGTAAACAGGAGATGAGATAGAGTTGGTAATTTTGTAGA
>ERZ791618.1035-NODE-1035-length-10759-cov-1.783819_pt1 | contig 10759 bp, 6 predicted proteins | sample MGYA00510059_ERZ791618 | MGnify/ENA primary metagenome ERZ791618 (study PRJEB30046, sample SAMN00715159) | human gut metagenome | study: EMG produced TPA metagenomics assembly of the A metagenome-wide association study of gut microbiota in type 2...
ATGGCATAGTGGTTCTCACGCTATAGCGTGGGCTGCTATTACTACATCTGTATGCAAGGTTTCCTACGACCTCCAAATTAGAAGTGGCATTGCGGTTCACGCTTTTTTACTACTAAAAGTTGAGAGTATCATAATAGAAATATTTAAGGTCATATATAAAGGTTTTGTGTTATGGGGCAGAAGCTACACAACCGTATAGAAATTTGGAAAAAATTATTGCTCGATTTTGGCAAGAGAAATAGGTTAATAAACTTTCTTGAGGGAAAACGTAGTAACGTAATGATTACTACGCCATCTCTTGATAAATTGTGGGAATTCATTGTCGTTAATGAACGAGAAATCGTATTCCCGTATGCCCAAAAAGTACAAGTTGATGATGATGGTGAAGAAATATATGAAACCATAATTAGAGGTGATATTGAAACTAATAAACCTATTGATGATCTTCAAAAGACATTGAAATCCTTACGATATAAAGCTAATACTTCAATCGAAGAACAAGGTATAAATACTTTGTACCTTACTTTAGGTATGCTTAAATGGAAAGAACGAGATGATTCATCACAAGTATTTTCTTCACCTATAATTTTAGTACCCGTAAGGCTTCTTATAGAATCTATAACCTCTCCATATCGCTTGGTATTACATGACGATGAAATCGTTATAAATCCAACATTGTCTCATAAATTAGATAACGATTTTGGTATTTTGATGCCAGAGTTTGATTCGACACACGACTCTCCTACAGACTATTTAGAAAAACTATCCTGTAAAATCAAAAACAAGGGATGGAATGTAGAAGAAAGTACACATCTAACCAATCTGTCATTCCTTAAAATCAATATGTATAAAGATTTGGAGAGGAATGAGGAAAAGCTAAATGCAAATTCTGTAATTGCAGCACTGGTTGGAGAAAAAAATCCAATTCAAGTATCAGAAGATCTGAATAATTTCGATCACGATAAACAAATTCGCCCAATTGACACATTCCAAGTTGTAGATGCAGATTCAAGCCAACAGGATGCAGTGCTACTTTCAAAGAAAGGTGCGAGTTTTGTTTTACAAGGTCCTCCGGGAACAGGTAAAAGTCAGACTATTACAAACATTATTGCTGAAGCTATAGCTGATGGTAAAAAAGTTCTATTTGTGTCTGAAAAGATGGCAGCCTTACAAGTGGTTTACAGCCGTTTAGCAAGTGTTGGACTGGCGGATTTCTGCTTTACGCTTCATAGCCATAAAGCCAAAAAGAAGGATATACTGCGTGATCTTGCCAACTCTATTAATATTGACCGTACTCGTGTTAGAGATGAAGCATTGACTCAACTCGATCTCTTAGAGAGAAAAAGATGTTTACTCAATGAGTATCAAGAGGAACTTCATACACAAACCTCTGGACTTAATGTATCTATATACTCTGTTAATGGGGAGTTGGCAAAATTAGAAAATGTCCCAGATGTTATTTTCTCCATATCAGATGTCGATACAGTAACGGTAGCAGTACTTAATGAAAGGAGATATCTACTAAACGAATTGTCTAAGACCATGGGAAAGCGCAGCGAAGATTATACTGATAATGTATGGCGTGACTCCTCTGTCAAATTCTTATCCAATGCATTAAGACATGAGATCGACTCAAATGTAGCTACAGCCATTCCCTTAATTAAAGAACTTGCGGAACGACACACCTCTATTTGCTCCAAATTAGGTGTTAAATTTGAATCATCCTTAATTGGTATCGACGATCTTATATCCCTTTTATCTTTTGTTGCAAAATCTCCGACTATTCCGATAGAATGGATTATGAATCATAATACAGATTCTTTAATAGAGAATGCACATAAATATAAATTACAAGTAGAACAAATAGCTAAAATAACCACAGAATTAAAAAGCAAATATCGTGACATCTTTTTTGATTGCGACGCAACCAAACGTAAAAATAGTTTATGTTCTCTCATGCATAAACTCCAAGCAAGAATCGAAGAAAACGATAAGGATTGGATTGCTCAAAATATAGATAAGATAAATGATGAGTTAATATCAATCACCAATGGCATAAATTCAATAATAGAAGAAGCCAAACTCTTATCCTCTAAACTTGGAATATCAGAACTCAACACAATTAATCAAGTCATCTGTTTTATTAAAAGTATTCAAGCATTAGCTGATATTCACAATATACAACCAACTCAAAAGTGGTTTAACAACGAAGAATTAACTCGTATTAAATCAAGTATAGAGGTTTGTAAGTCTTTAATTAATGCGGTATTAGAATCAAGAGATTCTATTCTATCACATTTTGACAAAGAAATTTTAGAATGGGATTTTTATCCTGTTTTACAACGATTTAGAAGTGAATATAAATCTTTTTTCAGAATCTTTAATGGCAGATACCATAAAGATATTAAACAGCTCAATTTATATTTGTCAAAGGGTGAGAAAATATCATACAATAAAGCCCTTGAGGTATTGAATGTGCTTAAACAATATTCAGATAATCAGGGAACTATTACTACAAACACATCGCAATATTATGATGATTATGGTAATTATTATGCCTGCATAAATACTCAATGGGATGTGTTGTCTGATGACATTGAAAAGTTTGAAGAGTCAGTGTGTCATTTGCATATGATAACTTCAGACTTGAAGAATTTGATTGTTCAAGGACAATTACCTGTCTCTGAAATTATACAATTTAAGACCCATTATTCAGAATTTAATATAGAGTCTGCTTTTGAAAGATTATGCGCTCTGCTAAAGTGTGATTGTAATAAGGCGAGTCAGTGGAATGATATTAGAATATATGCACAGGAAACTAACTCTATTGCGATAGAGTTTATTTCAGAGTATCAGAGCTTAATGAATATGCAAAAAGTAAATTGCAATTATGAATCTGCTATTTCTGATTTGGATTTGCTTATGTCTCTTAATGTCTTAAATGAGAGGTTGGCAAAACAAAAGGATTCCATATGTCATATGTATAAAGATTATTATGATGGAACGGAAACAGACTGGGAAAAACTAATAGAAGCTCTTAAATATGCTGTTGACCTTAAAAATCTCGTTTCTTTATACAATCTTCCCGAATCTTTCATAAAAAATATATGTGAGGATTGCGGCATCAGAACTTATTGTTATAATGAGAATCTAATAATGTCTGAGCAAAAGGATGCTTTGCAAAAAAGTATAACATGGTTTGTCTCTCTCTTCAATAATGGAAAAGACTTTTATCAGCATAATATTATTGATTTAGCCAATCGTATGTCCTTATGCAAGGATAAAAAATATTTATTGGAAGAGTGGGTAGATTATTGCTCTAATAGAGAAAAATGCAAAAATGTAGGACTCGAAGAATATATCAATAAAGCCGAAGAATTAAAGATTGATTCTAACTATATCGTAGAGGCCTATTTAAAGCGCTTCTATCGTTTATGGTTAGATGCAGTATTGCCAAATTTCCCTGCAGTACAAAACTTTAGAGGTAGAATACAAACACAAACCATAAATGAATTTTGCGAACTCGACAAGGGACAATTCAAGATTGCACAGGCAAGAGTGAGAGAACGTGCATTGAGTAGAATACCTGATTTTAACTCGGTAAATGGAGCAAGAGACGAAATTGCAATATTGAAACGAGAACTTAATAAGCAGCGGCGGTTGATGCCATTGCGTAAACTCTTTATGACTATACCCAATCTTGTAACGTCACTCCGCCCTTGCTTTATGATGTCTCCATTGTCTGTCAGTGTATTCCTTGAAGCACAGAGTTATGATTTCGATTTGGTTATCTTTGACGAGGCTTCACAAGTGCATACAGAAGATGCTATTGGTGCAATTATGCGTGGTAAGCAGGTTATAATAGTGGGAGATACTAAGCAGTTGCCACCAACAAGTTTCTTCTCCACTTCTCTTAATGATGAAGATTTTGATGTTGATACAGATGAAGCTATTGAAGATAACGATGCTGGAGCATATGAGTCTATTTTGGATGAAGCTGTGGCCATTTTGCCAGAACGTAGTCTAAGATGGCACTACAGAAGTCGTCATGAACATTTAATAGCATTCTCCAACATTAAAATCTACAATAGCCAACTGATTACTTTTCCGTCTTCAACAGAAAAAGCTCCTGATTGCGGTGTTGAGTATGTATATGTAAAAGATGGTATATATGATAGAGGAGGAAAGAAAAATAATGTTATCGAAGCAAGAAGGGTCGCTGATTTAGTTTTTGAGCATTTTAAGAAACATCCTAAGCGTTCACTTGGAATTGTTACATTTAGTGAGTCGCAACAAAATGCAGTAGATGCAGCTATTCGTCAAAAACGGCTACAAAATCCCAGTTTTGATAAATTCTTTATTGAGGATAAGGAAGAACCTTTCTTTATTAAAAATCTTGAGAATGTACAAGGTGATGAGCGAGACACCATTATCTTTAGCATTGGTTACGCAAAGGATAGTAAGGGCATAATGTACATGAATTTTGGTCCATTAAGTCGTGAGGGTGGCTATCGTCGCCTTAATGTAGCGATTACACGTGCTAAATACAATATAAAACTGGTTGGGTCTATTGTGCCGACTGATATTGATTTAGATAAGGTTTCTTCAGAAGGAGTAAAGATGCTTCGCTCATATATTGAGTTTGCTCAACAAGGAATTGTAGCATTAGAAAAAGAACTTACATTTAATTGTGATTTAGAATTTGACTCGCCTTTTGAAGAGGCTGTCTATGATTTCTTGCAATCGAATGGTTACAATGTGGTAACGCAAGTTGGTTGTTCTGGATTCCGTATTGATATGGCGGTTAAACATCCTACTGAAAGTGGAAAATTTGCTATTGGTATCGAGTGTGATGGAGCGACATATCATAGTTCTCGTACTGCCCGCGAACGAGACAGGTTGCGTCAAACCGTACTTGAAGATATGGGATGGACTATTTATCGTATTTGGTCAACAGATTGGATAAAAGACCAAAAGACAGAAAAAGATAAACTTATCAATGCAGTAGAGAAGGCTATAGGACGTGTAGCGATAGAGTCTGAAGACCATTATTCTATTGACGATGTCAATAATGATACCACACCCCCTATCATTGAGATAGAAGAAAAAGTTAAACCTGCCGAGGTTGGAACTATTGGGTATGGATTTGAATTGTATAAGCGTGCATATCCTATAAACATAATTGATGAAAGTGGAAAAACCAAAGATGGATATGATATAGCTTGGGTATTATTTCATTAGAGCAACCTATACATTTTGAAGAATTATGTAGGCGTATCGCACCTGCATATGGTCGCCAGAAGGCAACATCTGTCGTTCGTAATGAAGTAAGATACATTTTCCGTAATCACTTAAATGGAATGATTACCGAGGATAAAAATGAGTTTGTCAGAATAAAGGATTTTACAGATATAAAGGTTCGTATTCCTAATCCCGATGATGATTATTTACGCCCTATCACATACATTTGTGATGAAGAATTAGCGTTAGCTATGAAAACGATTGCTCAGCATAGCTTTGGTATTACTCCTGAAGATTTGTTCATTGTAACTGCCAGAGAATTTGGGTTTAAGCGTACAGGGGATAACATAATTTATTCACTCCGCAATGTGTATAAGCAAATGATTAAAAGTAATGAAGTAACAGAGGTGGATGGAAAAGTCTGTGTAAGGATGTAAAATATCAAATGTCAAGTTGATAAAATCATATAAAGACAAATTGGTTTTACAACTTCCATTTTCATACAAAAATATGTTTCACTTTTGCAAATGAAAGAGTACCTTTGTACTTGAAACAAGTTACTTGAACGCAATTCATAGCATAATGCTGCAAATAGCTCGGTTGCCAAGTCATTACCTCAAAAATAGGAAATTTTCCTAAAGCCCTTTGTATAAGGAGCTAAGAAAAGTATTCCAGAATTAAATAAAAAGTATGGTAAATCGGACGATGTAAATTTTTGGACTTATATTTGTGGTAATAAAAACATGTGAAGAAAAAGAGTTAATAACAGATATTAGTTTGGTATGAAGACAAGTAAATGTTTTGATCACGCTTCTTGTAGCTGGGATTGTAAACCTCGGATCACGGGTTTAGTACATGATCCGGTTGAGGAATCAGAAGCCTATTTATCCATAGAGAAGGAGTTGGAGGAAAAGTTACGATCTTACTTCTCTGATAAAAAAATTGATTCTGGTAGCTGGTTTCGTACCCCGGTCTCATGTTTCGAGTATTGGCAAGTGATGAGACGTTTTTTATGGGAGGACTATCGAATAGAGTGGAGATCCCCGGTTGAATTGAATCCTACTATATTCAAGGATGATCTTTAGGGGGTATTTGGGGTACGAATGGCTTTATATGGCGTGGATCGGGGCGGCACCAAAGGAGGAGGCTGCGAGTGGGTGCGGAAGACGGCGGTCGGGACACCAGCCCCGTTTTCTATTGTGGTGCTTGGCGATGAGGATATGAAACATAAGCCTATTCCTTGTGAATAAGGGGTGACAACTGATAAAGGGTATTATAGATCTGTCCTATATCGTGCCTTAGAGGGCAAAAGAAACGGTCTGAATACGAGATAACACTAATTAAAAGAAAGGAGTAAGGTCGTGAATATGGTAAAAACGAGGTTTTTGATCTTCTATTCGATAGTGTGTACTATGGTATTAAATAAGTTGTTCCTAATTTGAGGCGTTATGGTGTTTTGGGTGTTAGCTTGTATAAGTTTGATTATCTTTGAATTATCGTTTTTTATGATCCTTGCATTCAAGACAAGGCCGGAGCGATGGACATTTAAGTCTTTTTGTCTTTGGTTGGTTTCTTTGGTCTCGTGGTGTTGTTTTCCACCATTGTACGTGTGGATTGAGCGGAAGTGGCGGCAGGCTAGTCTAAGAAGGGTGCTATTTGTGCTGTTATCCCCAGTCTCTTTTCTTTTCTTGGTGGATGCCTGTACGTTCGATCCGCATCGCTTCATCCATAGCCTTAATAGCCTGATAATAGATCTCAATGCTATTAATAGAGACTGGACAGGGATTGATACGCTGTTATCTCTAATCTCTCTTATTTACTTAGTATATATCTGTTCATTGGTATGTAAGTGCGTCAATAAGCCTTTCTATAACCGAAGAGATCTTTCAAGCAAGGTAGGGATAGGGGCAGCATACAAGATTGTAAATTCTCATGGCCGAAATGGGGATACGGATGAGGTTGACATTAGGTTTGATTCGGGTTGTGAAACGGAGAGTTCCAACAAAGGATGAAGACGAATCCCCCGGCTCATTGGAGTATATCGGAAGATGGTGATTTCCCATTCGATGAGAATTAGATGATGGAATTTACTTCTTTATGGATATAGATCCTAGAGAGAATAAGGCATATATGTGATATGGAGGGACTTCGATAATTGGAGTCGGAATGATTTTCGCCATACAAGATCCTTGGTGGTAGGTCGAAAATGAAACAAGTTACCGATGATAAATCGAGTTTTTTTGCAATCTTTGTGTTAAAGAATTTATGTATAGAGAGAAGTTAGCCATGATGAAAAATACTTACAGAACTATCTATGGAGCGATTGCTGGTGATATTATAGGTTCGATGTATGAGTTTCGTTCTGTCAAGAGCAAAGACTTCGAGTTGTTTCCGTATGGTGCCTGTTTTACAGACGATACGGTGATGACATTAGCTATCGCACGATGGCTAATGGAGGATGTCACCCGCTCAGAATACACGCTTGTAGACACTATGTGTGAATTTGGCAACCGTTATCCGGCTGTTGGCTACGGTGGCCTTTTCTGCAATTGGTTATGTAATGATCCAACCCCCTATAACTCATGGGGGAATGGTTCCGCTATGCGTGTTAGTGCGGTAGGTCTTGTTGCTAAGACTTTGGATGAATGCTTGCGCTTAGCGAAACAAACAGCCGCAGTATCACACAATCATCCGGAAGCTATAAAGGGAGCGCAGGCTGTAGCTGCAAGTATATTCATTGCGCTACATTGGACTGGGGAAATAGACGAATTAAAAGTATACATAAGAGATTTTGTTACCAATCAGTTCGAATATAACATGAACCGTACATTGAATGAGATTCGGCCCCGATATGAATTTGATGTATCTTGCCAAGGTAGCGTGCCTGAGGCTATCATCGCATTTTTAGAAGCCGATAGTTATGAAGATGCGATAAGAAATGCCGTGTCACTCGGTGGTGACGCTGATACGCAAGGTGCTATAGTTGGCGCAATAGCGGCTTGTGTTTATCCAATTCCTGAATACATTATTAAAGAGTGCCAGAAACGTTTATCCGATGATCTGTTGAAGGTCGTCATCCGTTTTGAGGATTATCTTGTAAATGAATGGCAAAATAAGATTAGTTTGCCCTGTTCGTGCTTGCAACCCAAGCGTGAAACGGTTGAGCCTGAGAAATATGTAGATATTATACGAGACAATATTGATTTGATACACAAATCAATTAAAATCGCAGTGGTGATGGTTGCATTTATATTGGTCAAAATATTATGGGTTTACTGGTCGTGTACTGATAATGGTACATGGGAGGATGAGAAGGGGGAACTCATTCAACGTCGGGATTTCCTGATCGATCGTGTAGTAACTTCACCACGTGCGTTGTTGTGTGAAATGCCAGAAGGAATTGGAACACAATTTCAAGGTGAGTGGGCGTTGTATTCTTGTTCAATGCTGGCGGCAGCCTTATTCAATATGTCGAAACTTTATCCCGAAACAAAAACAGAGAATCTAGAGAACATAGATAATCTTATTGAGATGGTACTTTCCTTTGAGTTGAGAAAATATGATGCTGAGCGTTGGGGCGAGGATCCTCTGGAAACATTGGATGGTGACAGGAGCCATATTTCATATATCAGTCATCTTGCGTGGATGATAAGCGAGTATAAGATGGCCGGAGGAAATGATAAATATAATAACTTGTTTGATGATCTTTGCGGAACTATGAATCGTCGGCTTCTTCGAAGTAAAAGTCTAAACTTACCAACATATCCAAACGAATGTATATATGTCCCTGATATGCTTGTTGCGATTGTCGCACTGAATAATTACTCGAAATTAAACAAGGGAAAATATATTTCTACAGTACGTAAATGGGTGCGAAAGGCTAAATCTGAATGGCTTGACAAAGAAACAGGTCTACTTGTCTCATTTTTGAGTGAGGATGGCATACCGTTTAAAGCCGCCCCGGTGAAAGGCTCGTACTCCGCATTAAACTGTCTATACCTCACGCAGATAGATTCAGTATTTGCAAGAGAGCAATATCATAGGCTCAAATCCCATTTTTTGCAATCGGGTTTATTGTTTGGTATACGGGAATATCATGATTATTCGTGTTGGTTGGGATTTGACATTGATGCGGGCCCGGTACTGTTCAACCTCAGTCCATCCGGAACAGCATTCGCTGTGGGGTCAGCAACATATTTCAATGACGTGAGAGTACGTAATAATTTCTTACGTACGGCGGAAATTGCAGGACATAGTGTGATGTGGAACAATACTCGACATTATTTACTAGCGGAAATAGCACTTGTTGGGGAATGTATCATGTTGGCAATGCGAACAACAACTCCATAGGAAAGAAATGGAACTTTATATGACCATGTGATCTAATTATAAGGGATAGCTGTCCTAAATAGAAATGTAAGTGTTATGGATCTACTTTATACAGAACCTTCGGGAGCAAAAGAAACGGATTGGATACGAGATTATGATAATTATAAAGAAGGAGTATGAATAAGGTGAATAGTAGTTCTTAATTTGAGGCATTATGATGTTTTTTTTATTAGTTAGTGTGATAGTTTTGGGTGGTGGGATACTGGCCTTCATAATCCTTCTATTCTGGGCAAGGCCGGAGCGATGGATATTTAAGTCTTTTTGCCTTTGGTTGGCTACTTGGGTCTCATGGGGATGTTGTCCGCCTTTGTACGTGTGGATTGAGCGGAAATGGCGGCGGGCGAGTTGGAAAAGATGTTCTTATGCGCTGTTATCTCCTATCTCTCTTATTAGCTTAATATATGCTTGCTCGTTTGTATCTGATATCGTCAATAAGCCGTATAGGAGCCGGATGGGGATCTCATATAAGGTGGGTGTAGGATTGCCAGCGTACGAGGTTATAGATCGCACCTATGGAAAAAAGTCGTTCACTTTGGACTATATGGATCGGATAGATATTAAGTTTGAACCGGGTCGTGAAACGGAGAGATTCTACTGGTGGATAAAGACGAATCCCCCGGCTCATTGGAGCGTGTCGGAGGACGTAGTTTTTACTTTAATGAGATTTCAGAAGATGGAACCTTCTTCACAATGCGTATAGATCCCCAAAAGGCTACGGCACGTATAGAATATGGAGCGTGGTAGATAACTGGGGTTCGATTGTTGGGGTGAGGCCCTGTGCCTGTGGACGGCAGCAGGGGGCTTCTATCATTCCTCTGTTTCCCTTTGGATGTTTATGAGTTAAATAAACTACTTGCGATATCGCTGTATGGCAGTGTAATTTGGATATAAATATTGATTTTCCGAATGGTTAGTCTTCTTGTATCAAAGAATATGTATTGGCTTTGAGATCTAGATGTTGAAACTAAAGTGAGTGCAGAAGATATGGGTATGTTATAGAAAATTAAATCTATTTTATATTTACTTGAAATCATATGTGTCATATAAAAAAGAATAGTTGTATTTTTGCTTATCGAAGTTACGAAAAGAGTGTAATTTATTGGAAATGAGCGTAGGTTAATTGCTCTTG
>ERZ791618.1036-NODE-1036-length-10753-cov-1.669004_pt1 | contig 10753 bp, 10 predicted proteins | sample MGYA00510059_ERZ791618 | MGnify/ENA primary metagenome ERZ791618 (study PRJEB30046, sample SAMN00715159) | human gut metagenome | study: EMG produced TPA metagenomics assembly of the A metagenome-wide association study of gut microbiota in type 2...
GAAGAAAGCCAATGCAGGCAGCGGAGTACCGCCATTATTTTCTGTAAACGTCTTGCTTTGTTCACGATACCAAGCAATCTGTTCAAATTTAATCCAATCATAACCAGGGACAGACTTTACCTGAGTATAAGAGTGCGAGTCAATACAATACAGGAGAGCTGCATCCTTATTCTTATCGGTAGAAGACTTCACAGTCAGGACATAGTCCGGAGCCAATCCCCAATACGAACAGGCATCAAATTACCCTTTTTCTTTGAAATGTAATCATACAATTCCTGACGTGTATGATCGTATTCATCATCATGATTACCAAATACTACTGCATAAGGTATATTACGACGAATACATACATCCAATACTATATCCCATCCTTTAAAAGATTCATTGGACACAACCGCATCTCCAGTAAAAACTACACAATCAGGATGTTCTGCATCCAACACTTCATTCATTCTATCCAATGCTATCTGAGAATTGGCTTGATCATCGTATTTATAATGAACATCGGTAAACTGAACGATTTTAAAATCTCCATTTTTACCAAATTTCAATGTCTTTGCTGTGCCCAAACTGAACATACATTCAACACTGCCAACAAACAAAACAATATTTCATTCATCTTCATTTTTGCTATATATTAAACCCCAAGTTTTGGATTGTCCAAAACTTGATTAGTATGATTCATTAATCTTTTAGAAATCACGTAAGGCAAAACCTCATAAATTATACATAGGGTGAGAATGAGCCTCACCCTATGTCAATCTGCATTATCCGGCAGATTTTAGTTCTAAATACTCACGGTAACAGATTATTTTCCTTTAAGTAAATTTTATATCCTTCATAGTTATTGGTTCCCTTCTTAAAGGTAACCCAACTGAAGTTGGTGATGTGTTCTGTAAAGAGACCTGCCACCAACAACTGTTCTTTCAATTCAGCCCAATCTTTCGCCTTATAAGGAACATTCGGACAGTTACAGCTTTTGAAAGATTCGATATCCACACCAAATATAACCCCATTCTCATCACAAGCTTTTTTAACTTCAGCATACCAGTTAGGCAAATCCACATCAAAGTCAACCAAACAACGGCCACCAATATCTTGTAAATAAAGATGGTCAATATTCGGAGTCTGTTTGAAAATACGTCCGAACCATTGTCCACAAAGATCAGCCGGCAAACCTCTCCATAAAGCAGGAGCAATAGATACTGGCTTATTGGATTTAGTCTTGATATAAGAAGCAACACCTTCCAAATACTTAGCCAGCATAGAAAGTGCCGGTTCTTGTTGCCATCCTACCGGATAAGAACCATCATGGAATTCTTCGGTGATGTACCAACCTACCAGACAAGGATTGTTTCCAAATTGTTCATAAACCTCATCAAACAACATCTTATTCCGTTCTGCATTGATGTTGTATTTAGTAGGATCAGTAGGGTCGGTCTTGCTATAATCACCCGGATACAATCCCAAAATGATTTTCATACCATTGCGTTCAGCAGCTTCAAACATTTTATCGATGATGTCACACTTCACTTGTACCCAGGGCAAATTAGTGTTCTTATAGAAAGATACATTGGTTTCATCATGATTACCGGTAAACTGCTGAGAATACTGAATAATCCACGTATCAATACCCACTTCTTTACTATCTCTAAATTGCTGATCCCAATCTTCATTCTCATACGCATCTTTATTCAACTGAATAAAAATACTTGAGAACTTAGGTGTACCTCCCTTTAATTCATAAGAGGTGAGCTGCTCCAAGTTATCAATTTGGCATTCTCCTTCCCAAGCCTTGCCGGAAGTATTTTCAATTTCAATACGGAAGCCCTCGTTGCGATTCATGAGCAGCGTATCAGATTGGGTACCTTCACCCTTCTTGTACAATTTAAATGCACTATAAGGCATAATCAAACGAGTCCAACCATCTTTCAACAAAATTTCAGTATCTTCATAAGCAAAATAAGACCAACGTCTGCGAGTGTAATCGTGAGGAGCTTCTGCGCTAAATTGCTTTTCGTCTTCCATAATGATAAAACGGAAAGTAGCATTCTGATTATGGCGGTTACCTTTTACCCAAATGGATAATCCTAGGGGATGGAAAGACAAGTCTACACGATAATCACCCCAACGCTGCTGAAAGTAAACCTTTTCAGGTGTACCGTCTTCGGATTGTCCTGTAAAGTTATACATCAGCTTAAAGCTGCCTGCCCCTTCTTTGGGGTCATCTCCTAATTCATAATCCAAGTAAGCTTTGCCAGCTTCTTTATCTGGATTAGAAATATCATAAATCTCACAAGCTAATTCATCATAAGGGTTAATAGACTTCACAGCCTTAGTATGATTGATAATCTGTTGTTTCTCTAGAATCAAATCATAACCATCGATTCTATATCCTTTATGTATGTCATCACTGCAGGATACAAATGCCAAAAACAGTGCTGATATTGATAATAAAAATGATCTTTCCATAATTGAATTTTCAAACTGTTAATTACATGTTTCATTTATAAGAAATACTTCTCGCAGTATTCAACCATTCCTAAAGCATAACATTCGCTATGCTTTAGGAACTGGCACTAAATACTATTGCGGATAATAATTCATCTTATACATTCTGATTCTTGACTCGTTTGTATCATAGCCAACAATAGTAGATGCAATATAGATATCATATCCTGTAGAAGTGGCTTCCTTATAGACTGCAATATCTCCCCAACGATTATAGTTGGTAGGTGCAATCTCATCACCACTGAACAAACAGAATTTATCGTAACCATCATCTTCCGGAGAAAGTTCCATCATGCTACGCTTAGTAATTTCAAACACCTTAACTCTGGCATTTGCCCAAGCTGTATAACCTTGTTCTATGAATGCTACAAATACATCATTGTTTACAGTAAACACCTTAAAGTCCAAAATCTTATAGGCATGACTTTGAGGATTCATCTCGGTAACTTCCATATACGGTGAGAAGATGTGAAAACGACTACCCTTCTTACCTTCTTGTGTTTCATCATCTTCATCTGCTGTAGAAGGGGAATAGAATGACAAATAATGATCGGAATCATCATCCAATGAAGCACGTTGTACTTGAGCACGATCCCAGTTACCACCAGCAGGTCCGTAACGCAATGTGTTCGGTTGATTAGCAGGAGTACCAATTCTCCATCCTGCAATTCCCAATAATAAATAGTCATCATTCCTGGAGCCATACCATAAATAAATGCTTTACCTGAAGTTACATCTCCTATAACGCTGAATTCATAACCCAAATCATCCGGACAACCATCCCCTGCTGTATAATCCAGCAACAATATGTGTTCTTTCTTGGTTTCATCATAATAATATACCATAAATCCAGCACCATACGTATTATCACGAGCGGTCACCAAATGACCGGCATCGTCAGTATCAGCTTTCATCATAAATGAGCGAGCTGCCTCGATAGTAGTAACTGAAGAACCTGTCTTCATATCATAACGATAAATCTTTCCATCGTACTCTTGTACATTCAATCCCTGAGCATTGATAGCCAAACCAGTGATATTACGGCTAACAATATTCAACTCAACGGCATTTTTATCCCACAACTTACTGAAGCGTGTTTTCGGAGGCGTGGGTAAAATTCGAATCGTATTGTGATGTTTATTACCATTTACATCAATAACAGTAACAAATACAGGATTGGTGAAATCTGTTTCGCCTTTAAATGGATTTTCCATATAACAGTTGTGTTCCAGACTCACTGTACACATCAAACGAGTCAAATCCAAAGGAGCGTCATCTGTAGTAGGCACCTTTACTGTGATTTCTTCATTTTCCTCATAAGGACCTTTCTTTGTAGCCGAATATTCTGCAGGATTACCCGGAATCTTAATAGTAACATTCAACAAACCATTGACTTGATCTGTTCGTCCTTCAGCCAAATCAGGAGACTCACAAGAAGCCAAGGCTCCTATAAACAGACATGCTAATATCGTAAGTTTATTCAATAATTTCATAACCTTAAATTTAATTATTTCCACTCATCAAATTTTCACATGCAGTGTTCTGTTGCAATTCCGACAACGGAATAGGAAAACGATTGTATTTTTCCAAATATACACGCGTAGAACCGGCATCACAATCCACTACTTCATATTCATAAGTACCTTCACTAGTCTTGGTGGGTTTGATTCCCTTCATATGAACATCATTCAGCAATGTTGTACCCAATCCCCAACGGCGGATATCCCAAAAGCGATGTCCTTCAAAAGCCAACTCAATCATTCTTTCATGACGAAGCAATTTCATAAACTCAGTCTTGTTCTTAGCAGATTTTGCAGGCAAATCAACTCTGGCACGCACTTCATTCAAGGCCTCCAATGCTGCAGGAATATCCCCTTGTTCTGCCATAGCTTCTGCATAAATCAACAAGACTTCAGCATAACGCATATAGTAATACGTCAAGTCCGTTGCTCTTATGCCATTCTTAGGTAAATTCTCATCAAACAACTTGCGCATATAATAACCAGTACAGGTAGTACCACCTCCTAATGCATAACCATCGTTACATCCCTCATAGGTATAAAGCGTTTGCCCCTTCCAAGGTGCACCGTTATAAAGAATCGATGCATAGAAACGCGGTTCACGACCTACATACGGATTCGCTTTCATTGTAGGATCAGACCAACTGAACTCACGTCCATCTGCCATTTCGTAAGCAGATACCAAATCCTCAGTAGGACTGGCTTCTGCATAACCTCCACGCTGGGTGGACAATAAAAATAATCAAACGAATAGTCCATCTCATCATCATAAGAATAACCACATTCTATAATACTTTCATTATTATCTACACGCGCACTTCTTCTGTTCATGAACAATTCACCGTAACCTTTATCTGGACGGCTAGGATTCTTATACAAAGCATAACCTAACTTCTTCACTTCCAAAGCAGCATCGGATGCATCTTTCCAACGTTGCGCATAAAGCATGGCACGAGCCAACATTCCCCAAGCTGCACCTTGAGTGACACGTCCAGTATGAGTAGCTTCTCCCCAAGGATCTTTGGTAGCATCATCCCAACGCTTGGGCAGATATTTCGCAGCAAACGTCAAGTCTTCATAAATGAAATCCCAACATTCTTCAGGAGTACAACGAGCATGGTTCTTTTCTCCCATTACCGGAAGTTCCTTATGCAAGATAAAGCTGGCACCAAATCTTTTAGCCAAATCAAAATTCACTAATGCACGGAAAAAACGGGCCTCAGCCTCAGCTTCATTAGCTATGCTCTCTGGAAAATTACCTCTATGTTCTGCCAAGTTATGCAAGAATCTACAGCAAGATAGTTGCCATGTATGACGGTTATCCCATTATTGAAAGGATTAGCGGCAGGAGTAATCGGAGCAGATCCAAAAACAAACAGGTTTTCTGAATCACGTGGCCCATTCATCTTTAGAATATCCGTACATGCATCATTCTCTACCTCACTTCCGTAATAACCTCCAATCAACGAATAAAAGCCATTTAAATTTAAACGTAAATTGTCAACATTTGACCAAGCTACATCCTCTGAATAACTATCCGTCAAAATTGGGTCGATATTACACCCCATCAATGACAGCATTGCGAATGCAGTAACAGCAAGAATTTTATTTTTTGATTTCATTTTCTTCATTTTTAGAATGTAACATTTAATCCCAATTCATACGTACGTTGTTGTGGATAGTATCCTTGATTAACACTCGGCATTTCAGGATCCAAATGCTTCAAATGGGAAAATGTTAACAAGTTACCACCAGAAACATAAAAACGTACTTTTTTAATGCCTGCCGGTGTAACCCATTGAGATGGCAATGTGTAACCAATCTGCATACTTTTCAAACGTATGTAGGTACCATTTTCCACCCACCAAGAAGACATTTTACCACCATTATCCCGTGAAACAATACCCAAACGAGGATATTCTGCATCCGGATTATCAGGACGCCAAGAGTTTTCCACCAAATAGTAAGGAGTATTACCATCACAATAAAAAGGTTTTGTATAGAAAGTATTATCGTAACCTACATTCGCATACATTCCACAGAGATTCACATCAAACAAAGCCGCACCTTGCCACAACATAGAGAAATCTATACCTTTCCACTCAGCTCCGATATTTAAACCAAACATCATTTCCGGTGTACTACTACGACCGATGGGTACTCTATCCTGATCATAGGTAATCTTACCATCACCGTTGATATCTTTCAGTTTAATATCACCAGGAAGTGTAGGACCATAAACTGCGCTGTGTGCAATTTCTTCTTCCGTCTGGAACAAACCTTCTGCTACAAATCCCCAATACTCACCCATCGGACGTCCAGTACTACGCATATAATTAGGTACATTAGGATCTTCTGTCATTTTTAAAATCTTATTACGTGCCCATGAAATGTTACCACGAACATTGTAGCTAAAATTTTTAATACAATTATGGTGTGTCAACACCAATTCAAAACCACGATTATCATGAGAGCCATAATTCGTATAAGCAGGATAATAATCTCCCAAAGAAGGTGGGAAGCTGGCAGACTGCGATTCCAATGAACGGGTTGTCTTCATGTAGAACACATCTAATTCTACCCCCAACAGGCCATTCCACATACTTGACTCAATACCCACATTATACGTATCTGTCAACTCCCATTTCAATAAGGGGTTAACTGGACGACTGATACCCAAATACTTTTGAGGTGTATTACCGAACAAAACAATAGGGTCTGTAGACAAACTAGCGGTTGAAAAATAAGTCATTGTATTACTAATAGCTCTATCACTACCCAAACGTCCTGCCGATGCGCGAATCTTCAAATTTTCCATAAAAGGAACGGCTTCCTTAAAAAAGTCTTCTTGAGAAACACGCCATCCTACAGAGACACCGGGAAATACACCCCATCTGTACTTCTTAGGCAAGGCCGTCGAAGCATCGATTCTACTTGTTATTTCCAATAAGTACTTATCATCATAAGAATAATTCAAACGCAAAACATAACCGGCACGTTTATCTATGCCATGACCACCCTTCACCAAATTATCGTTAACTTTTTGTCCCCATGACATATCCATGATATCGGTAATAGGAAAATCTTCTCTACCCGCTGATAAACTTGAAAATTTAGAATTTGTAAATTCATACAAAAACAAACCAGATACAGCATGTTTCCCGAAGTTATTAGCGTATTCAATCGCTGGCTGAATGGTATATTCCTCTGTTTCAGTAAACCACTGGTTCAAGGACGCTGTACTAGCAATTCTGCCTTTTTCAACCCCCCAACTACGAGTACTTTGATTCCAACAATTCAAATCATAAGGCAAAAAATATTTCTTACGCATAGCATAATGCTTCACATATGAACCATTCAACTTCACACTTAATCCTTTAACTGGCAATTGCCACTTCATAGAGACATTCCTTGGAAATAAGTTTTCTTATTAGTATTCTTACCAGAAAGGTCACGAGCGGCAATAGGGTTGTTATTACCGTTACCATCCAAGTTCAAGCTACCGACAGGAAGACCGTTGTATTCAGAGCGCAAGTAAGGGTAAGACAGCATAGCCTGCTGGAAAATAGAAGCATAAGTACCCGGACCGGCACCAGCCCCCGGCTCGCTATCTGTAGAAACATAACCAGACAAGCCTAAAGACAAATCAAAATTATCGGTAATCTTTGCATCCATATTGGAACGGAAGTTATACTTATCATAAGAAGTTTTATCAATGATACCCTTTTGATTATAAGCTCCAACAGAAGCAAAGAACTTTAATTTATCTGTACCACCTGATACAGATACATTATTAGTATAAGTAGGAGCAACATCTTTGAAAAGCAAATCAAACCAATCGGTATTACCATATACCTGTTCGTCAGAGCCAGGATTTTCAATACGAGCTATTTCATCAGCGGAAAAGCGCAAACTTTCTTCTGCTACTCCATCCATACGCTGTGCTGTATTGTACCAATACGCAAAATCGGGACCATTTAGGAATTCCGGAAAATTTGTATTCTGACTTAAAGTAACCGAAGAATTCACGGTAACCGTAGGCTTCTGTACTGTACCACGTTTCGTAGTCACCAAAATAACACCGGCAGCAGCGCGCACACCATATACAGCAGCTGCAGTAGCATCCTTCAAGATAGTAATTGATTCTACTTCATCTTGTGAGAATGAGGGAAAATAGTCCGTTACAACACCATCGACAACAATCAAAGGGTCACCGTCACCAGCACCATTACCACGGATATACAAACTAGATCCATCTTGACCCGGTTGACCACTGCTTTGTAATCAAACCCGGCAAACGACCGGCCAACATATTAGAAAGAGAACCACTAGGAGCCATCTTCAATTCTTTGTTACCTACTTGAGAGATAGCACCGGTAACACTACCTTTCTTCTGTGTACCGTAACCTACCACTACTACCTCGTCCAGCAGTTCTGAGTCTTCTTTCAAAACCACCTTCAAAAGTTTTCGACCTTTCAAAGTCACTTTTTGGGTAGTATAACCCACATAAGAAAAGGTTAAGATTTCCCTTGTGTTCGGCACGGTAATAGAGAAATGACCATCCACATCGGTCACCGTACCTGCCTTACGATTCTCTGTAAACACAGACACACCAATCAACGGATTATCCATCTCGTCGAATACACTACCCTCTACCTTCACCTGAGCATTAGCGCCAGCACTAATCAAAGCAAATAACAAGAATAGCCAACAAAAATACTTGTTTTTCATTTTATATTAGAATTTTATTAATTAGTATCATTTCTTACATAAATGTATTCCAATGTCTTCCAACATTGATAGAGTCCTCTTGGCACATGGAAACAGCCTTTCCACTTTCCACCCTTCAACGGTAAGAGCACTTCCCCACGACGGTTCAGATAACCATACCATTCAGGATGTTCGGCATCCTTAAAATGCGTCCATGTGTAATCGTGTACTTTTTCAAACCATTCCAGGCATCTTTCATCGCCTGTAAACTGATAACCTTTCAACATGGAAATCAAGGTTTCAATGTGTACCCACCATAATTTCTGATCCCATTCCAACTGCTGGGGAGGACAACCTTTGCGGTCCATGAAGTAATAAATACCACTGAATTCCTTGTCCCAACCATACTCCAACATTTTCAAAGCTGTGTCCTTAGCCTTTGCTATCAATTCCGGACGGTTCAAACGCTTGCCTAAATCCATGATAAACCACATGGCTTCAATGGCATGACCGGGAGTTACCTGACGACCTTCAAAACAATCAACCAACGAATTGTCACCATCAGATTTTCTACAATAATACCGCCTAATTCCGGACGCAAGAAAGCTTCCATCACCTCATGTATACATACATCCATGGTTTTCACCAAGAAATCTTCATCGAGCAAATGTTCTATTTCCAATGCCAAATTACAAAGAATCATGGGCAAGGCAAAGCCCTTCAGATTACGAGTTCCGGGATGCAGCTTGTTCCACTTGCCTTTCGGATTATCTACCTTTGACAAAACAATATCAAAAGTCTTTTTGGCTATATCAGCATATTCTTGATTACCAGTGGCCAAGCTTAACTGACCAAAAGCCATGGTGGCAAAGGTGTAAGAGAATATGTTATAAGGCTCAACCAACGGGTTGCCTTGGCGATCTAGAGAAAAATACCAATTATAATTACCATCGTGACCGTACTTTTTCAGGAATTCTCCTCCATGAATAGCACAATCGAGCCAGTCCTGACGCTTCTCTACTTTATTATAAAGCATGGAGAAAAGCCATACTTCACGACCTTGCAACCAAATGAACTTATCTGTATCGAACACAGATCCATCGCGGTTCAAGCAAGTGAAGTATCCGCCGAACTCGGCATCTTGTGAATGTTCCAACCAAAAAGGAAGTACCCGATCCAGCAGTTCTTCCTTATACTGTTCTGCTAACTGTTTAAAATCTACCATAATATTGACTTATTTAATGGTTAATATAATATGTTCTTACTTCGTATAAGTCACCACTTCTCTCACCCAAATATCAGCACTTTTCACTGGATTTAACCATTTACAAGTCAGCGTGTAATCTCCTTCAGGCTGTTCATAGTTGAAGAACAATTCATGTTTACGGTGATTGTACTTCAAAGGCAACTCGCAAGTTTCTACCAGTTTATCGTTAAAGTAAACTTCTAACTGAGCGACATAATCTTCAGGAACATTTTCACCTTGCACGGCTCCCTTGATAACAGCACCTATACCATGGAATTTAATTTCCGGGAACTTAGCTACCCAATTCTCTATAGATATGCGCTTATCAAGCTTCAATCCTTCAAAGCTGATTTCAAGCGGTGCGGCTTTCGGTTCCTGATAGTTGATTTCTATCACATCCTGATTCACCTTCCCCCCCCTCGCGTTCAATAAAACGTAATGCCTGTCCGTAACTCAACTCGCAACCTTTATTAAAACTTACAGTATTATTGAAAGGACGATCGGCTACTTCCATCAAAACGGTTCTATATTTTTCAGGCAATTGGTTATAACCCAACATGGTAGCAATGATACCACCTGAAGAAGCTGGATTACAATCTGAATCCTGACCGGCACGTGTAGAAATATCAATGGTACGTTCAAAATCGCCTTCACCATACAGCAGGCCCAAGACAATGTAGGCACCATTCACGTAGGCTTCAATATTAAAAGGTACTTCTACACCATCGGGACAAGCGATATCGGCGGTTCCCCACTTTTTTTTGG
>ERZ791618.1037-NODE-1037-length-10745-cov-2.088120_pt1 | contig 10745 bp, 9 predicted proteins | sample MGYA00510059_ERZ791618 | MGnify/ENA primary metagenome ERZ791618 (study PRJEB30046, sample SAMN00715159) | human gut metagenome | study: EMG produced TPA metagenomics assembly of the A metagenome-wide association study of gut microbiota in type 2...
CGCAATGTTCCTTATAAGGGGACGTAATGTTCTCCATGGTGGAACGCATTAGTATTCGCAGGCAAAGGTACTAAATTCTTCTATGATCTATACTGCCCCAAGAAGCTATATCTCTTACAAACCTATAAAAAGGTAAAATCTGAGATATAAACGATGCGACAAGCATAGATTATGAATGCAAAAAACGAATAAATAACTATCTTTGCCGGCTCATAAAAAAGACACATACATAATGACAAATATTAAACTAACAGCTTTATTAATCATTCTCAGTCTCTTAGCCAGTTGTTCTGAAGAGACAATCATCAACTATATTGATCCTCCAGTTCCCGAACGTACACAAGGAGTCATAAAAGTCAAGGCGGAAGATTATACTCCGGAAGTTTCCATGTTAATGCTACAGGATGGGGAATCAGAAGATATCCTGTTCGATGCCAACCAAAGAAGTTTCCGTGTCAATGCCCCACTACAAGTGTCTATCAACGAAAAACAGGAACTCTTCGTCCGCTTTTTCTGCCCCCGTCCGATAAAGGATATGAAAGTTTGGGCGGCATTGTCGGTTACGATGAAGAATTTCTGCTGGCTGATTTTGAAACGGTGCCCGGCTTCATTGAGTTTCATAAAGCGCTTCCCATGATTTCCGGAGACAAGGAATACACCACTGCTTCCGGAAAAACAATCGTGATCAAAGCTAATCCCCATATCAGTGCGGCAGATTTGACTTTACGCATCGACTGTAAAGATCCGCTTTATAAGAAAATGACTGGTGTAATACCTCAGTATAAAGTTTCTTTCTCTGCCTATAGCCGCCAAGGAAGCTGGGCTTATCCGATACGCCCAGCCCATTGTCGGGAAGGCGTGGCTCTGATGTTAAACCTGGCATACGCATTCTCTTCACAGGAATTCGCAGACGAACTGGAGAAATACAGAGGAAAGCTACATAGCGATAATAATAAGACAGTCATCAATGTCGATCAATTGAAGCAGAAAGTACTAAACCACGGCGCATACCTTCTCGGACACGTCAGTGGTGTAAACGGTTTGGGTGGAGGCAGTACTTTAGGTCTGGCAGAATGGTGTTTCCTACAACATTATCCCGATGATGAATACAATATACACACCGTTTTCCACGAAATAGGGCATTGCCTCGGATATGGACACGACGGTAACATGACCTATGAGCAGACAGGCCCCGGATGGATCACCCTGGGACGTGCTGTCTATCTGAAGTTAGGTCAGGAGAAACGTCTCCCTGTTTACTCACGGCGTTTTATGCATACCCGTAAAAATGCGACTACTCTATACGGCAGTTCTAAATATGTAGGTTCCACATTCGTCATAGAAGATCCGGAACTGGATGCAATAGACGGCGGCCTCGGTTTTCATCCGGTAGAAGACAACGAAAACATTGCAGACGGTACCCCATTATCGGTGTCATTAAAATGGTCGGACGTACCCGAAGCTACAGAAACAACCTTCAAGCCTAAGGATGTCACCGCCTATCAAGATCGCATTTACATAGTCAATAATGCTACCGGAAACTATAGTGTAGAAGTCTTCCAAGAAAAGAACGGGCAAGTAACCCATTGTGGACGTATCAGAAACTGGATACGCAACGGCACATCCGAAACATTTGCCGGTGAGCCCAATGGCATTACAGCCGCCCACGGCAAAATATATGTAACCAATACAAGTAGCCGGACAGATGTTTTTGATGCCACGACACTTGAATTTATAACATGTATCGGAAACGGCCAATGGGGTGAAGGCAGCTATCAAACTGTACATGCTTTCGAAGCTTTAGTAAAAGACGGTTGTGTATTCATCCGTGATAAAAGACGTGTTTGCGTCTTTATGGAAAAAGATGTCACAGCGGATAATTGTATGCGCGTACCGAACTATTGCCGTTTCAACAATGTAGGTGAAGTAATGGGAACATACGGAATGACGATAGATAAAGACAATATACTTTATACCACCCACATTGGTAAAAAGGAAATCTATGCCTATGATCTTACTACCATGCGTGAGCAGAAAGTATTAAACCCGGTCCGCACCCTGAAGTTACCAACGCAAGCCTATGATGTGGTTTCCTGGGACGGTCGTATGTTTGTGACTTTAAATCAAAAGACAGAATGTCTTGTAGAGATCAATCCCCAGGATGGAAGCATCTTAAAAGACTATTCTACCATAAACGGAAAGTCTTTTAGCAATCCGGAGAAAATAGCCCTGGCCCGCCAGACTCTTTTTGTGATAAACCGTGGAACAGGTACAGTGACAAGCATTCCATTAAATGAATTGAAATAAGAAGAAAGAAATGAAGATAATATATATACTATTAGCAGGTTTATGCCTGCTCTCATGCGAAAAGACAAAAATAGAAGACGTAATCAGGGAAGTGGAACCGGAACAGCCTTCATCCATACATTATTACTACTCTTACAAAGCCGGAGAGGTGATTAATGCAGAAAAACTCGGATATGCTTCCGGTGAATTCATGCCCGGCAGTACATATATATACGGTGATACTCTCTTCATAGCCAATACTCAAAGCGGACATTTCAGTGTGGAATTATATAGCCTGTCCGCTCATCAGAAAATAGGTTCATTAAATACATGGACCTACAATGGTACAACGCAAACATTCAACAATTATGTAGAAGCCATTTCCGTAGCTAATGAGAGGCTTTATCTCGCCAATATAGGCTCGTGCATCGATGTATTCGATATACATACACTGAAATTTATCACCCGAATTGGGAACCGTAACTGGGGGCATGGAAATACGCAGTTGTTTCACACCCATGCAATGGCTATTGTGGACGATTACATAATAGTGCGCATGAAAAATGGCCTGCAAGTAACCTTACAAAGTGATGTGAGTGCAGAAAAATATCAGAATATAAATTACTACTCACGTGGAAGTCTGGATGGTTTCGATGTAAACAACGGATTTTATCCGCACCAGATGGCAGTGGATACAACCGGATTGGTATTTCTCGCCGATTACGGACAATACGGCAACCGGAAAATACATGTGATCGATACTACCCTTATCCAAAAGGGAAGCAATATCACAATGACTACCAGTCAGACGCTTCCTCTGGAATTTAATCCCAGAGGAATAGCCTTATACAAAAATCTGATGTACATCTCAGCAGCCGACGGTAGTATCCGGTGCTATGACAGAGAGAAAAAGAAATTCTTCCTGACTCTCAAATCAGTGCCGGGCTATACATTCAAAGGCGGACAGAAGTTGTTGGTTCATAACAACCGGCTATGGGTTACAGATGTCTCAACGAGAGAAATCGTCGGAGTAGATATATTCCGTAATGTGATTGAGGAATATGATTAATTACAGGACAAATGTTACCTCACAAAGCCATTTTTATAATAATCATAAGCAGCATCAATCTTTTCCGGAGTATCAGCATCCAAAAGAAGTAATAATTCACGGGTAAACTCCAAATGTCCGGTTCCGTTGGCAGTTACGATATTCTTATCGCTGACTGCCTGCTTTTCCTGGTATCCGGCTTCATTGGTATATGCGCTACCTGCAAATTGCTTCAGATATGGAAGCGTATTACTGGTATGCTTTACATCATTCAGGAAGCCATGCGCTCCCATAAAGGCAGAAGCATTGCAAATAGCTCCAACTATCTTGCCACGCTGTAATGCATCCTGCACAATTGGCACCACCAGTTCCGCTTCAGGCGATTGCCAGTGCATGCCACCAACCAGTACCAATGCCGCATAGTCAGCAGGCATCGTTTGAAAACTATAATCAGGCAAAGTACGAAAGCCGCCAACAGAACGCACTACATCCAATGTAGGGGCAACTACCTTCGGTACATATTTCACTTCACTGCCCGGTATTACCCCGGTATTCAGAGAAATGGCAAGGAAAGCACCTTCCCAGTCGGCATATTCATTTAAAAGCAGGAATAAGACTTCTTGTTTCATATTTTTTCATTTTATACAATAGCTCTCATAAAAAGATCCTATCTACTTTGGTTGAAATTCAAGTTCAAAATAGATATAATCCTGTATATTGAATTTCTCATACCACTCTGAAGGATGAGTTTTAGAATAACGAACCCCACAATAATCGATGGCTTCAACTATTTGTCCATTAAAATTCATTTCACACCGATGTCCTGTAGTATAAGCCATTAATGGAATACGATCAGACACCGTATAAGTTTTAGTCGGCAAGGTTTCCATTAAAATATAATTCTTGGTTACGATAGGAATATGCAAGTTTGTTCCTACCCTATACTGGCAACCAATATGAACACTATCTGCAGATTCAGCTTGTGCAAAAAAATAAAAGTGAGATACACTATCCATCTTACAAGGTATTTCCTCATTCAAGACTTTTCTCTCTGCTTTCCCATTAGTACATCTCACCATACATAATTTATAAGGCAATCCCTTTTGAGAAGTCTTAACTGTAACATCAAAACCAAAAATGCCTTGAAAATCCATCAGTTTTTGTACAAAAGCATCTTTTGGGGATTCATAAATAACTGAAATAGTGTCTTGTGCTACCATAGATACTGTACATAAAGATGTAAGTATCAACATACATAAAAAGTTTTTCATTTTTTAAAGTTTATATTATATGGCACAAATGTAATAAAAAAGCTGATATCATCGCCTTTACACAGCAATCATATCAGCACTCACTATTATTACAGAGATGAAAATTCTATAACGGCATTACCTCCCCTATTTCAGGAATCACCATATTCAGCGAGTCTTGTTCCTGCATCTTCTTCTCATTCGTCAAAGGCTCATCCCAGGGATGCTTTGCCAATGCGTACTTTGAATGATGTACAGTCATTACTCTTTTTACTTTCAGGTCCTTAGCTGCCTTTGCCATATTGGAAGGCATCAGATGAATAAGATTCCATCCTTCATCATACTGTCCATTTTCTAGAATCGCAAGGTCTATATCCGGAAAACACTTCCCTATTTCCTCAAAGTGAGAGTCATAACCACCATCACCGGCCATATATATTTTCTGTGACGGAGTTTCTATCAGGAAAGATGCCCACAAGGTCTGATTGGCTTTCAAACCACGACCGGAGAAATGGCGTGTCGGAAGGCAATGGACCGCAAAACCATTTTCTAAAGCGGCATCTTCATACCAGTCCAATTCTACCAACTGGTCTTTATCATATCCCCAATGTTCGAAATGTTCGCCGACGCCCAGTCCGCAAATCACTTTTCCTACCCTGTCTTTCAGGCTTTTCACCGTCCGGTAATCCAAGTGATCCCAATGATCATGCGAAATCACCAGATAATCGATATCCGGCATATCTTCCGGTTTATAGACATCAGTTCCCTTAAATGGTTTGTTGACAAAAGATACAGGCGATGCCGTGCAAAAGACGGGATCAACGAGAAATCTCTTTCCATCTATCTGGATAAAATAGGAAGAATGTCCAAACCAAACCAGTATATTTTCATCCCGCCCCAGCTTATGCAAATCTGTTTTGATAACCGGGACGTCATTCTCCGGACGCTGATTCTCTTTCTTACCGAACAAATAAGAAAGCGTAGCGCTAAAAAGCCCTTCATCCGATGTCATCATCTGCGTCGGATGCAGATTATTGAACTGACCGTCACGGTAATGAGGTGAGCATTTGATTCGCTCTAAACGCGCTCCCTGAGGCAACCTGCCGAAACTCGACTGATTAATAAAAATAAATACGGAAACACATACTATGCCTATAACCGCCAACACAATCCAAAGCCACATACGTTTTTTATTTTTGCTCATTCTTAATAACAGATTCTAAGCTACAATGTTCCTTGTTTCAGTTGCTCCACGAACCCATCGATACGGCGCAACTCTCTGGGAATATTAATACTCTGCGGGCAGTGAGGCGAACATTGATCGCAACCAATACAATGATTTGCCTGTCGCAGGCGTGGCACACTACGGTCATAACCAACAAGAAAAGCTTGGCGTGCCTTTCTGTAATTCTCATCTTGTTGGCTCTTCGGCACATTCCCCTCATTCACACATTTATTATAATGTATAAGCACAGCAGGAATGTCGATGCCATATGGACAAGGCATACAGTATTTACAGTCATTGCACGGTACAGTAGGGTACTTCAACATCAACTGTGCCGTTTCTTCCAAAAACTCCTTATCATCATCTGTCAAAGGAATCAGCGGAGAATAGGTACGAATATTATCTTGAAGATGCTCCATATACGTCATACCACTCAATACCGTCAACACCAGTTCCGGTGAGCCTGCAAAACGGAAAGCCCAAGAGGCCACACTATCTTCCGGACGACGCTGCTTTAGGCGTGTCATAATATGAGTAGGTACATTAGACAATCTTCCACCCAGCAATGGCTCCATAATGATTGCCGGAATATTTCTTTTTACCAATTCATCATATAGGTAGTCCGCATTTACATTACGTCCCGAAGAATGTTTCCAGTCCACATAATTGAGCTGTATCTGTACAAAGTCCCATTTCACCTCATCATGCAGAGAAAGTGCATAGTCATAAGTATCCACTGTACCATGGAAAGAAAATCCCAGATTACGGATACGCCCAGCCTCCCGTTCCTTCAACAGAAACTCCATCATACCATTGTCTATATATCGCGCTTTGAATGCTTCTATTCCACCATTACCGATAGAGTGCAACAAATAGTAATCGATATAATCTGTCTGCAAATCTTCGAAAGACTTACGATACATAGCTATGGAGTTTTCACGGCTATAATTACTAAAGTTGGATAACTTTGTAGCAATAAACAGTTTCTCGCGCGGATGACGTTTTAATGCAATACCAGTAGATTTTTCCGACCACCCCTGTACATACACCGGAGATGTATCGAAATAATTCACGCCGTGCGCAATGGCATAATCTACTAATTCGTTCACTGCATCCTGATCAATTATATCTCCTTTCCCATCCGGTGAAGGAACAGTCGGCCAACGCATACAGCCATAACCCAGAAGTGAAACACGGTCTTTCTGAGCCACAGAAGTGCGGTAAGTCATTTTATCAGTAGGCACCGGAGTCGATGCACTACCTCCCGGAATCACCCCATCCTTCTGTTTGCAACTATAAAGAGTCGCAGCAGCCGTTGTCGTAGCGGCACTGATGCCCACAATTTTCAGAAAATCCCTACGGTTTATATTTTTATTATGTTCTTCCATATCTGTTCTTCTTACATTTATCACTTTATCACCCTATCACATTACCACCTTTATATCACCCTATGTCTCTCATGTCCCTCCACATAGATAGCACTGAAAGGGCGTGCCGGACAAAGATTTTCACAGGCACCACAACCGATACAACGCTCTACATTAACAACCGGAATCTTTGGAGAATCCGGATTATCTACCTCAGACGGAACCATCTCTATCGCCGCTACCGGACAATGGCGGGCACAATTGCCGCAATTTACTCCATCAGTCAACGGTACACAATTCTTCCTGATCCATACGGCATGACCGATCTGGATAGATGATTTATCAGCCAGACTGGTAAGATGAATCGCATCTGTCGGACATACTTCGGCACACTTCGCGCATTCCGGACGACAATAACCACGTTCGTATGACATCTCCGGCTGCATCAAGGTCATCAAATTACCAGATGGGCGTAAAACTTGATTAGGGCACACTGATACACAAAGCTGGCAAGCCGTACAATGCTGTGCAAAATTACGAATACTCAATGAACCTGCCGGTACAATAGGTGTCGTCCGTTCCGGTATTTTCTTATCCTCAATGACAGCCAATCCACCATCCACTTTTTTCTCCTGTGCCTTCAGCAATGTACTTGCAGCAAATACGGCACCGGCAGAAAAGAAAGCACGGCGTGCATTGTCCACCTGCTCCGGTGAAACACCCGTCACTTTTTCAGCCGCTAACGATTTCTGCACTTCCTTATGAGGACGCTCATAACGGATAGCTCCTTTCTTACATTTACCGATGCAATCCATACAAGCCACACAACGGCTATAATCTATTTTATGATTTTTAGAATCAATGCATGCCGCCTTACAATTACGTGCGCACAAACCGCAACCATTACATTTACTAGTATCAATTACCGGTTTCAGCAAAGAAAAACGTGAAAAGAATCCCAATACTGTTCCTACCGGACAAATTGTATTGCAATATGTACGCCCGTTGCGCCAAGCCAGCACAGCCAGAATAACAAATGTCAGAACAGCTATCACAAAAGTTCCCATAGCCTTCATCCAGACGTCCACAGAATAAAACATATAGCTATCTGCCCGTTCGGCCAAAAGAGCAAGCAGATTGTTTCCCCACTGATAAACCGGAGCAAACAGATTAGAAGCGATTCGTCCGTACGAACTATAAGGTGCCAGTAAGGCAACCAACGAACCAACTCCTCCTATCAAAGCCAGAATAAATACTCCCAGCACTCCGTAACGCAACCAATTAAGTGCAGGTGAATACGAATAGCGATTCTTTTTCCGCTTTTTACCCAACCATGAAACTACATCCTGAAATACGCCCAACGGACAGATTACAGAACAATACACACGCCCAAAGAGCAGTGTCAATGCTATCAGGATTATCACAACCCCGACATTCAATGCCAACAAAGCGGGCAAAAATTGAATTTTAGCCATCCAACCGAACCAAGCATGCAATGTTCCCGTAAAATCGAGAAACAAAAGCGTGATCAGCACAAAAAAGAATATGGCAAACGTTAGTCTGATTTTTCGTAACATACTTTTATTTTATGGAATATCATTTATAAACCAAATACTTGATAAACAAATAACCGCCGAGAATCTGTAATCCCATTCCCGGGATACCGATGCGGAAATCCTGGAAAGCAAGCGCGAGGTTACCTACCATTGCCCACTCACCCAGCGTCCCGATAAACTGATAAGCCAGCACTACCAACACTAAAACAGGAATAGAGATACGTTTAAAACGATTGGCAGCATATCCGGCAACCACTGCCAGTAAAATAGATTTTAAAAGGATGGCCGGCAATACTCCCGCAGGAGGCATACCGAAAAGCAGATGATTCAAAACCGGTGAAAAGACGGCTGTCAGCAATCCGACTTTCCAACCGTATTTATAAGCAGCAATAAGCGTAAAGAAATAAATCGGTAACAAAGTAAGCCCACCCTGTGGAATAAGATGGCAAAGTTGTGGTAAAACCAGATTACCCAGAATGAAAAGGGCTGCAGCAAAATATGTCTTCACATTGCTGTAATCCAGTGAATAAAGTCTGATAGTTGTTGTTTTCATATAATATTCTTATTAAAAATTGATATTTACTCCACCCATAAAAGTCGCTTTCGGCATAGGATAGCCTGCATTGATCTCATAACGTTGTGCCAACAAGTTCTCACCACGCACATAGAATGACAGATAATTGGTCGCCTTAAAACTTCCCTGCATATCCCATAACACAAAGTTCTCTTTTGTCGCAGCATCCAGATCAGTATAAAGCCCCTTCACATACTGGATGCCGGTAGATGCACTCCAGCGTCCTTTTCTGAAGTTCACTCCTCCATACAGTTTATGCTCCGGAGAAGCCAATACCGGATTTTCCATGTGAAGCCAACTGTAATTTGCCATCACGCTCCACACCGGATTAAACTGGTACCCTACATTAGCTTCCGCTCCCCAGTTTTCAATCTCGCCGGAATTCTGGTTCAACATACCGCTACCATTTGGATTTGGAAGACGTATAATGAGATTTTCACCATTGATATAGAACACATTGAATCCATAGGACAGACGATTATCCATAATACGTTGTGAAAAAGAAAGCTCATAATTCCAAAGTTTCTCAGGTTTCAAATCCGGATTCTGGGGAGGAAACATATACATTTCACGAATGGTAGGATTACGGAATCCTTTACTTGCCATTGCTTTGATTTCTGCATTCTCCGGAAGATGGAAAGCCAACCCTACTTGCGGAATGAACTCCGTACCTGTTTGCGAATGATAATCTACTCGTGCTCCGGCATCCAGCGTAAGCCATGCAGCAATATCCTGACGAAAATCTACATAACCTGCTACTTCATTCAACGACTTATTCGCCGAAGTTTCACGATGTCCATCGAAGAATTGGTTCCATGCCTCACCGCCAAAGTGAAAATAATCAGCTCCCACAGTCAGTCGGTTGCCCTGGAAAAGTTGTATGCTCTGATACCATGATACTCCAAGCATCTGATCATTAGAGTTGAAACGATATTCCAGCGGTTTCCCTCCGGCCTGATACCCGTCATTTATCCAGTGATCACCCCAATTATAGAAAAAGCTCAATGCACCGGAAGTCTTTTCGTAATGATTCTCCAGTGCAAAAGAGGTCATACCACGTGTAATACGCTGATCATTGTCTATATATGGTTTCATCACAGATCCCGGATTAGTAGCATTGAAACGAGTGATATTTACATCGCCCCAAACTTTCCAGTTATCCGTAAAGTCATAGCCTAATTTGGCATATCCGCCGTACTGTTCAAAGGCCATGTCAGCGCGATGTCCGTCTGTACGGTTATAAGAGGCAGTCAGCGTACTACTGAAGCGCCCTTTCCTTATGCGGTTAGTGGCTTCGGTCTGTACACTTCCATAGGACCCGGCACCAATGTTGATATTTGTACGTATTCCGTCTTCCTGCATCTTACGGGTAACAATGTTAATAACCCCACCCATGGCGTTAGAACCATAAAGTACGGATGCGGGGCCACGGAGCACTT
>ERZ791618.1038-NODE-1038-length-10740-cov-1.466916_pt1 | contig 10740 bp, 8 predicted proteins | sample MGYA00510059_ERZ791618 | MGnify/ENA primary metagenome ERZ791618 (study PRJEB30046, sample SAMN00715159) | human gut metagenome | study: EMG produced TPA metagenomics assembly of the A metagenome-wide association study of gut microbiota in type 2...
GGGAAGGCCCCAAATTCTACAAACGCGGTGAATATTATTATATTTTTCACCCGGCAGGCGGAGTGCCTACAGGTTGGCAAGTAGTGCTGCGGTCAAAGAATGTTTACGGTCCTTATGAGTGGAAAACCGTTTTAGCTCAAGGAAATACCCCGGTCAACGGACCTCACCAGGGAGCATGGGTTGATACTCCGACCGGTGAAGATTGGTTTATGCACTTCCAGGATGTAGGAGCATACGGCCGCATCGTACACTTGCAACCGATGAAATGGGTGAATGATTGGCCCGTTATCGGCATCGATAAAGACGGAGACGGCTGTGGCGAACCGGTATTAACATATAAAAAGCCCAATGTAGGAAAAACTTATCCTATCTGTACTCCGCAAGAAAGTGACGAATTCGATGGATATACCCTCTCTCCGCAGTGGCAATGGCATGCCAATATCAATGAGAAATGGGCTTATTACGCAGGCGATCACAGCTATGTACGCCTTTACTCTTACCCGGTAGTAAAAGAATATAAGAATCTTTGGGATGTAGCCAACGTTTTACTCCAAAAGACTCCATCCGATAACTTTACGGCCACTATGAAGTTAACTTTCAAACCGACCACCAAATACAAAGGCGAACGTACCGGGCTTGTAGTAATGGGCATGGATTATGCCGGCCTGATCCTTGAAAATACAGACAAAGGATTAGTACTTTCACAAGTAAGCTGCAAAAAGGCAGATAAAGGAACGCCGGAAACAGTAAACGAAGCAATCGACCTGAAAGACAGTACGGTGTACCTGAAAGTAAAATTCAGCAGTGACGGCAAAAAGCTCGGTAAGAGTGAAGGCGGACACGATCTGCTGGTAATGTGCGATTTCAGTTATAGCCTTGATGGCAAAAAGTTCCAAAAGTTAGGTAAACCGTTCCAAGCCAAAGAAGGAAAATGGATCGGAACCAAAGTAGGAATGTTCTGTACTCGTCCTGCCATTGTTACTAACGACGGCGGTTGGGCAGATGTGGATTGGTTTCGGATTAAAAGAAATAAAAAAGAGTAACCAAATACAAAAAGACGCTCCTGCACATAAAAATCTTGCAGGAGCGTCTTTTCTTTTCTACCTTTGTAAACGAAAAGATCCAAGATAGCAAGATTAATTATAAAACAGAAAGCTCAATGAAGAAACTAGTTATATTCGATTTGGACGGTACATTGCTAAACACCATTGCCGATCTGGCCCATAGCACCAATTACGCATTAAACAAATTAGGATATCCTACCCATGACATTGAGAAGTATAACTTTATGGTGGGAAACGGTATCAACAAGCTTTTTGAGCGTGCTCTGCCCGAAGGAGAAAAAACAGAAGAAAATGTACTCCGTGTAAGAAAGGAGTTCATTCCTTACTATGACGTTCACAATGCAGATGACAGCCGTCCTTATCCGGGTATTTCAGAACTTTTATCCTATTTGCAATCCGAAGGTATACAGCTTGCAGTAGCTTCGAACAAATATCAGGCAGCTACCGAGAAACTGATAGCCTACTATTTCCCAAAGATCCGCTTCACTGCCGTTTTCGGCCAACGGGAAGGAGTGAACGTCAAACCCGATCCGGCAGTCGTCTTTGATATTTTGAAATTAGCCGATGTAGAAAAAGAAAATGTTCTTTATGTCGGGGATTCAGGAGTCGATATGCAAACGGCAGCTAATGCAAATGTAACAGCCTGTGGTGTAACATGGGGGTTCCGACCTCGAACAGAATTGGAAAAGTTTAATCCGGCGTATATAGTGGACTCTGCAAAAGAGATTGAAAAACTGGTATCATCGACTTGCTAAAATGACCTATTGCAAATGTTATTCTCATAACTTAATCATCAACGCTTAATGAACTGTAGCAAAACTATCGTTCATTCTCATCATAACTAACAGACAATGAAAGATTATACCACCATAATCAGTCGATTTTCAATAAGAAACCTTTATCGTTGCACTCCAGTGAACAGGCTTGTGCACTGAAGTGAATAGGGCTATCCACCTGAGTGCACCGATCTGTTTACCAGAGTGCAACAATAAGGATGAAGGAACTATTTGCATACTACATGATAGACTTCATTCTCCCTGACAGAAAAAGCACAATAATCACGATATATAGTAACAGGCACTGTTCTTCCATTAGCTGTCACTTCTATCTCCCGGTCCGACCACGGATTCCGGATCTTGCAAACAGGTGCTTTGCCTGCCTGAATTTTCAACTCGGTCACTTGAGCCCCATCATACGAAGCTGACACAAGAAAACCTCCTTTAGCCCGAAGACGTGTAAAGGATGCCGGTTTCTTCATCCAGTCGGGAAAAAGGTAAAGCACATCATCTACCGTTTGTAGCATCATGGAATGTACCGCCTCCATAATCGCACTCTTCTCCAGACAATGGTGCCCATCCGTATCAAGAAGTTCTTTCCCGCAGTTTCAGCCTGATACCTCATCTTGTCGATAAGTATTTCCGGGTCGAAAGCTACGCGGGCTCCCATCACATAAGCACTCAAGCCCAATTCGTTCATGAGTTTATAGCCCTCCTGTGCCACAAAATAATAGTGGACCGTATTGCGTGCAATCTGAAGAGCTTCAGGAGATGATGCCAGATTCAAGACTTCACATGGATAAGCGGCATGTAACTGTATCATGTGATTCGGCGCATCCCATCCGGCTTCATTCTTGGCATAAACAGGTAGTCCCTGGTTCGGTTGCCGGGTAGGCATAATCACTTTGTAGGCCGGAAGATGATCCACAATATCCTGCCATTTGTCTCGTCTGTCCGCATCCATGTTCAGGATTTGGCTATAACGCAGCAGGAGCCGGAATGTCTGTTCCACAAAAGCCACATCCGACGGCGGATTCAGGTCCCACGAGTTTTCATGTCCCCCGGTGGTAATCGTATATCGGTAGGAATTACCGTATCGTTCTTTTTGAATGTAATCTTCGTAAAAATCCCCACACTCCCTGATAAAAGGATAGGCTCTTTCACGTAGAAAAGTTTCATCACCGGTGTATTCGTAATACCAGCTAAACAACGGTACATTGAAAGGAGCATTGACTGTTTGCTGCCAGTAGGTACAATAAAAGCCACCAATTCCCAACGCACTGACAGGAAATAAAAGCCCCCTGCACGATTTTCCTTTCAGCGAAGGGTGTACCAATTCCAATTCTTCCTTTGCCCGCCTTCTACCCTCCGGAATCATCCCTTCAAGAAAACGGTAGTAGGGCATGGCAAGCTCGGGACGGTTAGATGAAAACATACTGTAAAATCCACCTTGGCTATTATAATTCAGATGAATATCTCCGTGGTAGTTCATTTCGTCATCCATATTCCATACACCATACATTCCTCCGCAAGCAGGAGAGTGTTCGTATAAGCCGAAGCCTGTAAATAGACAGAGACAAGATATTGCCTGTCAATCAGGTCATCGCCGGTCTCCACATACGAACGTCGCCACATCTCTGTCCACCAAAGATCTTTCTGCTGTTTCAACCGACGGAGATCTTTTACCGACAAAGAGGTTAACCGGACGTAGGCTTCATCAAGACGCGCGTTATCTTCAGTACCTCCGCCCGATACATAAGTGACTACATACACCTTCTCACCTGCATTCAACGTGAAAGTACTTTTTACATTGTTTTCTGCATCCTGCTTCACCGACGAGACTGCCCCGAAAATACGGGTAGAGACACCTGCTTGCGAAATCCAACGTACACTGTCTGTCAACGTCCGGCGATATGCTTGGGCAATAGTACCTTTCACAATCGCCTTATCCTCATAATTTGAAGTTGTTCCGCCTGCATAAGTATCTACAGTGATGGTAACAGGGTGTTCGGAACAGTGACAAGTTCCGTCACTATCACGTGGAGCCTCTGCCCATCCAGCTTGTCATCTCCACAGCCGGCAATGTCCCGCTTGTCATTCGCAATTCATTACCCAACATATCCATTTCGTAACGGAACCCTTCGGCAGAAGGAGCATCAACCGATACTTTTATTCCTCCTATCGGAAGGGCCGCCGGTCCCCTGCCCGTCCAATCCTCCCAACCATCCGTCACGAAATCGACTTTCGATATACGAATGGTCTGGCTATTGGCAGTTGTATGGCTGACACATCCCACATCTCCATTGCCCATAAAAGGTCCCATAGGTGCATGCTTGCTCCGTATACTTTCGTAAGAGAAAGGTTCTTCCCATTTGGCAGTCAGCAAGTTCCGCTTTCCGGCGAAAAACGCTTCGTCTTTTTGTTCATCATACATAGACTCCATCCTCTGCATTTGAGCCCCGACCGCCTGCCGTCTCCACTGAAACGGCTTATCCTTTTTCAATTCCAGACATTCTTTCATCCCATCGTGTGCCCATTCCAAAGTCTCATCAGCAACAGCGTGAATGGTAAACGATTCAAGTCTGCCTGCTTTCCAGCAGATGTCCAGTGTGTGCCCACCATAAATACGCATTCCCTTGAGCGAACCATCGGGAAATCCGACGGGCCAGGCGGGCAAGAATTCGATATATCCGGATTTTGTAAACACCAACATCTCCATCAACAAACGAGGAAAACTCAATATCGCATCTAGATTGAAGATAGCACGTCCCGGCTCATGGGAAGTGATTAATCCGTCGTAAAGATAGTTCCGCTTACTAAAACGCTCTATGTTTTGCCGCACCTTATCCGCATCTCCCAAACGGGCGGCCTGAAGCGCCAGATGAATCAAACCGTGAGCAGAACTTGTATCAAATCCGAAACGTTTGTCCAACGCCACTTTTGCCGCCTTCTGCAATGCAGGATCGGCATCCGGCCCAACCAAGTCAATCCCCGGGAAGACAGGATAAAGGTGGGAATTATGGCGGTGATTATAGATATCGGGATAAGCCGGATCCACTCAGCCAAAGCGCCGTCATTGTTAATGCGGTAAGCCGGCAATTTCTGCAGTATAGCATTCCATCTTTCCATCTCAGCAGAAGAAGCATGGAAACGTCGGCCCATGTCACAAAGGAAAGTAAACACTTCACGGGCTATCGCCACATCCATAGTAGCATCTTTACTTAGCCAGGTATTCGTACCTTTCGGAGCGTTTTCCGGAGAAATAGAGGTTGTGATATGATATAATCCGTCAGTACCTTCCACCAAATAGTCTTCGTAAAAATCAGCCATTTCCTTATATAAAGGATAGACTTTCTCTTTCAGATATGTCACATTGCCGGTCAACATGGCATATTCATACAAAGGACGCAAATTCCATCCTGCCCCACCTGCCCAAAACATCCATGGAAAGGAACTACCGAAGTGTGTCAGGTAGCCATTGGTAGGATCATTGTAATGAGCAACGACAAAGCCGCGGCAACCTAAATAATTGCGGGCGTTCAGTCGCCATCCCGGCAGCAGGCTTTCTATGTGTCGGTTATAACTTTCGGCACATTCGGGCAGGTTGCTCATCGTTGTGGCGGATATAGCCAGATTAAGATTGGAATCCCAGACGAAACCTCCAATCCATGCAGGTTTCCATCCTCCACTCCATATTCCCTGTAAAGGAGGAGGGAATTTTCCACACGAAGAAATCAACAGATAACGTCCCATGGCATGAAGTTGTTCAAGGAACAAGGGTGTTGGCCCTGTTTCTTTGATCTGTGCCAACATCTGTTCAGTAGGCGTCACTGTCCATTGTTCACCACAACCTAAATCCAACTGCATACGGTGAAATAGTTCGCTGTGTTTTTGCGCATGAGGCCGCAACAACTTGTCATAGTTTGCAGCCAACTTATCCAGCCCGGCTTTGACAGCATCCAACGAAGCATTTCGGGCATCTTCCTGCGGGACAATACTCACTATAATTAATACTTCTTCTGCATTTCTGACTACCAACGATTTACCTTTCGTCTGTATGTTTCCTCCTCTCAAAGTAACCTTCGCCACTCCATCATATCCGCCGGGATCTTTGTCGTATGCGGCATGATAAGTGAGCCAATGCCCGGAAGCTTCCGATTTACCTCAGAAAAGGCATGATCCAAATCGTGTTCAAAGTGTTCTCCTTCCCGTCCGGGAGTTTCCTCCAGACTAAGTCCACATTTATTTTCCCTTTGTTGCTTGCTTTCAGGCGAATGACATTCACATTGTCTTTCCTTGAAGAAAAAACCGATTCTGTAAAACTGCCTGCACCTTGCTTCCAGACAACAGTCGCTTCCCCCGTCTCCAAGTTCAATTGCCGCCGGTAATCTGCTACCGGAAGAGGCAACTTGTCCAACTGACGGATGCAAAGATCGAAAGCCGGATGCGGAATTAACGGCCATCGTTGATTAGCTCCCATTGCACGCAATTGTCTTTCTGCCTCATCCTCAACAGCCAAGCCGCTTCATCCGATTTACCTTTTTCCATTAGTTGACGAACGTATGGCATCAATTGTGCAGTTTGCGGAACAGTCACTTTATGCCTGTCCCATCCGCGGATAAACAATTCTTCATGAACACAAGTGATTCGTTCTTCCTGCGGACGTCCCGCTATCAAACTGCCAATCTTCCCATTGCCGGTCACGAAAGCGTCCTCCCATTGCAATGCAGGGTTCTTCGACCAGATAGTCCAACGACCGATAGAAGAATTAGCGGCAGCCAAGACACCTGTATTTAGCAAAAATCCCAATAATATTCCTAATCCACAGATTAAAACATGCTTCTTCATAGTTACTGATGATATTAATTCCATATATCATATACCTTAACCCGCACCCTGGAATCTCCTTTAAATTCAATAGCGCCGGGTAAGTTCCCTCTTTTTTTACGCTTTCTCCCCAAATAGTCTTTATCGAAAGCCTTCTTTCCATCCGGCAACTCAATCCGCTGTCGGGGAATAACAGCTTCTCCCAATTGCTGCGAATAGACCAATGCTTTAGTACATTCCTTGCTCAATGATTTCGTAGGGATGAACTCCAAATACCAACCATCAGCCATTTCTTCTACTCTATATTGCACCAGTGTATCTACTACATTCCCTTCTATCTTTGTCGGTAATTTGCTATTCTCGTACATACTCAAATTTTCCCGTAAGAGCAAATTATTGAAGTAACACACATTCCCGCAAGGACAATCATGGTATCCCTTAATTTGAGTGTCATGAGGAAACATATAAGGAGTTTGCCGTTCATCCACATCGCCTGTAGGCCATATTTTCCAAGCAATTGTATTGTGTACAAAAGCAACTCCTTGTGAAAGTTTGACTTGCGCCAGTTCGGGCGACAAAAATAAATTATTATCCACAATGATGGGACCGTGGTATGGTTCACTTCCAAGGAGAAATCCTGTACTCTGTTGTCGTGAAGGAGATTACGTGTCACCCTTGTACCTTGTGTCATCCAGTCCAGCCAAATGCCGCCCTCCGTCCGATAAATGTGATTGTGTTCTATCACAGCGTCTATAGCCGCATGCAGTTTGATACCGGCCAATTCGTATCCCCAAAATGAAGAACCTCCGATATCATGAACCACATTGTCGCTAATGGTACTGAAGATTGCTCCCAAACTACCTGCGATACCGGCTTTTCCACAGAATTAAACACGATTGTGGCGTACCGAATGACTGCCGATATGCTCCCTGTTCCATTGGTTGTCCAATGCCCTTTTGACAGTGCCGACATATCCTTCTACGCTTTCTGCCTTATTATCCCATTCATCTCCGTATTTACCTAAAGTAATGCCCACACATTTTGAATGAGTAACCACATTGTCCTCTATAGTCCATCCTTTACTCCAATGTGTACCGATAGCCCCTATTTGTTCAGCAGTGGGCGGTGCCCATGGCGTAGCAGCTTGACTGACGTGAAAACCTCTTACTGTAATGTAGTTGACAAACGGTTTCTCCGGATAGAATACCGTCCGGCGTACATTAATCTCCACCAGTTCACGGTTCGGATCGCATCCCGGAAAATTGGCCCATATCCATGTACTGTCATTTCCTACTTTACTATACCACAACTGACGATTACCTTTATTCAGAAGCACATCTTCCAACCGTTCCGTTTCCGCAAGGGCACGGTCATTCAAATATACTTCTCCGGTATGCGACCATTGTCCTCTTGCCAACCAATCACCATGTATCGTATCATTGTACGGATTGAAGTCGCCGAACAAACTATTAGGGATCACCGTTTCCCATGTCTCATTGTTCAGCCGTCTCCAATTTTTAATGACTTCGGAACCTTGATTTCCACTTTTTCTCCTTCAGCCGCTTGATAGGTTATCGGTCGCTCTTTAGATTCTCCTCCCCGCGGTGGAGCAACTCTCTCCCTGTAAACACCTTCGTGTACGATGACAACATCTCCCGGATATGCCCGTTCGGCCGCAGTCTGAATATGACGCAATGGAGCTGTCGCAGAGCCATCGGCACTATCATTTCCACTAATAGAAACATGCCACTGCCGAGGTGATTGTAAAGACTTCACCTCTTTGGCTTGTGCAAAGACACACACACATAACATTGCATAAGTAGCAATAACTTTCATTAAATTCATAAACTATTCTTTATCTTTATTTTTTTATAAGTTGAAAACTCTTTACTTATAGCCCTTATATTGATTTTCGAAATCTCACCGGTTCTCACCAAAAATGAAGCGACTCCTGCTTCCAGTGGATACGAAGTAGGACCTACGATTTCTCCTCCTTGTACCGACAATTCTACAGGAATTCCGTTAACAGGACAAAGTACTCCTTGTTTGTCCAGCATTCTGACATATACAATCAGCAAGTCATTCTTTGTAGCCGGTTTGCCACTCTCAAAATAAGTAATATCCAGACGTTCCGGGACTCCGGGAGTCTTCACCGTATATTCTGCCACTTTTTTCCCTTGATGATAACCGACAGCTTTCAATATCCCTCTCTCCTTAGATACTCCATAAAACGTGAACGGTGGGAAATGAAGATTCTTGCCATTGCCTCCATTCGGTACGGGAATATAGTCACTATCCGGGCCTTTATCAGCTGTTTGTCGTCTGATAGTTTTGCCATTTAAAACCAGTTCTACCTCATCCACATTACCGTACACCATTACTGTATCGGATAAAATTTCGTCCCTATACGCCGGAATAAATACCTCATAAGGCATCTTTCCCGAAGGTAGCATGCTACCTTCCGCAATCTGTGTTCTGAAAAAAGAAAGACTGAATTTAGGTAATCTAAAGATGTCGGCCACACCACTATAACAAATATTATCGCAACATCCCCGATTGTAATCATACATACTCCATACCGCATCCCCCATTGTCTTTGGATAATAAATACGGTATCGGTTGTGCGACCATTGCGCATTCCATGCGTTCTGAAGTTGAGCCTTTTCTCCGTCTCCCCGTCTGATACGTGTTGTGCTGTAATGCCCGCCAAACTCATAATCATAATATTCGCGTATAAATCCCGGTTTACTACTATTATTGGGACGTTTGAAGCCTTCTTCCCAGTCATTGTAACAGACATCAAATCCTTTATAACCATACGAATCGCCTGATGTGAAACATTGATCTCCCGGCAGTTCCTCATGGGCAATCTTGACTACTCCGTCTTTCCACTCGGCCGGAGGCCATGACTCATTAAGCGTTGTTTCCCACATCACAATGGATGGATGATTACGATCACGACGAATCATGTCACGCACATCCCGGTGCGTGAGCGATATGAACAACGGATTTTTATTGAAAAACTGCCATCCGGGTATCGGTTCTATGGCAAGAAGTCCCAACTCATCGCAAGCATCCAATGCAGCAGTAGCTTGCGGATAATGTCCCAAACGAACAATGTTGAATCCGTTTGAACGAATTTGATACATATCACGATATTGTGCCTGATCGGAAATAGCATTACCTACATACGGATATTCCATGTGTCGGTTACTACCTACCAACCTAAGCGGTTTTCCGTTGATGACAAACCCTTTTTCAATACTCATTTCTATATGACGTATTCCTATACGAGTTTCTTCCTTATCTACCACTTTCCCATTTTCTACGACTTCTGTCGACAACACATACAAATTCGGTTCATCCGGACTCCACAAAGCCGGATGTTTCACCTCCATGCGCTGATTGTTTTCTATTGTTACGCCAGGGTGCAATGTGAGTGTTTCTGAAATGTTCTGTACTTTTTTATCTTTTCCTTTCTGCTTTTTCCAAGTATAAAGCGTGTGTCTAAGTTCCACCACTTTTTCCTTATCAGAAGTATTCTTTATTTCAGTTTTCGCATCCACTACCGATAGCTCCTGCGACACCTTCGGATAGGTAATAAATATACCTGCTCCTGCCGGATGTCCGTCAAGAATGGGATGAGTAATATGTACATCAGCTTTCGCTATCAAGTGTACATTCCGATAAATTCCCCCATAATAACAAAAATCAAGTGTTTCCAACGGTTTTCCGGGAGGAATCAACGAATTGTTACGGTTGTCCAAACGGACTAATAATTCATTTTCTTTACCCGTTTTCAACAATCCGGTTGCGTCTACCACAAATGGGGTGTATCCTCCGGCATGTTGCATGACATGCTTACCGTTAATCCACACATCGGCCAAGTGCATCGCGCCTTCAAACTCTATCCAAATATGCTTCTTCTCCTCCTCCGGCGTAATGGTAATCTTTTTTTTGTAATAACAGATACCTTGCCACTGATGCAGCACAGTCAATGGTTCTACAAATGGCGTATGCGGAAGAGTAATTTGTTCCCATTGTTTGTTCTCCAACTGCCGCAGTTCCGCTCC
>ERZ791618.1039-NODE-1039-length-10737-cov-2.901891_pt1 | contig 10737 bp, 10 predicted proteins | sample MGYA00510059_ERZ791618 | MGnify/ENA primary metagenome ERZ791618 (study PRJEB30046, sample SAMN00715159) | human gut metagenome | study: EMG produced TPA metagenomics assembly of the A metagenome-wide association study of gut microbiota in type 2...
CGACGCTCAACTTTCTTTATGTCTTCTGCAACAGGAAGTTCTTCTGGGCGGATTCCACGTTCTCCAAGCATACTTCGCACACTAACATTGTTCTGTACATGTTCACGCGTAATAGAGGATTCTCCATACAGATTTTTCTGTTCTACATTATAATTAGTCATTTCTGTTGCCAGGTTCTTTGCCGCAATAGTTAATGTTGGCAAAAAATCCGCTAATGGACGATTTGACTTAATCCCTAATCTGTGTTTCATATCTTCAGTTGTATGCCCTCCAAATAGTGCAGTATCACCTTTTGAACGAATTCTACCATATCCTTTATCATCAACTCCTCTCTGATAAATATTTTGAGATAGTTGTTTTTCGGACGAGCGCAATCGATCTCGAGCTTCAAGTCTTGATATTTCTTGGATTCGTTCTGCTATTATCTCAGCTCTTCGAGTTTGAACCGCAAAATAACCTTGAGCAAAAGCAATTTCTTCTTTTTTAGGATCTCCGTTTTGTGCAATCAAATAACAAGCATATCGGGTCAACATGAAGTCTATGACCTCACGCTGTGAACCACTACCTAAAGATACCATTTTCGTGACCTCACGAAAATGGTCATCTACATTGACATTCTGTTGTTTACATGATTCTACTGCTCTACCTATAGCAACCTGAAAATTTTCCCAACGAGCATAGCCTAATAATTTTTGCAAATCTCGCGCAAACCAAACTTCCACATTCTCACTACCGTCATCACTCTTGATGATTTGGCCAATTGCATCAAAGTTGGCTTTATGTTGATTAATTCTTTGTATATCCATAATGTATTCTATTAATTATTTATCAAACTCTTTATTACTTGGTCTATTGCCTCTATCGATTTGCGGAGTTCAAATTCTGATTTATCGGCCTGTGTGAGGACCTCAACAAACAAGATTTGTTCATCCATACTAGGAACAGGAACTTTCATTTTCTTGATATCTGAGAATACGATATCAACTTGATTTGTAGAACCAGTTACATATTGCCTGTATATTTCTGCTTGCGTATCATTTAAAGAAAGGTATGTATTAAGCACTTCTGGAAGAATCACTGCTCTATCTGTTGACAAGGCAATCACATGTCCATCATTTATGTAGGTATTATTGTCTGAAGGACAAATAAATACACAACATCGTCCAAGAGTACCATTTCCAGTTGCATTCAAGAGAACATCTCCTGATTCAAGTATTCTCTTCCTAACTGGGATTTCCTCGTTGTGGTATTTTATATTACCCAAACGTTGACCATCCCAATGGATACATGCTTGATTAATCACTAAGACAGAAGAAGATTCAACATATTTTGGCGTTATCCCCTTATTCATGATTGGACAAACCGATTCAAGGGTTTGCTTATTATGAGTATTATAATACATCTCGATAAATTGCGATTTCACCATTTCTTGGGTGGCGGTGAGAAGTTTCTTATATGACTCCTTTAGTCTGTATGCAGCCCACAATTTATCTGCTAAGATACGCTGCTCTTCGATGGGGGGAAGATCGAATTCGTAGTCTTTCAGATGTTCCCACTTTACTCTAGGAGATAGACCTCCAGCTGAGCGAGAAACGGCATAATCGAAAAACTTATCATTCTGAATAATGAACGGAAGCAACAAAGGGTCTACCTTACCAGGTATAGCCTCTATCACAGTAATATCCCCAGAACAAATACCATCAAAATCAGCAATAGCGGCCTTTTTTAGATATGCTCTTCTTCGGCCAAACAAGATTTGTCCCTTCTTGAAAGTCTTCGTAAATGTATTCTCGGTGTCTACATCATATCCAGAGAACTTGATTTCTTGAGGAATAAGATGCTCTAATCCTACAATGGGGACACCCGATTTATCACCTTTATGAGTTGCCCTACTTTCTCTTGCAAATTCTTCTAATTTCATACTCATTTGCCGATTAATGTAAACATTTCAGTTATTGAAGAAGTCATCTCTGCATGAACACTCTTCCAATTGCTCAATGTTTCTGAAACTGATAAAACATTAAAGTTATTTTCATTATTCAAAGCATTGGCATATAAAGAGATATTGAGATTGTAGTTGTAATTTGCAATCTGTTCAAGAGATGCCACGGTGCTGAAATTCTGAATTTCAGAAGCATTAAAATATGCAGATACAATCTTTTCAATATGTACCTTTTCCAGATAGCTCTCTGCGTTTTTTCGTGTAACTTCCTTAAGAGCGTTGATAAAAATGATTTTGTTCTTCAAGGTGCTACGTTTCTGATTATTACATATCAGAATGCAAGCTTCCATGGGTGAATTGTAAAAAAGGTTTGCACCAAGGCCAATAACACATTCTACAACATCACTCTTTATCAGTTTTTCTCTTAAACTTTGTTCTTCATCTCTAAACAGAACACCATGAGGGAAAAGTATTGCACATCTACCTGTCTTATCATCCATAGATGCAAGGATATGCTGGAAGAAAGCGTAGTCTGCACGCCCTTGAGGTGGAGTTCCCAAGAAATTACGTCCCCACTTATCGTTCATAAAAGCTTCACGATTCCAAGTCTTAATAGAATATGGTGGATTAGCCAACACAATATCAAACTTACGCAACCTACTTCCGTCTACAAATGCAGGGTGTGCTAAGGTATCTTCACGAACAATAGAAAAGTCTTCTACACCATTCAGGTAAAGATTCATTCGGGCAATGGCGCTGGTGAGTGCATTAATCTCTTGGCCAAATACCTTTACACCTTGCCATGGTTCACCCTTTTTACGAAGAAAGTCCAAACACTTCACAAGCATACCACCCGAACCACATGTAGGGTCATAGATACTTTCACCTGGACGTGGCTGAAGAATCTCTGCCATCAAATCTACTACAGTACGATTGGTGTAAAACTCCTGTGCTGTATTGCCAGCATCGTCGGCAAACTTACCAACCAGATATTCGTAAGCCTGTCCCATTTCGTCTGCAGGGCATGCTTTAAGCGACAAATTGTATCGTGAAAAATCTTCAATCAGAGACGTTATGATATGGTCGGGCATCTTCGCCTTGTTGGTCCAGCCGTCTTTAGGGCCAAAGATTCCTTCCAAACCTCCAATCACACGACCATCTGCATGCTCGCCTGGATTGGCCTGTTCAATAGCAATAAAGGCTTCCACCAAGCGTTGGCCTACATTTTCTGTACACTCGCGTACATCACGCCAATGGGACCATCAGGAATACGAATTACCAATTCTTGAGCTTGGGCATTGGCATACTCTATACCACCTTCGCAAACATAACCTTCAAACTGCTCATCGTACACATCAGAAATTCGTTTGAAGAATAGCAAAGGGAAAATATATTCTTTGTAACCAGCAGCATCAATCTGACCACGAAGGCGAGTGGCTGCTCCCCAAAGGAACGATTTCAAGTCTTCCAATGAAATAGGTTCATCGGGATTTCTATAATATTTTACAAGTTGTTCCATAGGGTTATAAGTTTATCAGTTTTCTAAATTCTTCTTCACATCTCTTTACCTCCTCGTATGCTGCCTTGAACTCAGCAAGCACTTCGGCATATGGACGGATTTCCTCTTTGTGATATTCCACGTATTTATTAGGAGAAAGGTCATAATCCTTGGCGGCAATAGCATCTAGAGTGACCACTTTAGCAAAGTCTTCTACATCTTCGTAGTTGATGTAAAGTTCGTAAAGGCGGTCTACATTTTCAGGAGAAAGTATATTCTGTGCACGCTTTACGGTGAGAATCTTTGTTCCATCAATCATCAGTACTCGCGCACTATGTGCAGCCGGTTTCAAACGTCTTAATATCAAGAAACAGGGAGAAAGACCTGTGCCATAGAATAGTTTATCGCCTAATGTCACAACAGCTTCAATCAAATCGCTCTTTACCAGTTTCTCACGAATGCGGCCTTCTTCATTACCACGGAACAATACGCCTTGAGGCATAACAACCGCCATACGGCCATTGCCGGATGCCATACTTTTCACCATGTGTTGAATCCAGGCATAGTCTCCGCAAGAATCGCTGGGTGTTCCCCAAACATTACGACCATATTTATCGGATGACCATTCTACTGAACCCCATTTCTCAAGAGAGAAGGGCGGGTTAGCTATAACACAATCGAATTTAGCAATCTCTCCATTCTGCAAAATCTTAGGTGAACGAAGTGTGTCACCTTGCATGATATTAAAGTCACTGGCACCATGCAGGAACAAGTTCATCTTTGCAATGGCAGAGTTGACAACGTTCTTCTCCTGGCCGAATATACTTCCACAACAAAGACTTGAATGATTCATGTGCTGTACCGCCTCAATCAGCATACCGCCACTACCACATCCGGGTCATAGACAGTTTCACCTGGTTTCGGATCGAGAATGCGTACAAGCAAGCTTACGACCGAACGAGGCGTATAGAATTCTCCAGCTTGAGCCTTACTGTCATCTGCAAATTTCTTTAGCAATATCTCATATGCATCACCCATTAAATCAGCCGGGTAATCATTGTTGCCCAATCTACGGGTGGATAGATGCTCTATCAAATCACGAATCTTACCATCAGAAAGGTTTTTCTTATCTGTCCATTTCTGTGCGCTGAACATCGACAATACACCATATAATGTATCCGGATTGGCCAACTCTATACCTCGCATTGCTCCAACAATTGCAGCACCAAGATTCTCAGAGCGTTCGCGAATATCACTCCAATGGCAACCATCTGGAATTACAAAACGATGTTGTTCAGGCAAGGATGCATACTCCTCATCGCCACCACTTTCTTCAAGCGCAGTTTGAGTCTCTTCGTCATATACATCAGATATACGCTTAAAATAGAGGATTGGTGTTATATAATCTTTGAAGTTATCTTGACTCACAGGACCACGCAATATGTTGCATGCCTCAAACAGGAAGTTGTACAGATTCTGCACGCCTTCCATTTTAAGGGTTTTCTCGTCTTTGGGAACCAGAGATTCTTCTTTATTTTTCTTTTTTACCATAATATATTGCTATCATATGAAGATAGAGAACTATTTTGTAGAGTTAAGAAGCTCTTTTACATCTATATCGAGTACTCGAGCTATTTCTCGGAGTGTTGCCACATCGGGCTGGGAAGTATTAGTACACCATTTAGAAATGGTTGCAGGGTTTTTGCCTAAAACTTCCGCAAGCCATTTACTAGTTTTCTTCTTTTCTACAAGAACTACTTTTATTCTATTCATGTCGTTCATGACGTAATTTTTATTGCTTTAAACGCAAAGATAATTAAAAGTCTATTAAAAATCAGCAATTCCTATGATAAATCTTTCTTAAAAATGGATTTAACCCTTATTTGTATAAAATCAACTCACCGCTACCACCATATTTCTTGGTGATAGCGGTCTTTGAAAAGCTATCGGGAGCGCCCCTTATTCTGCTTCACACTGTATTTGGCCATAATGTATTTGACGGCATGTGAAAAGCATCTTCTTTGGAATGCAAAATCAGGTTCGTCAGGTCTGCGACCATCCCAACGTAAGTCTGATTCATTTCCTCCGCCTCCACCCCCAGTTGGAACTACGTAATCTCCACCTATAAGAGCTGTTGCTACTGCACATAACTCATCACGTAAAGATGGTATCGAGAGGTAGTCAAAAGTCTTCAATGCCAAATTAGACCAGTAATTCATGCATTCCGTCAGCGTCTTGTTTTCTGCTTTTAACGTATGAACTTCTTTCATATCCACCAAAATATTCTGGCGAACAGCTTCAACTTGATTAGCAGCTTCATTTCTATAAAGTTCCTCCAATTTACGCCCCATAGCGGTAAATTGCTTCTCGATAATCGTATTTTGACGTTCCAACCACTTATCGGTTCCAAACATTGGCGGTTTCTCTGTAATCTGTGGAGCATTAAACTCAATCTTGTAATTCTTGAAAGGTCTATTCACAGAATGAATGTTTTGGATATCTTTCAGCAACGAGTCCAACTCCTGCTGCTTTATCATCAACTTGGTTTCCTTATCATCGAGTCTTTCTTGGCAATCATGTATCAAATCTTCAATGCACGCTTTCTTGTTTTGATATTCTGCCAATACAACACGTCCTGCAGCCAAATCTTTCTCCAAGATTTTTAATTCATCGGAAAACATTTGCATTTCAGCCTCGATATTATCCTTCATGGTTTGCAATCCTCTGATGGCTTTTTCCATCTTCTTCTGCTCCTTTGCGAGTTTACGGATATAATCTCGCTTATTCAGGTGCTGGATATTTCGACCTTCTACGCTGTCACCCCTCTCCAAACCGTATTTACTACCAACTTCTTCATAGAGTGAGGTATGCATTTCCTTGAGTATTGAACCATACTCATATTTATTCTTTCCGAATTTTGCAGACCACATCACACATTCACGACCACTTTTAGGACGTACCCCAACAGGAACAATAAGTGCATGAATATGTGGTGACGTTTCATCAAGATGAACCTGAAAGCCGATGATATTTTCTTTCCCATACCTACGACAACACCAATTATATACATCCAAAGCCCATTGCTCCACCTCTTTGCATCTATGTATATGGCTATTATCAGAATCTTTATCAAGTTTTAGGTCCTGAGTGCCAAATGCCATTTCCAATGTACGCTCTCGATTGCCACCAAAGATGAGACGAGCACAACAATTGGGTTGAATCTTACTATCCGCTTTGAATGGACGCCAACCAAGTTCATTTAGCCGTTCTTGCAAGCGAACATCAAGTCTTTTATCCTGATAGCCCAAAGAGTGAATCTTACCATCGGGGCCAATCTCAAAATTAAGCCTCATTCTGGTTTTGTCGTAGTTATTAATAGAATCGTTGTTCTTAGAATCAATCATCTTATCGTCCCATCTTCTTTCGTTTTCATTGGCTTCTGCTGCGCCAAAAGATTTGCATGCATCTAAATGCATGGCTTGTTTAATACTTTCATTCATAGATCTAATGTTTTAAAAGTTACACATTTGAGCTTGCTCATTTAGAGTTGTGTTTGCCAACCACAAATGGGAGTTTCTTGCTGCAAAGCAAAAAGTCCTTATTGTGTTATGGGTTTTATTTTAACTCCTGGAACAAGTTCCTTTACCATTTTAGTTTTGTACAATCTAAGTGGATTCTGTCATCTGCTGAGCATCTATCAACTCCAAGCCTAAAGCATCAATGAGATTTTGTAAAAGAGGGTTCTTCTCAATCATCATTTGTAGAATCTGGTGTTTGGATGGAGAGAATAGATAGTAGTCAGAAATATCAAGTCCTTTAGATCGTTCTTCTTCGGTTGCTATCTGCTCAAGCATATCCGAGACTACAACTCTGCTACAGATTCTTGTCAGAATTATCGATTTCTCTTTCCACAATTGCGTAGCTCCCAAATCAGGGATTAGAGTTACATCCCTACCTTTAAGACTGTGAACAAATTCTTCTTTGAAGCATCCATTAATGCCGCCAGTTGCCACCCAAACATAGTTCGGAATGAAGTGACTCATGACAATAGCCGTCTTTTCGCTTTCCACCAATATGACCGGTGCATCCGGATATCTTATCAATAGATGTTCGCCAAATAGACATTGCTTCAGATTGAAATCTTTAAGTTGTAGTTCACGATGCGCCCAGCTTACATAGCTGTGGGGTTCTTTAACCCTATGCCCTGTCTCAGAATTATAAAGTATAATCTTGCCAGAACGTACCTGCTCATTAGCATCAATTTGCCAAAAAACTGTTGCACCTCCCCATTTAGCCGATGTACCAACATGATATAAATGGAATACCCTTTGGGCTTCAGCTTCACCAAACACCCTACATAAGTATTTGTATAAGGGATTCTTCTCAAAATGAGCAAGACTCGCATTAAAATACTCTAAGGGAATAAAAGAGGGTGGCACAATAATTTCTTTTTCATGAGTACTTTTCACAGGCTGTACATAATCACTAGACCGTTCTTCCTTGATGTTTGCATTGGGATTATCACGAAAGAAATCACGTGGAGTGTAATGATAACCACAACTGATTTCATGGTCACATTTCCCAACCTCATTGGAAAAACTTACAACTCCCTCTTCATCAACATATTTCACAAAACATCGAGGTCTCTCACAACTAGGGCAAGCAATCTTGCTTCCCAAACTATACTTTTGCAAATGAAATCTATACTTGCTCATGGATAGATAAGTTTATTCGTTTGCACTATGCACTTTTGCACTATGCTTTGTCTGTAATTCCTCAACTTGGGTTGAAAGTGCAATAGTGCAAGATGCATTTGATGTTTGGTGTTGAATTTTTCGATATTCGCCATGCTTGGTTTTTTCCAGAATTGGCTGCTTTGTCTGACAGAGTTTCTTTAATGCATAGAATACGGTTCTTCTGGGTATTTCATATATTTTCGCAGCAGCGATAGCATCGCTTGCTGTGAATGTATTACCCAACTGAGATAACCAGTCTTCTTTTACATCACCGATAGTATTAGACAAAAGTATCTCTTGTATCCTATGGTAAGTATCTTCATAGTAATCAACCATACGAATAGCGGATTTCACAGAAGACAGGCTTACTGGCTGCATATCTTCTTCGCCTACAGCCCATTTCATTATCTGAAATATCAAGGATAAACGTCCTGCATGGCCATTAAGTTTCATACTGCGACTCTCCACATCTGCATCATCGTCGATGCTATTAACATTATCAATGATATTGTTATACCAATCATAAAAATACACCTCTGCCTCCTCTGTCATTTCCAAAACTTTTGGTTCTGCAACATTCCTTATTTCATTAATCGTGCAGGGAATTTCAAGTACTTTGTTGAGAATAGTCGCCCATTGCCCTGCTATATCAGGTTTTGGGATACTATTATCATTTCTTCTCCATCTTGAAATCTTCCTGTCTTTTGGAAAAATAAAGATAAACCTATCAAGGAATCCGTTAGCAATGAACTCTTTTCTGAACACCTCATGTAACATGTTGGTCTGTACCGTTCCTATTACATTAATACACGGCGTTTTAACACGAATATGACGTGATGAGGACTTGCGTAGAACTTTAATCGTACCACCACTATAAGCTGTTAGCAGAAGTTCAATAAGATTATTATTGCCATTGTATCTCTTTGCAAAATTGAATAGCCCAATAATCTCGTCGACAATTATAGCTATCCCTCGTGGATTGCGCCAATGAGCTTCTACCATTGCTTCTGGTGTGAAGTCTGATATAATATTGGTCAACCACTTGGGCGCTTTCAATTTATCATTTCCTCCGTTCGCCTGCTTGGCACGCTCATATTTCTCAAGTTCCTCACTATATTTCTCGTCAAGACGATCATCCAAATCGTTAATAGGTTTGTAGAGGAAGTTAAGAGGAGGAGTTTTGCCTAAACCTGGTCGCCCAATAAGCATCATATAAAGAGATGGACTGTCTTTCCACTCATTTCTGATATTGATTTGGTATGAATTGCCTATGGCAGCCGCCATCGCAGATATAATAATGGATGCCACATACTCAACATTGAAATTTTCATGTCGAGAAAGGTTCAGAATAATTTCCTGAATTTTATCAGGGAAAACATCCAACGGCAATCCTCCATCAAGATTATGCTCTACCTTTGCTCGGAGCATATTGGTTAAATGCAACTTATCGACCATAGCCACCTCCTCTCCGTTGGGGTAGTTCATCACTTGCCGCAAAGGCATCATAGTGAAAATTACGAAGGAATCGGTCTACATCTTCTTGAGTATACCAATATTTGTCTCCTTGACGTGAATATCCAAGGTAACCATTATCACGCAATTTCTTTAGGTATTTCTCCTTTATACCCAATTTTGCCATCAGTGCCTTATTATCATATAGATGATTTTGGGGCATTTGATGTTGAGCCAAAGCCTTTTCCTGCTCCTCTACAGTGTGGAGGATTTTCTCCAGCAATTCCCGTTCACATAGGGACTCTACATTCTTAATTTTAGCCATATACTTAAACAATTATGGCTTGACGGTCCTGATGCACACTCGGACTTTAAGCCGGGTTATTTCGCTATGGTACGATTGTGCCCGTCGTCCATAGCTGCCACGAAAGTAGCGAACCTTTAGGACCTCGAATGTTATGGTAGATTAGTTAGTGTGTTATGAATAATGTTAGGGTAAGTTATGTTGAAGTTATGATTGAGACGCAACTATCTGATTATAAATAAAAAAGAGTAGCCGTTTAGCTACTCAAAAAATTTATCAATCTCTGTTGATTTTACTGGGACTGCTAGGTCTTTCCTATTTTGTCGGGATTGCCCTAGCCCCGAGATGTCAAACAAATTATTTAGCTCTGTGTCCGGGAAAAAAGTTTCTCCAAACTTCCAGGATCCTTTATCATCAAATTTTGAAGGTATTGGTTTGTCCCCACAATAAATACGCCCACACATATACGCCAAAAGAACTTTTGATTCGTTCCATTTATAGTGTGTGCCATCTTCTTTCATATAACCAGCTTCTATGGCCTTTGCAAAAACTTTACGAGCCAATTCTGTATCCAATGTTTCAGAAAGAATAATTTCAGCATCAACAGATACAACTTCTTCCACATTCATAATATTTTTCTCACGAAGAATTTCTGCACCAATAACTAATGCAGCTGCTGAAATCAGAAACATAATTGTGCCCCAAAACTCTGATGAGCCAGTTTCGTTATCGCTGACAGGGTTTACAACCCCAAGTCCAACGAGTAATAATGTGCCTACGAATAATGTAATTGCACTCGACCAGT
>ERZ791618.1042-NODE-1042-length-10701-cov-1.885873_pt1 | contig 10701 bp, 10 predicted proteins | sample MGYA00510059_ERZ791618 | MGnify/ENA primary metagenome ERZ791618 (study PRJEB30046, sample SAMN00715159) | human gut metagenome | study: EMG produced TPA metagenomics assembly of the A metagenome-wide association study of gut microbiota in type 2...
ATGTGCAATCCCAGTACGGGGCTTCCGGGCTCTGCCATAAGCTTTTCGCACACTTGGGCTGCCTGGTGCAGCTTTTCGAACGGAGACGAGGAAATGGTAGGGTAGAAACTGTAGCGCCATGACCGAGGTGTGCATTGATGATGCTGCGAAACGCTTCTTCGGTACATTCGGTGAAGTCGTGGCCGCCACCGCCATGTGCGTGCATACACACGAAGCCGGGCACGATATACATGCCTTTGGCATCGATGAGGCGTGCGCCGATGAGGGCGAGGTCACAGTTGGTCACTTCGAGTATTTTTCCGTCGCGCATCAGGACGGAACCTTCATTCAGCCAGCCTTGCGGGGTGAATATGCGTCCGTTGATAATTTGAGTAAGCATTTTTAGATTTATGATTTAAGATTTATGAATTATAATCCCAGCGTTGTGCTTTTGAATTTATCGAAGGCCAAAATTAAGCATTATAAATTAAAAATCCTATACGCGGGATTTTTTAATCATCTTCTTCTCCGTCTTCGGTGGCGGCGTTGTTTCTGCCGGTATTTGCGTATCTTGCCGTATACCAGCCAGACGAACAATACTCCGAATACGGAGAATATCAGCAGTACGATGCCCGTGTTGAGGTTGTCGCCTTTCACACGGCTCCACATTTCGAGTACGAGTTCGGTGCGGTTGCCGAAGTCGCGTATCATGGCGCAGCGTTCCACCACTTTTCTGTCGGGATATTGCACGGGGTTTATCTGCAGGCTGTCCGCACCCACACCTTCACCGAAGAAATAGCTGAGGTCGGAACGTGTCGCGATGGCGGTGTCCTGTTTGGCTTCCATGATTTCGGGGGTGGCAACGGCGCTGACGTAGCCTATGGCGTCCATATTGCGCAGGGCGATGTCGGGCCGGCAGAGGTAGTTGATGAAGTAAGCGGCAGCTTTGGGATTGCCTGCATATTTGGGGATTACCCAGCCGTCGTACCAGATGTTGCTGCCTTCGCGCGGCACTTCGTAGGCAAGGTCTACGCCCACAGCACGGGCTCTTCGATGGCCCATACGGCGTCGCCGCTCCAGGTGAGGTTGAGCCAGGTCTTGTTCTTGGTCATCATCTCCTTGCCGAAGTCGGCTTCCCAGCCTGCGATGTTGGGCTTCATGGCTTTCAGATACTTCTCGGCAAGGGCTATGGCTTCGGGAGAGTTATCGTTCATCAGTTGCTCCACGGTGATGGTGCTGTCGGCAAGTTGTCGGGCATGGGCATAGATGATGGCAGTGCCGTAGGCATCGCGGTAACTGTCTTTCATCAGAATCTTACCACGGTTGACGGCATCCCAAAGGCATCCCCAGGAGCTGACTTCTTCAAGGGTCTTGAACTTCTTGTTATAGAGTATTCCGGCGGTACCCCACATGTAGGGAACAACGTAATCATTGGTGTGGCGACCGGGCTGGCTAATCTTCTCCAACTCTTTCTGAATATACGGGGAGATGTTGGGGATATAATCCGGAGTCTTCCCAAAATTGCGGTTGATAGGGAGGAGGAGGTCTTTCTTCAACATTCGTTCGATGATGTATTCCGAAGGGCATACAAGGTCGAAATCTTCCTGTCCGCGCTCAATTTTGGTGAGCATGATTTCTTGATATCGAATACCTGGTAGATGATGCGGATATCTTCGCCTGTCTGCTCTTTGTACCAGGCAGGAAATTCGGCGAGGACTTCTTCGTCAATGTAATCTGCCCAGTTGTATACTTTCAGTACACGGCTGCGCTTCTCACTGGCACCGGTACAGGAGGCAAGGAGAAGAATGCAGAGGAAGAGGGGTATGTATTTCTTCATTGTTTATAGGGTTATATTAGTGATTAGCGTTTAGTGATAAGTGATTAGTAGGCTGCGCTATCATTCCGCATGGCACTAATCACTTATCACTAAACGCTAATCACTATTCTTGTTTCTTTCTGCTCTCTTATTAATCACAATCAGCAATACTAACACCGTTACAAAAATGATTGTTGACAGTGGGCGCAGTTCAGGAGTCAGTCCACCCTTACGTGCGTCTGCATAGATGTATGTCGACAACGTTTCCAATCCTTCATTTCCGATAGTGAAGATCGTTACTGCGAAGTCATCAATGGAAAGCGTGAAAGCGAGGATGAAACCGCTGATCATTCCCGGCAGAATTTCCGGGAAGATGACTTTGCGAAGCGCCTGGAAAGGAGTAGCTCCGAGGTCGAGAGCTGCTTCGTATACATTCTGATTCATTTTCTTCAGACGGGGCATCACGCTAAGTACCACATAAGGGGTACAAAAAGTGATGTGTGCCAATACCACCGTAGTAAATCCCTGCGAAATGCCAAAGCTGACAAACAGCAGGAACAGGGATACACCCGTAATGATATCCGCATTCATCATCGGAATAGCATTGGTGAAATTCATCACCTGACGCGCCCGGGAGCGCAAGTTAAAGATGCCGATAGCTGCCAGGCTTCCCAGCAGGGTAGAGGCTGTGGCAGCAATCGTAGCAATCGCGAATGTGTTCCAGATGGCATTCATCAGCGAGTGGTGCATACCGCCTGTAAATAGTGAACTGTACAGTTTGGTAGAGAATCCTGTCCAGTTACCCAGTACCTTGGCCTCGGTGAAAGAGAAGATCATAATAATCAGGATGGGCGAATAGAGCAGGGCAAGCAGAAACCAAAGATAGCCTTTTGCCAGAATACGTGTCATCATATCACACCTCCGCTTTCATTTTGTGCACTGTCGTCCTCGTTGGTAAAGAGGGCGGTGACGCCAATCAGTAACAGCATGATGAGCGACAAGGCAGCGCCGTAGTTCCACATTCCGTTATATATATTCTCTTGTACGGTAGTACCGAACAGTTTGATGTTGTTCATCGTCAGCAACTCGGCAATGGCAAAGGTGGAAACCGTGGGCATGAAAACCATCACCACACCACTCATGATGCCGGGCATCGAAAGGGGGAGGATCACTTTACCGAATACCTGTACAGGCGTAGCTCCCAGGTCTTGGGCTGCTTCTATCAGACTGCCATCCATCTTCTGCAATGTATTGTAGATAGGGTATATCATGAACGGCAGGAAGTTGTAGACCATACCGAATACCAAAGCTCCTTCGCCCAGCGGCAGGTTGAGGAAATCAAACAATGCCACCGTGGCAAGTGTACGTATCAGGATGTTCACCCACATAGGCAGGATGAACAGTACAACCATGGTCTGGGAAGTGTTGAAGCGCTTCTGACTGAGAATATAAGCAGCCGGATAACCGAGCAGGAGGCATACCAGAGTCGTGATGACAGCTATTCCGATGGAGTAGACGAATGTGTTGATAGATTCGGGATGCATCATGAATTTGCGGAAGTTGGCGAACGTGAATGCGCCTTCAGCATCGGTGAAGGCATAAACCACAATGAGCAACAGAGGCATCACAACGAAGATGATGAGAAACAATGCGTAGGGAACTGTCCAGTTCCGGCGACGCATGAAGAAACGGGATATATTACTGAGCACTTCCTTTCTTATTAGCAGATTCGACAATAGGGATAGAACCGGTGGTCTGTGCCGGCGCAACAATTCGTATATTTTCGGGTGCGATGGTGATGCCGACACGGTCACCGTCGTCCCAGACGTCAGTGGTGTCTACAAAGATATCCTCGTCCCAATCGGTAAACACGGTGAGATGGTAATGGTTTCCTTTATAAAGGATGAATTTCACTTCGCCCGTCAGATGACCGTCTTCTTCGTTATCTTCGAGGATGACGTTTCGGAAATCTATTTCTACGAGGACGGAACTGCCCGGTTCGATGTCCTGCACTTCGGCACACTCAAAGGTGTAACCGAGGAATTCGACGTGTGTGGCGTCTATGAGCTTGCCTTCGAAGGTGTTGCAGGTGCGTTCTTTCTTCATTACGTGAATGTCGAAAGGTTTCACGAGCAGACCGACTTCCCGTCCGGCTTCGAAACTGTGATAGTCCTGCACCATGAATTCGTAGCCCTCGTTAGTCTGTACCATCATTTCGTAATGCACGCCTTTGAAGATACAGGAGGTGACAGTACCCATCAGTTGGGCAGCGGCAGAAGGTTCGAATATATAGATGTCTTCGGGACGGATGACTACATCGACGGGAGTGTTTTCGCCAAAGCCCTTGTCGACACATTCAAATTCGTGTCCGGCAAAGGATACGGCTTTGTCCTGAAGCATGAGGCCGTTCAGGATGTTACTTTCTCCGATGAAATCGGCAACGAAAGAGTTGATGGGTTCGTTGTAGATGTCTGTCGGCGTACCTATCTGCTGGATGCGGCCTTCGCTCATCACGACGATGGTGTCGCTCAGAGTAAGGGCTTCTTCCTGGTCGTGGGTAACGTAGACGAAGGTGATTCCAAGCTTCTGGTGCATCTCTTTCAACTCCATCTGCATGTCTTTACGCATTTTGAGGTCGAGGGCGGCAAGGGGCTCATCCAGTAACAGCACTTCGGGTTCGTTGACGATGGCACGGGCGATGGCAACACGTTGCTGCTGTCCGCCGGAGAGGGAATCGACGTCACGGTCTTCGTAATCCGTCATACCTACCATGCGGAGAGCTTGTTTCACTTTCTTGCCAATGGTGGCTTCGGGCATCTTTTTGAGCTTCAGTCCGAAAGCGATGTTGTTGTACACGTTGAGGTGGGGGAAAAGGGCATACTTCTGAAAGACGGTATTCACCGGACGTTGGTGTGGCGGTGTTTGCGTGATGTCTTTTCCGGCGATGGTGATGATACCTTCCGAGGCGGTCTGGAAACCGGCTATCAGGCGCAACAAAGTAGTCTTGCCGCAGCCGGAGGGGCCCAATATCGTTACAAATTCGCCCTTACGGACAGAGAGGTTTACATCATTCAGTACGGCTTTGTCTCCGAAGTATTTCGATACGTGCTCTACACCGATGATGCAGTCAGACTTTTGCATAAGCGTTATTAAGTGTTTAACCTAAAACTAATAGAACGAATTCTGCCTTTCTAAAAAAGCGGGTACAAAGGTAGGGAATAAATTGGGAAAATGAAAGTGCTGCCTTCGATTTGCATTATCTTTGAAGAAGATAAGCTGCACCTCGGCATAAAAAAATGAACGAGTTCGTTTTATACTGTTCTCGGTTTACATTATCTTTGTAGCATTAATGAATACTATTATAGTAGAAGGAGGCAAGGACATGGGTAACAGAATATATCCTATCGGGATACAAAACTTCGAGAAGATTCGTAAGGAAGGATACGTTTATGTGGATAAAACTGCATTGATGTATAAGTTGGTGAAGAGTGGAAGTTACTATTTCCTTTCCCGCCCCCGCCGTTTTGGGAAGAGTTTGCTGATTTCCACGCTCGAAGCCTATTTTGAAGCGAAACGGGACTTATTTGAAGGCTTGGCGGTGGAAACTTTGGAAAAAGACTGGGTGAAGCGTCCCGTGTTCCATCTGGACTTGAATATCGGGAAATATGATACGCCGGATAGTCTGGACAAGATACTGGACAGAAATTTATCAAAGTGGGAAGAACTTTATGGAACCGGTGTTGCTGAGAGTACCCTTGCCTTGCGCTTTGCAGGAGTTGTGGGACGGGCCTATGAGCAAAGTGGTGAGCGTGTAGCCATTCTCATCGACGAATATGACAAACCCTTGCTCCAAGCTATCGGCAACGAGGAACTGCAACGCGAATTCCGCAACACTCTGAAACCTTTCTATGGCGTACTGAAAACCATGGACGGCTGCATCAAGTTTGCCTTGCTGACGGGAGTGACCAAGTTTGGCAAAGTCAGTGTGTTCAGTGACCTGAACAATCTGAATGACATCTCCATGGACGAGCCGTTTATTTCCATCTGTGGAATTACTGAAAAGGAGATACATCTTAATTTTGAAGAAGACCTGCACGAATTGGCAGCCGCGCAGAAAATGACGTATCAGGAAGTGTGCAATGAACTGAAAGCGTGCTATGACGGTTATCACTTTACAGAAAATACGGACGGCATCTACAATCCTTTCAGTTTGCTGAATACATTCTTTAAGATGAAATTCGGCAACTATTGGTTTGAAACCGGAACGCCTACTTACCTTGTGGAGTTGCTGAGACGCAATCATTACAATTTGGAGCGCATGGCGCATGAAGAAACGGATGCTGATGTGCTGAACTGTATTTATGGCGACAACGAACCCATACCGGTTATTTTCCAAAGCGGTTATCTCACGATAAAGGGATATGATAAGGAATTCGGTCTATACCGTCTCGGTTTCCCTAACCGGGAAGTGGAAGAGGGCTTTATCAGATTTCTGATGCCGTTTTATACCCGCTTCAATCAGTTAGAAGCACCGTTTGAGATACAAAGGTTTGTTCGTGAGATACGTTCCGGCCAACCTAACGCTTTCTTTAAGAGGCTGCAAAGCTTTTTTGCCGACACACCTTATGAATTGGTGAAAGACTTGGAATTACATTACCAAAATGTGCTGTTTATCGTCTTCAAACTGGTGGGTTTCTATACACAGGCGGAATATCACACTTCGGAAGGGAGGGTGGATCTGGTAGTGAAGACTGCCGATTACATTTACGTCATGGAATTCAAACTGGAAGGTACTGCAGAGGAGGCTTTGCAGCAAATAGAAGAAAAACAGTATGCTCTTCCTTTTGAGGCAGACCCGAGGAAATTATTCAAAATAGGTGTGAACTTCAGTAATAAAACAAGGAATATAGAGAAGTGGATTATTGAATGACAGATTTGTGTAATTCGCGTTCTTTTATTCCGTTTTGACACTATCTTAGTGTGGATTGGAGTGGAGAGTCCTTTTATATTTCATCTTTGTTGTGTGTTAAGTTAACGCAAGTTCCTAATTTCTAATTCTCAAAATTAGAAAAATGGTATCGGACAAAAACAAAATGGAAGAATTAAAAAATAAAAAAAAGAAAAGTCGGAAAAACCGGCCAGAATACTTGACTTCACCTTTCGGATGTCGTATCTTTGCAGGGTAGTTGATAATAGAGAATTCATACGACTTGTTTTCTAAGATAATAACAGACAAAAAACAAGAAAGGCGATAATTTCAATAGGAAGTTATCGCCTTTTTTGTTGATATTTATCGGATTCGGGCTTAAAAGAGGCTTTTTACGTTTTTAATAAACGTTGAGCACATTCTTTAAAAACGTTCCTGTTATTCTTTAAAAACGAATAACAAGAAGCTTAATAAAGCAGAAAAATGCCTGTTTTTTGTCTATATTTGAGACTGTGATAAGAATGCTCAGCATTCTATTGATGGATCTCGCTTGGTAAATTGTTTACACAGTAGACTCTGCTTATAACAGGCTTTATCAGCCCACGTTCCCGGCTGCCTCGTGCACATCTGCCACAGCCCGTCCGCTCGGATCATTTTTCCCTTGCAACGTGGCATCCCAGGCGAGTGCTTCAGCAGTAGAGCAAGCCACGCTCGGCACACTGGGTACGCTTCGGGCAGCCGACTGACTGGGGAAGTGCTCTTCGAAAATGCTACGATAGTAATATTCCTCCTTATTCTGTGGCGGATTGATGGGAAACCGTTCGGCGGCATGTTCCATCTGATGGTCGGTGACGGCGGCCGAAGTAATGGCCTTCAATGTATCAATCCAATTGTAACCGACGCCATCGGAGAATTGCTCTTTTTGCCGCCAGGCAACACTTTGAGGCAGCATATCTTGAAAAGCTTCGCGCACAATGCGCTTCTCCACTTCTTTGCCCGGACACATTTTGACGGCAGGGCTGAGGTTCATTGCCACATCCAGGAATTCTTTATCGAGGAAGGGAACACGACCTTCCACACCCCAGGCAGAAAGGCTCTTATTGGCACGCAGACAGTCGTACAAGTGCAATTTGGAGAGCTTACGGATCGTCTCTTCGTGGAAAGCCTGCGGTGTGGGGGCTTTGTGGAAGTAGAGATAACCACCGAAAACCTCATCAGCACCTTCGCCACTAAGCACCATCTTGATGCCCATAGACTTGATGACACGTGCCAAAGGTACATCGGTGTGGAGGCACGAACAGTGGTAACGTCGTATGTTTCGATAAAGTAGATGACATCACGCAAGGCATCGAGCCCTTCCTGAATGGTATAATTAATTTCATGGTGAACAGTGCCGATGTATTCTGCCACTTCACGGGCTTTAATCAAGTCCGGTGCACCGCGCAGGCCGACGGCGAAGGAGTGGAGTTGAGGCCACCAGGCTTCGCTCTGGTTGTCGGTTTCAATGCGCTTGCGGGCATACTTCTTGGCAATGGCAGAAATGACGGAAGAGTCGAGGCCACCACTGAGCAGAACACCGTAAGGAACATCGGACATTAACTGGCGTTGCACGGCAGCTTCAAGGGCGAGTTTTACGCTGTTGATTTCTGGTTGGGTAGCCCGGCGGGCGGTGGTGTCATTGGCTTTGACGGCGGCATAATCGGTCCAGGGGCGTTGATACCAACGATGCATTTTCCCTTCACGTCCCCAGAAGTAATGTCCGGGCAGAAAAGGCTCGTAGGTGTCACAGAAACCTTCGAGAGCTTTCAGTTCGCTACCGACGTAGATATGTCCCTGGTCGTCACGACCGATATAAAGAGGGATTACCCCGATAGGGTCACGAGCAATCAGATAATCGTCTGTTTCCTCATCGTAAAGGGCAAAGGCGAAGATACCGTTCAATTCTTCGAGGAAATGAATGCCTTTATCCTTATATAATGCGAGGATGACTTCACAGTCCGATCCTGTACGGAAAGCATATTTGTCGGCATAGCGGGAACGGATTTCCCGATGATTATAGATTTCACCGTTGACGGCAAGGATTTGCTTGCCATCCGGAGAATACAATGGTTGTCCGCCACTTTCCGGATCGACGATGGAAAGACGTTCGTGAGCCAGGATGGCACTACCGCCTACATAAATACCACTCCAGTCCGGTCCGCGATGACGGATTTTCTGCGCCATTCGAAGCGCTTTGTTTCTCAATTCCTGGGATTGAGATTTGATATTGAAGATACCTACGATTCCACACATGATACTTAGTGATTAGGGGTTAGTTACTCAAATACTTGTCTATCCGTTCTGCCACTCTCCGTCCGTCCGCCAGTGCATGCACCACAAGGCTGGCACCGCGTGCCGCATCACCTGCTACGAACACATTTTCCGGAAATTCAGGCTGTTCCGGTTTCAGGAAGCCCATGGCCAGAAGCACCATATCGGCGTCTATCACTTCCTTCTTTCCGGTAGGTTTCATGGTAGGGCGTCCTCCATCCTGAGCCGGAATCCATTCCACTTCTTCCACCTCTACACCGCAGACTTTTCCATTCTTGCCAATAAACTGATTGGATGTCAGCGACCAGCGGCGCGTGCAACCTTCTTCGTGACTTGAAGTCGTCTTCAGTACAATGGGCCATTGCGGCCAAGGAGTAGCGTCATTGTGACCTACGGGAGGCTGTGGCATGATTTCAATCTGTGTCACACTCACGGCTCCCTGGCGGATACTCGTACCGATACAGTCTGATCCTGTATCACCGCCACCGATGACGAGAACCCGTTTGCCCTTGGCATTTACCAGACGGTCTTTGGAGAACGTTTCTCCATCGAGGATATGATTTTGCTGGGACAGCATTTCGAGGGCAAGATAAATACCTTTCAGTTCGCGTCCGGGGATGTTGAGGTCGCGTGCCTGCGGCGTCCCGGTACAGATGCAGTAGGCATCAAAGCCCGCGGGGAGGTTCTGTACATCTACCGTTACGCCCATTTCGAACTTGATGCCTTCGGCTTCAAGCACTCCCATCCGGCGGTCGATTACTGCCTTATCGAGTTTAAAATTAGGAATACCATAGCGCAGTAATCCGCCGGGCATGGGTTTGCTGTCAAAAAGAGTCACTTCATAGCCTTTAGCATTCAGCCGGCAGGCAGCGGAGAGTCCCGCAGGACCTGCACCGATGATGGCAACCCGCTTTCCATTACGTTCGGGTTGAATGGGCACGATGTAACCTTCGCGAAAAGCCGCTTCGGCAATAGCCGCCTCGTTTTCACGAATGGTGACAGGTGCATCACACGAAAGCTTCAGTACACATGACTTTTCGCAAAGTGCCGGACAGATGCGTCCGGTAAATTCGGGGAAGTCGTTTGTGGCAGCGAGTACTTCGTATGCTTCGCGCCATTTACCTTTATAAAGTGCATCCTGAAATTCAGGTTGCTTATTGCCCAACGGGCATGCCCAGTGACAGAAGGGTACACCGCAATCCATGCAACGTGATGCCTGGAGTTTACGTTCGTGACTGTTTAAAGTTTGCTCCACCTGACTGAAGTCGGTGATACGTTCGTGGACAGGACGGTATCCCGCTTCCTGTCTTGGTATGTTTAAGAATGCTTTTGGATCTGCCATTTTTAGATTTATGATTTATAATTTATGTTTAGATTTATGATTTATGTTTAGATTTATGATTTCAGGTTTATGATCTCTGCTTAGGCTTATACTATGGAATGCCTTTATGATACCGTCCGGCAAGTCATAAAATCATAAATCTGAAATCATAAATCTCTTAATAATCTCTCTGCATCTCTGCAATCTTCTGTTGCAGTTTCCGCATTTGCTCTTCTTGCAGTACCTTCTTGTACTCGATGGGGACTATCTGGATAAACTCATCCACATATCGGTTCCAGTCATCAAGCATAGTGCGTGCCAGGTTGGAGCCTGTATAGAGGTAGTGAG
>ERZ791618.1043-NODE-1043-length-10700-cov-2.121747_pt1 | contig 10700 bp, 14 predicted proteins | sample MGYA00510059_ERZ791618 | MGnify/ENA primary metagenome ERZ791618 (study PRJEB30046, sample SAMN00715159) | human gut metagenome | study: EMG produced TPA metagenomics assembly of the A metagenome-wide association study of gut microbiota in type 2...
CCTATACCGACATCCCGGGGGTGAAGAAAGGCGGAGTGCGCTTTATGATATTGATGATATTTTAGTTAGTGATTAGCGATTAGTGATTAGTGATTAGTGATGAGCGGTTATATGGGAGAGGGAATATTAAAAAACAAATCAATGAACTTGCTATACGCATTGTGAATTTATATAATTTCTTGAATGAAACCAAACAGGAAAGAATTATGTCTAAACAAATACTAAGAAGCGGTACATCTGTGGGAGCCAATATCAGGGAAGGGCAATTTGCCGAGTCCCCAGCCGACTTTATACACAAATATTCCGTTGCTCAAAAGGAATGTTCAGAAACCCTATACTGGCTCGAATTGCTAAATAAAACAAACTACATCACCACAGAGCAATATGTGTCCTTGGATACTGACTGTACGGAACTGATGAAGATGATAACCTCTTCCATCATCACCCGTAAAAAAAGCCTATCGCTAACCCCTAATCACTAATCCTAACCCCTAATCGCTAATCACTAATCGCTAACCCCTAACCCCTAATCGCTAACCCCATGCAACCTTTAGCAGAAAGACTCAGACCCAAGACATTAGACGAATATATCGGGCAGAAGCACCTGGTGGGACCGGGGGCTGTGCTTCGTAAGATGATTGATGCGGGACGCATCTCCTCGTTCATTCTGTGGGGCCCGCCGGGAGTGGGTAAGACGACGCTTGCGCAGATTATAGCCAATAAGCTGGAGACGCCGTTCTACACGCTCAGTGCCGTGACCAGCGGGGTGAAGGATGTGCGCGATGTGATAGAGAAGGCGAGAAGCAACCGTTTTTTCTCGCAGGCCAGCCCCATCTGTTCATTGATGAAATCCACCGGTTCAGCAAGTCCCAGCAGGATTCCCTGTTGGGGGCGGTGGAGACGGGAGTGGTGACCCTGATAGGCGCCACCACCGAGAATCCCTCGTTCGAGGTGATCCGGCCCTTGCTCTCCCGCTGCCAGCTGTATGTGCTGAAATCATTGGAGAAGGAGGATTTGCTGGAACTGCTGCATAATGCCATCGCAAAGGACGTGATACTGAAAGAAAAGAAGATAGAGCTGAAGGAGACGGATGCCATGCTCCGCTTTTCGGGAGGCGATGCCCGCAAGCTGCTGAACATACTGGAACTGGTGGTGGAGGCGGATGCGGATGCCGGACCCGTGGTGATTACGGATGAGAAGGTGACCGAGCGTTTGCAGCAGAATCCGTTGGCGTATGACAAGGATGGAGAGATGCATTATGATATCATTTCCGCCTTTATCAAGTCCATCCGCGGAAGTGATCCGGACGGGGCGCTCTACTGGCTGGCGCGTATGGTGGAGGCCGGAGAGGACCCGGCTTTCATAGCCCGCAGACTAGTCATTTCGGCAGCCGAGGATATCGGTCTGGCCAATCCCAACGCATTGCTCCTGGCGAACGCCGCTTTTGACGCCGTGATGAAGATAGGATGGCCTGAGGGGCGTATCCCGCTGGCGGAAGCTACGGTGTATCTGGCCACCAGCCCCAAGAGCAACTCGGCATACGAGGGGATCAACAGCGCCCTGGAACTGGTTCGGCAGACGGGCAATCTGCCTGTTCCCTTGCATCTGCGCAACGCACCCACCAAGCTGATGAAACAGTTGGGCTATGGCAAGGATTACAAGTATGCACATGCCTATCAGGGCAATTTCGTGCAGCAGCAGTTCCTGCCGGACGAGGTGAAGGACAGCCGCATCTGGCATCCGCAGAACAATGCGCAGGAAGCGAAGATAAGGGAACGGATGCAGAGCCTCTGGGGGGAACGGTTCAAGGAATGAAAATGAATTGCATTGATCCTGTGCTATAAAATTAAAAATTGGAACGCAAATGACATAAATCCAACCTTCCGGCCGGTTTATATCCATGCTGTGCAGCTGTTAATTTGCGTCATTCGCGTTCCAATCTAACCGAATAAATGAACAAAATATGAAATTTAACTTTTGAGCATATGAAAATAGTAGTTTTAGACGGTTACGGATTGAATCCCGGTGATTTGTCATGGGAGGAGATGCGGGCGTTGGGCGAGCTGACGGTGTACGACCGCACAGCCCCTGCCGAGTTATTGGAGCGTTCTGCCGGAGCGGAAGTGCTGATTACAAATAAAACGGTGATTACGGCGGAGGATATGGCCGCTCTGCCTGCCTTGAAATACATCGGCGTGCTGGCTACGGGTATAATATTGTGGACATCCAGGCTGCGAAAGCGCGGGGCATCATTGTCACCAACATACCTGCCTACAGCACCGCTTCCGTTGCCCAGATGGTCTTTGCTCATATACTGAACATCACCCAGCGTGTAGGCCATTATGCCTATGCCAACCGTCACGGGCGTTGGGCGGACAACCCCGACTTCTGCTACTGGGATACCGACCTGGTGGAACTGGACGGGAAGAAGCTGGGAATCATCGGCTTGGGAAACACCGGACAGGCGACGGCGCGCATCGCTGCCGCTTTCGGAATGCAGGTATGCGCCTATACTTCCAAGCCGCAGTCACAACTTCCCGGAGGAATCCGGAAAATGGAGCTGGATGAGCTGTTCCGCGAATGTGACGTGGTGAGCCTGCACTGCCCCCTTACACCCGATACCAAAGAGCTGGTCAATGCCGCCCGCCTGGCCCTTATGAAACCGACGGCCATTCTGATAAATACCGGCCGCGGTCCCTTGGTGAACGAGAAAGACCTGGCCGACGCACTGAACAAGGGTGTGATAGCGGCTGCCGGACTGGACGTGCTTTCTTCCGAGCCTCCCCAATATACCAACCCCCTGCTGACGGCGAAGAACTGCTTCATTACGCCGCATATCGCCTGGGCCACGAAAGAAGCCCGTGTCCGGCTGATGCGGATTGCAGTGGGGAACTTGAAAGGATTCATCAAGGGTGAGATTGTAAACAATGTGGCGGAATGAGAACAAAGGAAAAAGACGGAAAGAAAGAAGGAGGTAAGAAAAATGGAAGAAGACAAGAATACGTTGGATTTGCATACGGAAGTTAGGGAAGAGGACAGGGTGGCAAAGGCCGTTGCCTTGTTCAAGGAAGGATATAACTGCTCCCAGTCCGTAGTGACGGCTTTTGCCGATCTGTATGGCTTCACCCGTGAACAGGCCCTGCACATGTCCGCCTCTTTCGGCGGCGGCATAGGGCGGATGCGTGAAACCTGCGGTGCTGCTTGCGGCATGTTCCTGCTGGCCGGGCTGGAGAAGTGCGCCATCGAGGGGAAAGACCGTGAGAGCAAGGCGGCGAATTACGCTCTGGTGCAGGAACTGGCCGAAGAATTCAAGAAGCGGAACGGCGCCCTGCGGTGTGCCGATTTGCTGGGATTGTCCGGAAAAGAGCCGGTAGTATCCACACCGGAAGCAAGGACGGAACGGTATTACGCCAAGCGTCCTTGTGCAAGAATGGTAGAGGAAGCGGCCCGGATTTGGAGCGAACACCTCGAAAAACAAAAAAAATAGGTTGAAAAATCGCTTTTTCTTATAGAAATACAAACTTTTTCGATGCAAAAGTGTTGAATAACATAATTTTGTGTATCTTTGCAAGCGATAAGAAACACAAACATTCACATCGGAATGTGTGGGTGCGGTTAACGTTTAACTAAAAGCAAATTGAAAATGTTGAAAGAAAAAGCAGGTGCTTTGGCCGGACAAATCTGGGAAGCATTGAATGGAACTGAAGGTTTGACACAAAAACAAATCAAGAAAGCAACCAAACTGAAAGCTGACAAGGATTTCTTCCTGGGGCTGGGCTGGCTGCTGAGAGAAGATAAGGTCGTTACTTCTGAAGTGGAAGGCGAGATCTTTGTAAAATTGGTGTAAGAAGAAGATTTTAAACTCATAAAAAAATGCGTTGGCACATCGTTTGGTATGTTGTCAACGCATTTTTTTTGTATTATAGTAATAATATGAATCATCTTTTTGAATAGTATTCATATTATTACTATATTTGCAGGGTAATTAAGTCCAAAACGTTATGAGTTACAAATCAGTGAAAGACGTTGTAACGATGTTGCTGGAAAACGGTTTTGTATTGAAGAGTCAGAAGGGTAGCCACATGAAATTTGAGAAGGATGGCATGATTGTTATCGTACCGGATCACAACAGCAAAGGCGTTGAGAAAGGCACTTATTACAGCATTCTGAGACAAGCGGGGTTAAAGTAGCCCCCCTTGTTCTCTTGATATTTTAGGACAGGAGGCAATATGAAAACAGTGGAAGTGATTGTAGAACACGCAGGAAAGAACTTGAGTGCTTATATCGAAGGTGCTCCCGTTATTACCGTAGGCAATGACATGAAGGAGATTGAGGATAACATGAAGGAGGCAATAGAGTTGTATCTGGAAGATAATCCGAATCCTTGTGAAGTCTTGTCGGGAGAGTTTGAATTGAAATTTAAGATAGATGCCGCTACTTTTATCAACTATTATAGCAGCATCTTCACCAAGGCTGCTTTGAGCCGGATTACCGGAATCAATGAACGCCAGTTGTGGCATTATGCAGCCGGAGTGCATAAACCTCGCAGGCGGCAGTTGGAAAAGATCCAGAAAGGCATACAGTCTTTGAGCAGGGAATTGTCTGCTATAAATTTATTGTAGTCTTTAAAATCTTGTTCTTTTTGCGTATCTTTGCGCCCGAAAAGCAAGAAACTTGTTTGTTTTTAAATAGATAGCTGTTAAAGATGAAGAATATCCGTAATTTTTGCATTATAGCACATATAGACCACGGGAAATCGACCTTGGCCGACCGTTTGTTGGAGTTTACAAAAACCATCCAGGTAACCGAAGGGCAGATGCTTGACGATATGGACCTGGAAAAGGAGAGAGGTATTACAATCAAGAGCCATGCCATCCAGATGGAGTACGAGTATGGGGGAGAGAAGTATGTACTGAATCTGATTGACACTCCGGGACACGTGGACTTTTCATACGAGGTATCCCGTTCCATAGCCGCCTGTGAAGGGGCGCTGCTCATTGTGGACGCTTCGCAGGGAGTGCAGGCGCAGACTATCTCGAATCTGTACATGGCGTTGGAGCATGACCTGGAAATCATTCCCGTGCTGAACAAATGTGATATGGCGAGTGCCATGCCCGATGAGGTGGAAGATGAAATCATCGACCTGCTGGGCTGCAAACATGAGGATATTATCCGTGCCTCCGGCAAGACCGGAATGGGTGTGGAGGAGATATTGAAGGCGGTGGTGGAACGTATCCCGCACCCGACGGGAGACGAAGAGGCGCCGCTACAGGCTTTGATTTTCGACTCGGTATTCAATTCTTTCCGTGGAATCATCGCGTATTTTAAAATAGAGAACGGTGTGATTCGCAAAGGGGACAAGGTAAAATTCTTCAATACCGGCAAGGAGTATGATGCAGATGAGATCGGTGTGCTGAAAATGGATATGATTCCCCGTGCGGAACTGCGCACAGGAGATGTGGGGTATATCATTTCGGGCATCAAGACCTCGCGCGAGGTGAAGGTGGGGGATACCATCACTCACATCGCCCGTCCGTGTGAAAAGGCGATTGCCGGATTCGAGGAAGTGAAGCCGATGGTGTTTGCCGGGGTTTATCCTATCGAGGCGGAAGATTACGAGAACCTCCGCGCTTCGCTGGAGAAACTTCAGCTGAATGATGCCTCGCTGACTTTCCAGCCGGAGTCTTCACTGGCTCTGGGCTTCGGATTCCGTTGCGGTTTTCTGGGATTGCTTCACATGGAGATTGTTCAGGAACGTCTGGACCGCGAGTTTGATATGAATGTGATTACGACCGTGCCCAACGTGTCGTACATGGTGTATGACAAGCAGGGACATGCCAACGAGGTGCATAATCCCGGCGGTATGCCCGATCCGACGCTGATTGACCACATCGAGGAACCTTTCATTGATGCCACGATCATTACCGCCACCGATTACATCGGCCCTATCATGACACTGTGTCTGGGCAAGCGCGGCGAACTGGTGCGGCAGAATTATGTGTCGGGCAACCGGGTGGAGATTCACTACAAGATGCCGCTGGGTGAAATCGTGATTGACTTTTATGACAAGCTGAAGAGTATCTCGAAAGGATATGCTTCCTTTGACTACCATCAGTCGGGTTTCCGCCCTTCCAAACTGGTGAAGCTGGATATCTTGTTGAACGGTGAGCCGGTGGATGCGCTTTCTACCCTGACACATGTGGACAATGCCTATAACCTGGGCAAGCGTATGTGCGAGAAACTGAAAGAGCTGATTCCGCGCCAGCAGTTTGATATTGCCATTCAGGCAGCTATCGGGGCGAAGATTATCTCAAGGGAAACCATCAAGGCGGTGCGCAAGGATGTGACCGCGAAGTGTTATGGCGGTGACGTGAGCCGTAAGCGTAAATTGTTGGAAAAACAAAAAAGAGGTAAGAAACGAATGAAACAGATCGGTAATGTGGAAGTACCGCAAAAGGCGTTCCTGGCCGTTCTGAAGCTGGATTAATTCAAGAATAAACAAGCTCTGGGGAGCAAACAATAAGCGGGCTCTTTCTGTTAGTTGAAATTAAAAAGTCAATAACAGGAAGGGCTTGTGTTTTGATGGCAATTTATCACAAACTCTTAAATTCAATTGATATGGAAAAACTGAAAATTCTGAACTTGAACTTTTCCTTCCAGCGGGCGGCGCACTATCATATTAATGGAGGGATGTTGCTGATGGGGGTAGTCTTGCTGGCTATGTTCCTGGCCAATTCTCCGTGGGGGGATATTTATGCCTCCTTTTGGAATTACGAGGTGCATCTTCAGATAGGAGAATTTAATTTCTTCAGTCATAACGGGCATCACATGACCTTGATGACTTTTATCAACGATGCTTTGATGGCTGTCTTTTTCTTCAGTGTGGGGCTGGAGATAAAGCGTGAGATACTGGTGGGCGAGTTGTCCAGTTTCCGGCAGGCGCTTTGCCCATCGTGGCGGCGTGCGGCGGTATGCTGGTTCCGGTGCTGATCTATTATTTCATGACGGCGGGAACTCCGGCCCAAAGTGGTCTGGCCATACCGATGGCTACGGATATCGCCTTTTCGCTGGGAGTGCTCAGCCTGTTCGGCAAGCGGGTTCCGCTGAGCTTGAAAGTCTTTCTGACCGCTTTCGCTGTGGTCGATGATATCGGCGGCATTCTGGTCATCGCCCTTTTTTACACCTCTCATCTGTCGGTGAACTACCTGATTGCTTCGGCGGGTATCCTGCTGATACTTTGCGGCGGGAATTTCTTCCGGGTGCACAACCGTTGGTTTTATATTTTCTGGGGAGTGATTATGTGGTATCTGTTTTTGCAGAGCGGCATCCACGCTACCATTGCGGGAGTTGTCGCAGCCTTCACGGTTCCCGCCACTCCTCATTACAAGATAGGTAAGTACATTAACCGCATCCGCGAGAACATTGCTGTCTTTCCTGCCAGTGACAAGGAAAGTGTTGTGTTAAGCAAGATGCAGATCAATGTGCTGAAAAGCATCGAGTCTTCCTCGGACCGTGTCATCTCTCCCTTGCAGTCATTGGAAGACAGTCTGCATGGAATGGTGAATTATATTATTCTTCCCTTGTTCGCCTTTGCCAATGCGGGTGTCTCGCTCACGGCGGATCATGGCGGTCTGGAAGTGGGGATGGCTACCTGGGCGGTGCTGGCGGGATTGCTGGCGGGTAAGTTTGCCGGCATTTATTTCTTTACCTGGCTGGTGATAAAGATGGGGTTCGCCGGACTGCTGAAAGGCATGACCTGGGTGAACCTGACAGGTATCTGTCTTTTGGGAGGTATCGGTTTTACGGTTTCTTTGTTCATAGCCAACCTCTCTTTCGGGGATTCGCCGGTGTTGCTGACGCAGGCAAAGATGGGTGTCATACTGGGAACGGTGCTGGCGGGTGTGCTGGCGTATCTGGTCTTGCAGTTCGCCCTGCCTAAACAGCCTGCACAGGAATAAAATTACAGATAGGGCAGTACGGCGGTGAAACGGCTGCCCTTGTTCACCTCGGATTGCACATCGATGTGTCCGTTCATTTTTTCTACAATGACCTTGCTGATGGCGAGTCCCAGCCCTACACCCTGTACAAACTCATTCCGCTTGTAGAACCGCTCGAATATCATTTGTAATTCTTCTTTAGGGATTCCCGCACCGGTATCTTCTACGAAGATATGGATTTCCTTTTTCTCTTTGTCGCAGAAATAACCCAGTTTGATGTGTCCTTGGGAGGTGAACTTCTTGGCGTTTCCCAAAAAGTTGGTGATGACTTGGGTGAGGCGCATACGGTCTATGTGTATGGTCACATCCTCGTCGGGAAATTCTTTGATGAATTCCACTGGAGGGAGAATAATTACCTGATGGGTCTGATAGACCGTTTCGGCGAAATGATGCGCGCTGCAATCCTCGCAATGAAAGGACATATTGCCGGATTCTATACGGGATAGTTCCAGCACATCATTGACCAGCTTCAACAAGAGTCTGGTATTGTTGTCTATGATGGAGGCAAACTCTTTTTTCTCTTCTTCCGAGATGTTTTTCTCGGTAGTGAGCAGGTTGGAGAATCCCACGATGGCATTAAGCGGAGTACGGATTTCATGGCTCATGTTGGCCAGGAAGGATTGTTTCAGTTCCGCCTGTTCCGCCAGTTTGCGGGCGCGTATCAGTTCTTCTTCCTTGTCTTTGATCTCCTGAATGTTTACCAGAAGTCCGGTGATGATAGGATTTTGTTCATTATTCTGCAACACGCTGTATCTGAATTCCCACCATTGGTAACCGGTGTCGTTGAATTGGCAACGGTATTGGGCTGTTCTTCGTTGCCGGTGTAGTATGTTGGATACGTTTTTTCTGAACCGGGCTTGTTCGTCGGGGTGTACATAGTGGGCTATTTCCTCTATTCCCAACAGGTTTTGGGAACGGTTGGTCAGTTCGCAGAAAGCTTGGTCGAGCACGGCGGTCTTTCCGTCGAAACACCACGCGTAGGTATTCCCTCCTTCCAGTGCAAGCGTTAATGCTTCGTGTTCGAACCTGAGGTTGCGCAAGGCTTCTTTTTTGCGTCCTTTTTCCAGTGTATAGATATAAATAAGGTAGGCTATCCCCAAAAGGAGTGTGAAGACCAGGAGGCTTTCAAGAATCAGGATGGGGGTTGCGTATTTTTCCCTCCACGGCCTGTACATGATGGTATATTCCGGTGGAATGCTTTCAAGGGGGATCTGGTATCTCTTCATGGCCTGCCAGTTGACCAGGTACTGTTTGGCGATTTGTTTTACCGCCGGGACGGGTATCTTTCCTTGCAGTCTTTCTTTGATGCCGGCGGTCATGTCGCTTAGCTGTGTTTCGATGGGGGCGAAATAACCTCCCAGCATGTATTCCTTTATCCCGAATCCTTCGTTGATGGTTTCGAATCCGGGATTGTCGAACAGGCTGCCGATGCGCAGGGTGGTATAGTCCCGTTTGGTATACAGGAACAGGGAGTATTGGAAGACTCCGCTGGACAGCCACATCAGGTCGCGGGCAGCTACGGAATCACTGGACAGGCGGACTACGACGGTGGAGTCCAATTGGTTGTATTCGTTCAGCTTTTCGTACAGGGATTCATATTCGGTATCATCTTTGTCACTGATGGGGATATTCAGCTTGTCGGGCCGGGCCTCTTGTCTTTTCCATTGGTGGAGGGTGATTTCCGATCCTTTGCATTGTTCGCTCAGGTCTTTCCAGATAAGGCGGTCAAGCACGGTCCGCCCGTTCAGGATGTGGATGCGGACTTTGCCCATGATACGTTCTATCATCCGGCAGGTGGTGAGGTAATCGGGTTTGTCTATGTAGCCCGTAATGTTGGGATATTGTGCCAGCAACTCTTGGTTGGGATAATTCACTCCGCTGAATACGACGGGAACCTGCCTGACATACGGGTTTCCGCAAGCCATGACAGAGTAGGTTGCCTGATCATCGAGCACGGCAATCAAATCTCCTCCCCATGAGCGGATGGAATCTGCAAACTCGGAAATCCGTCGCTCTTCTTCTACGGATTCGTATTTCTCGCAATCCAGATAAAAGGTGCGCAGCTGGAAGTCTATTTGCTGGTCTTTCAGTCCTTTGACAAACAGTTTGTTTACAATGCCGGCACCGCTGTACCCTTCCTGGTAGGAATGGATAAGGGCTATTTTATATTTTTGTGCATAAAGCGGACTCCCTATAAAAAGGGCTGTCATAAAAATGAAAAAGGCCTTATGCTTCATGTCAAACGTGATTATTAAGTGAACCGGGGGACAAAGATAGGAATGTTTCTTTAATTCCGGCTATGATTTACAGGAAATTATTGGAAGAGAGAGGGAAATAACCATCCCGGTTGGTGGAAAACAGCAATTCCGGCTTCTTGAAAAACATGCTTCTTGCTTTTCAAGGAACCGGAATTGCCTGTGATAAAAAGGAATGGGCCAACCCGTCAGCGGGGGTTATTTGTGTTGCTCCGGAGACGGGGTACTTTGAGAGGCCGGTCCGGCGGCAGCGTTTGTAGAGGCGCTTGAAGCGGAACTTTTAGCCGCGCCGGAAACCGGAGCCGCTGTCTGTGCCGTTGTGGCCTGTTCTTCCCAGTGGAACGGTTCGAACTGTGTATCCTTGTCTACCCATGACGGTTTGCGCGATGCATAGATAATGAACGGAGCTGCGACTACCACGACGCAGCCGATAATCAAAACGGCAAGT
>ERZ791618.1044-NODE-1044-length-10673-cov-1.560558_pt1 | contig 10673 bp, 8 predicted proteins | sample MGYA00510059_ERZ791618 | MGnify/ENA primary metagenome ERZ791618 (study PRJEB30046, sample SAMN00715159) | human gut metagenome | study: EMG produced TPA metagenomics assembly of the A metagenome-wide association study of gut microbiota in type 2...
CTCCATCAACGACATGAACGGTGAAATCAACGTCGACAGTCTCCAATACATTGCCCCGGAACAGAACTTCTTCATGGACAACCTGCGGATTGCCGCTACTCAGGGCGATGAGCGTCAGAAACGGCTGACTATCAGTTCCAATTTCCTGCGCGGCACTATCGAAGGCGACTATTCCTATCAGACATTGCCCGCCAGCGTGCTCAACATCATGCGGCGTTACATCCCGGCTCTGATACAACCCGCCAGGAAACCGCAGAAAACAGAAAACAATTTCCATTTCGACCTCCATATCTACGATACGGAGATACTCTCCACCGTATTCCAGATACCGCTGAAAGTATATACCCACTCTACTCTGAAGGGCTATTTCAACGACAAAGCGCAACGGCTGCGCGTAGAGGGGTACTTTCCGCGGCTGAGTTACGGCGGAAAGTTCTTTGAGTCGGGTGTGGTTCTCTGCGAAAATCCAGGTGAACAGTTCCAGGCAAAAGTCCGCTTCACCAACCGGAAAACAACCGGCGCGGTAAACGTAGCCCTCGAAGCCAAGGCAAAGGACGACCGGATACAAACCGTATTCAATTGGGGAAACAGCAGCGCTGTAACTTACAGCGGCAAGGTAGCCGCCCTCACTCAATTCGTCCGCAACTCTTCCCAAGAAGCTGGCGATGACAAAATACACACAAAATCCTCCCGCCAAGCCAAGAAAGAGAAGCCCGCCCTGAAAACGATTGTCAACGTACAGGAAACGAACGTAATCCTCAACGACACCGTATGGAAGATACACCTTCGCAAATCGTGGTCGACTCGGGCAAAGTGCACGTCAACAATTTCTACTTCAGCCATAAAGAGCGTCACTTGCAAATCAACGGAACCGTATCCGAACAACCTCAGGACACCGTACGCCTAAACCTGAAAGAGATAAACATAGGATACGTATTCGATATAGCCGACCTGGGTGTCAACTTCAAAGGCGAGGCCACCGGCCCGGCATATGCCAGCGGAATACTTAAAAAGCCGGTGATGAGTACCGACCTGTTCATACGCAACCTCGGCTTAACGAGGGGCTTTTGGGCGATGCCAACATACACGGCGAATGGCACCACGATGTAAAAGGCATCTACCTGGATGCCCGTATCCGCGAGAAAGACATTGCCAAAAGCCACGTATACGGATACATCTACCCCATAAAGCCCACCAGTGCGCTCGACTTGCAAATCGAAGCCGACAGCACCAACCTGAAGTTCATCCACCACTACATGCAGAGCATCACCCCCGAATTCAACGGGCGTGCCAGCGGCCACGTACATTTCTACGGCAAGTTCAAGGCGCTGACAATGGAAGGCCGCGTATTCGGTGACGCCTCCCTCAAGGTAGATGTGCTCAACACTACTTTCTCCCTGAAAGACAGCATACTTATCGAACCGGGCGGACTTACTTTCCGCAACAACCGCATCTTCGATACGCAAGGGCATCAGGGCAGAGCCAACGGTTACCTGCACTACCGGCATTTCAAGGATTTGGAATACCGCTTCCGGTTCGATGTGGACAATATGCTGGTAATGAACACCAAAGAATCGCCCGACTTCCCCTTCTACGGCACGGTGTATGGCACGGGCAACGCCACCATTGCCGGCAATGCGGCAGACGGGGTGAATATCGACGTGGCAATGACCACCAACCGCAACACCAACTTCACTTATATGAAAGAAGGTGTCGCCTCGGCAGTGAGCAACCAGTTCATACGCTTCGTAGACAAGACACCGCGCCGCGTGCTCCAGGATTCCATCATGCTGATGTCCGAATACGAGCAGGCGCAGAAAGAAGTCATGGAAAAGGAAAGTGACACCGACATACGGCTGAATCTCCTGATAGACGCAACTCCGGACGCCACCATGAAAATCATCATGGACCCCATTGCAGGCGACTATATCAGCGGTAAAGGAACGGGGAATATCCGCACCGAGTTCTACAATAAAGGAGATGTGAAGATGTTCGGCAGCTACCGCATCAGCCAGGGAGTTTATAAATTCAGCCTGCAGGAGGTTATCCGCAAGGACTTCATCATCAAAGACGGAAGTACCATCACCTTTAACGGCGCGCCGCTCAATGCCACCCTCGACATCCAGGCAGGCTATCTTGTAAACTCCGCTTCGCTGAACGACCTCGTTCCCGATGCCGGCAATTACGTCAACCAGACCAACATCAAGGTTAACTGCCTCATGGCGCTGACCGGACAGCTCACCTCGCCGGACATCAAAATGAGCCTGGAGCTGCCCAACGAACGCGACGAAGTACAGGCATTGGTACGGAATTATATCCCTACGGACGAGCAGATGAACATGCAGATACTCTACCTTCTGGGTATCGGCAAGTTCTATACTCCGGAGAATGTAGACGCCACCGGCAACTCCAACATGATGTCGAGCGTGCTCTCATCCACCCTTTCCGGACAACTGAACAATGCACTCTCGCAGATTATCGACAGCAACAACTGGAACTTCGGCACAAACTTCAGCACCGGAGAAAAAGGCTGGACGGACATGGAGTTCGAGACAATGCTTTCCGGGCAACTGCTGAATAACCGCCTGCTCATAAACGGTAACTTCGGCTATCGCGACAACCCGATGGCGAACACCAACTTCGTAGGCGACTTCCAAGCCGAATGGCTCATAAACCGTTCCGGCGATATTCGTCTGAAAGCGTATAACGAAACCAACGACCGCTATTATACCAAGACCAACCTCACTACCCAGGGTATAGGCATTATCTTCAAGAAGGATTTCAACAAGTGGAATGAACTGCTCTTTTGGAACAAGTGGAAATTGAAAAGGCTGAAAAGAAAACAAGTGAAGGAGGATACGTCCGCCCCGGACAGCATCCCCCAGAAGAAATCCCGCCCGGAAGCACAATCCAAACGGGAAAGGAAGGAATAAGCGCATGCTTTCTTTAAAAATACCCTTCCCGCTTTTTTCCCACGGGAATCAAGTACAAACAGACGGTCTGTTTGCACCGAACAGACCGTCTGTTTGTGCCATACGGACCATCTGTTTCACTCCGGCAGACCATGCGTTTTACCCTATCTTAAGCCACTTTTGGCATGGACAGCGTTCCGGACACCCCGGCGTACACCTATAAAGCTGTCCTTCAATGGATTACGCCCTTAAGCGGACAGCCTTCCGAACATTTGCCGGACACATAAGAAATAAAGAAAGAATTGATATATTAAAATATATCAGTACTTTTCTTCCTTGAAACGTTTTTGACCTTCAAGAAAAACTTCGCCCGGCATCCCCCACTTGCAGATAATGGCAGTTATCCGCAAGCGTTGCCCGCAAACAAACAAAATCCAATAAAATGCAATATAGTATATCGCGTGCGGTAATGGCGCACGCAAAGACTGTAAATATTATAAAACTAACAGATCATGAAAGATTTAACAACCTTTACGCTTTCAGTCATACAGGAACTGGAAGACGAAGGGCCGCCCATGTATACCGCAGCATGCTGCGGGCTTTCCAACGGTACTGGGAAAGCCAACACCCCAAAACCGAAATACGGATGCGGAAAGTGTTTGATGTCGCCACGATACAGAAGTTCGAAAGGCACCTGCTGGAGAGGATGCTCAAGCTGAACACCATGTCAACCTACCTGCGCATGTTGCGGGCCGTATACAACCGCGCGTTGCTGGCGGGCCTCACCGGATATGTGCCCGGACTGTTCAAGCATGTATATACCGGAACCCGTGCCGATGTGAAACGCGCCCTGCTCCCCGCCGAAATGGGACAGACCCTTGACACCTCCGCTTCCGTGCGCCGGGAGCTGAAAGAAGCGCAGATATGGTTCGCCTTGCTATTCCTGCTGAGGGGCATGCCCTTTGCAGACCTTGCAAGGCTGCGCAAATGCGATTTCAAGGACGGGGTAATTACCTACTGCAGACAGAAAACGGGAAGACAGATACGTGTACACGTCACCGCCGAAGCGGCAGAGCTTATCCGCCAATGCGCCGACCGCCGCACGGGCTCGCCCTACCTGCTCAACATACTGGGGGACGAAAACTGCCGTTTCCCGCTGGGAAGACGTGAAGAGTACCGGCATTACAGCAGGTCTTGCGGAGTTTCAACCGGAAGCTCAAACTGCTGGCAACCGCACTCGGACTGAGAGGAAAGCTCTCCTCCTACACCGCACGCCACACATGGGCCACAACGGCGTTCCACACCAAAGTCACCGTGGGAGTAATAAGCAACGCACTGGGGCATTCATCGGTAAAGGTCACGGAAACCTATCTGAAATCCTTCGAAAACGAAGCGCTGGACAAGGCCAACAAGAAAATTATTGCTTACGTAAAGAAATGCGGAAACCGATAAGGATGGCTGGGAAATATTTTCTGTATATTACTATGATACAGATTATTACAAAGGAATTACTTTGTAGGTAACGGGAGATATTCCTACCGCAAAAGTAATTATAAAACTTGAAAAACAAAACAAAAAAGATAAAATCTTATCGGATACGGCGTAAAAGACCGGCAGCAGACAAAACAGAACAAACCAGCCCCAACCTATAGAGCAATAATCAGCCTGCCGCCTTCCGAACGGAAAGCAGGAAAACGCCTGTTGTATAAATTTTACAGATATACAACCCGGCTGCACACGTGGCAGACGCTTCTGCAAGATGTCTGACGGCAATTTCCCGTTACCTACAAAGTAACGGACGGATACCCAAATCAAACAAACAAGAAAACTACATGATAACGCCCAGAACACAGACTGCCATTGCAGTACTCAAATGTATTTATGCAAGAGACTACGGTACTTGCATAAAACCGTGCACACTTACCGAAGGGCAAATGCGGATATTACTACCACAGCTCACCAATGCCGGACTTATCATCCTGAAAGACGCGGAAAATCCGCTGGAAACGCAATCCTACACCCCTGCCAGAAAAGCTGTGGAAATATCCCTGCTGGATATTCTCGAAGCCACGGGAGAACATCTGAACTGCAACCGCCCCATTACCGAGCAGTTCTATGCACAATACGGAAGAGCCGCCCAGAAACTCGGAATAATAAACCAGATAGCCAGAATATACCTGAAGGAAATTACACTGACAGATTTATAAAAGGAGGACAATAAATTGAAAAAGATAAACTATATCATAATATCGGCTTTGTTTGCAATATTGCCTTATACAAGCAGACTGAAAGCGCAAACCATAGCTGTAAAAAGTGACCTGCTCACCGGAGCACTCTCTTCTCCCAATCTTAGTGCAGAGGTAAAACTCTCCGAACGTTTTACGCTGGAAGCCGGACTTCATTACAACCCTTTCTCAATAGGCAAAGACAAATACCTGAAGCACTGGTTTGTACAACCAGAATTGCGCTATTGGATGTATCAACCCTATAAAAGAAGTTTCTTGGGGATAAATCTCATGTATGGAGTATACAACATAAGCAAAATAAAATTGCCTTTCGGAATATTCAAAGGAATACGCTCGTCAAGATACGAAGGAGATTTTGTAGGAATAGGAATATCGTATGGCTATCATTTTATCCTGTCTTCCCATTGGAGAGTGGAAACAAACATCGGAATGGGATTTCTTCACACCGGATATGAACGTTACTATTGTTCGAGTTGCGGAGAAAAGACAGGAGCAGGCAATAGAAACTTCATTGCACCTACCAAAGCGGCAATCTCCCTGGTATATATAATAAAATAATGACAAACAATAACAAATTACATATTAACACTTAAAAAAACAGATGCATATGAAAACAAAAAATTTTTTATGGGCAACATTGGCAACAGCCATCCTTACACTGACAGGATGCAGCAGTGACGACAACGAACTGACAGTTCCTCAACCGCAAGATAAAACAGCACTCTTGGAACTGCGTCTGATCGGGAATGGAATAAATACTAAAGCAACCGGTGACGATTTACCCACGCAAGCCGAAGAAAACACAGTAAAGCATTTCACTGTTGCTATTTTTAACAGCGACAACACCGTAAATACCCTGCATACCGTAACCGAAAACACAACCTCGGCAACAACCATCAGCTGCACACCGGCAACAGACTGTACGGGTATCGTAGTAGCCAACGCTCCTTCCGATAGTTATTTTACAGGTGTGCTGAGCAAGGACGATTTTTTGAAGAAGACCATTGCATTGGCGGATGCACAAACCAAAGACTGCCTGCCTATGAGCGGAAATATAAAAGACAAAAACGGCAACGCCACCTTCACGTTGAGCGCAGGCGACAATGAGGGAATAACCGCCCAATTGAGCCGGCTTGTGGCAAGAGTATCGATAAGCAGCATCAAAACTGACTTCGACCCCAAAGGGCAGTACTCAGCAGCATCGTACGAGTTGAAAAACATCTTTGTCCGAAATGCAATAAAAGAAGTGATACCGGGCACAGGCGAATACAGCACAACGAAAATGGGAACCCCTGCTTACCTGAGCGGAAACTACGACAGTTCCATCGGGACAGCAGATTATCTGGCAAATGCGATAACCCCTGCTGCGGATGTAAAAAATGGACATCAGGCCAACTACTGGTTTTATGTTCTCCCAAACGAGGAAACCACCCATACGGCATTGGTACTGGAAGGTACATTCAAGAAAAACGCGGACGATACGGGAAGTACCATCTATTACCCGATAATCATCAATAAAAGCCAGAGCGGAACAACCATCACCGGAGCTTCGGGCACAGGCACTTCAAACATAGCCCGCAACACCACTTACAGCATAAAAGCCACCATCAAAAGTATAGGTATTACAGATCTATGGGAGATATAACCCCTACTTCACTCCAACTGACGGTAAGCGTGGCGGACTGGGCATTGAATATTACCCAGGATGTGACTTTCGAATAAAACCTGAATAACAAACAATACTTAAAATAGCCATGAAGTTTCTCCGAATATCCATACTTACGGCACTACATGTATGCCTCATATTCCTGCACACATCATGTATACGGGAAGAGATGAACGCCTGTGTACAATACAAGCTGAACACACAGGCAGTGGATGAACAAGGGAATGACCTGACCGGAAACGGGATACTGGAAAAATCGGAAGTTTATCTGTTTGGAGAAAAAGGATTTATAAGAATGATACCGGCAAAAGCATCGTTGGAATATCTCTTTGGAAACCATAAGAGCGAAAGACTGACACTCGTAGCATGGGGAAACATCAAGGAAGACACCTTGATTACTATCCCCATCCTGCCGGGAACCTCCATCGAAAATGCACGCCTGAAACTGAAAAGGCATACCGAAGGCAACCATCTGCCTGTAACGGATATGTTTTATTGCCGCAAGGAGCTGAATAATACCGCCACAAGAAGCATACAGGAAGAAAGCATCACATTGGTAATGAAAAGAATAGCAGCAGGACTTAGCATACATACCCTGCACCTGGAAGAGCAATATCCCCGACAAGAAGAAAACTATACACTTCTTATAAGAGGCACGGGGACGGAAATGGACTTCACAGGTAAAGTGACAGGCGAAAATGCCGAGTACAAGCCGCTATCCATTACCGATGAGCAAGGCAATGTACATGTTCCCCCTTTCAGGATTTTTCCTACCGAGGAAGGAAAGGGCATAGAAATAGACATATACAGAGGGCAGGACAAGGTATGTACAGTGGAACGGGACAATGAAGGAAAACCTCTCTACGTAATGGCAGGAAAGCAAACGGACATTGAAATTGACTTCAAAAACACACAAATAAAAGCAACAATAAAGGTCTTGCCTTGGGGAGAAGTGAACCAGAACACAGAAATCTAAGTAAGGAGAAGTATGACACAATTATTGAAATACAAAAGTGGTAAAATGACCGCATTATCTGTTATAGTCTTCACTGCAACCATTGTTGCCATGTTGGCATCATGCGATACCGCGCAACTCGAAATTCCGGAAGTGCAACTGACACTCCGCCTTTCGTTACCGGAAGCAGGGGAATATGCACGTACACGTGCTATCACAGCCGATGAAGAAAATGCGATAGATATTGAACAACTGAAAGTATTGGTCTTCAAGGTAGAAGGAACTTCCGAGCTCTTTGCCTATGAAACTCCGCAGATACAGTTGCAGGCAAACCGGTATACAGTGACCCTAAAGCAAAGCCAAGCGGAAGAAAAGTACAGATTAGTTGTCATAGCCAATGCCGGCAAACAATTACCGGCCATTCAGGAAAACACTCCTAAAGACGAGGTACTAAAAAAAATTACGTTCAGCGCCAGCGGCAACTGGAACACGGCCGGTCCCTCAGATTACACTCCTTTTCCCATGTGGGGAGAAAGTGCCACTGCGCAATCGATAACTTCTGCCACTACTTTGGGTTCCATCACCTTGCTTCGAGCATTGGCGCGTATAGATGTGGGCTGCGGACTCAAGGAAGAGACAGCAACAGGAGTCGGCGGATTCGCATTAAAAACCGTCAGCATATACCGGACTAACAATAAAGGCTATGCTGCCCCCGTAGACAGTAAGACAATCACCGACAATGTGGTTTCAGCCGTATCCGTACCTTCTGATGCCGGCACCAATGATGTCCTGACCTATACCTGTACAGATGATAAATCATTGCTACGGACTATCTATATAGCAGAAGCAGAACAGGGAACCAACAAGGATAATAATATATGTCTGGTCATAGGCGGGATTTATACAGGAAATACATATTATTACAGAGTGGACCTGACCGTCAACGGGAGTTATATTCCTATTAAAAGGAATTGCCGCTATATCATAAATATCAAAGCTGTGAACAGCATAGGCTATACAACAGAAGAGGAAGCACTCCACGGCGACATTGTATTGTCCGTTACTGCCGACTTGTCGGCAGAAGCATGGGGCAGCCAGACAGAAGCGGGCAAGGGAACAATAACATTACTCTAAAAACAGTATAAAACAGATGGCAAAAATCATATCCTATACAGTATTCATACTATTATTCGTAACCGGATGTAGTACCGATGAAACGGAATATTTTCCAGAAGATAATGTATTGGTCGAAGTCAAAGCGCCACAGACCGATGGGTGGAGTACAAAGGATTATATCAACACCCGGAATTACTCAGAGAAAACAACCGTACGGAAAGAGGAAGACGGACTGAATATAAAAATACATACGCTTCCCGATACGAAAGGAACTGCAAAAAGCGGCATAAATACCCGCTGGACGAATATGGAAGATAACATCACTTTCAGGGTGATAGCCTACAAATGTGCAGATGCCGCCAATATTTCAACGGCCAATTATGCCGGTTACGGAGATTACAGATTATCGGGTAGCAGCGTGCAAACGAACAAGAAACTATCCCTTCTAATAGGAACTTATACGTTTGTCTGCTATTCTTTTGGCAATTTAAATTCCTTAGCCGGCTTCGATAACAGTACAACCAATATACCTGTTTCAAACGGACAAAATTTCATGATCTGCATAAAGCCTAATATCAGCATTAACAAAGCGGAAGATAGTAAATACACTTTGGACAATATTGTATTCAAACACCTGTGCGCACGATATAGGGTATTGGCAAAAGCACAAAGTGGAAGAATGAGTAACATCACAGCATGTTCCGGTTCCATAACATTGCCTAAAAAGACAGCAGTCTATTCATTTACCGACAACACATTGAATGTACAAGAAGAGAATACAGAAACCGTAAACATACTTTGGAACAATCCGGACGCCATGGAAGTATATAGCGAATACATATATTTACTTCCTCAAAACTCTGCAAAGATAACCGTCAGCCTGGATTTGACTGTTGGCGGAAAAGCCTACACAAACAAAAGTATCACAGCGGACGGATTGACATTTACTGCAAACAATACATACTACAGCAGCATAGATTTTAGTACAGAACAAGGTTACATAGTCGGAGGCGTAATATGGGCCAACGGAAATCTTTATTACGAGAACAATGAATATAAATTCTTTCCGAATACAGAAGACTTCATAGGAGGTACAAATACCGGCGAAATATTCTATTATAATGCACTGCGCCATATCCATCCCTTAAAACAGATCCTGTAAAAACCTGGAATCCGGCGAATGACCCATGCAGTAAAATCGCTCCGGCAAACACATGGCGCACTCCAAGTTCCAAGGACTTCACCAAGTTACAGGAAGCAGGTTATACGATAGATGCAGTAAGTGGAAGCAAGAAAGGGTTCAAATTCGGCAATACGCTTTTCCTGCCGTATTGCGGTTATCTGCAATCCAAAGTGTCTCCATATTATAAAGACAAAGACTATCGCGGATTATATGCCACTTCCGATTACAAATATATATTTGTATTTTGGAACAGTGCTTATAACGGAAAAGCCGGATGCAACATGCCTAATGACTACAACTGCCCGTGGGATGCTTTTTGTATCCGGTGCATTCGGGATTAACACCGGTCTGGCAGATTTGCTGCAATTCTTGTTGTACTGCACTACCTATGACACAAAAAGCCAGCTAATCCATTGCGAGTTAGCTGGCTAATTCTATAATATTTTCCGAAAAATCTTAGGGGTTCTGCCCAATACCATTAGAACGGTACAGGCCCGTCCAATCCCACCCCGCCAAACGGATTGTCCGTTTGAGGCATATAATCGGAGGCAGACGGAGGCGGGGGCGGAGGGGGGGTGCCCAAGGGCGGCATCAC
>ERZ791618.1046-NODE-1046-length-10658-cov-2.381401_pt1 | contig 10658 bp, 13 predicted proteins | sample MGYA00510059_ERZ791618 | MGnify/ENA primary metagenome ERZ791618 (study PRJEB30046, sample SAMN00715159) | human gut metagenome | study: EMG produced TPA metagenomics assembly of the A metagenome-wide association study of gut microbiota in type 2...
GCAAGGCTTGGCAAAAGAAAATACCGCAGCGAAGCGAGGATGATTTTCTTTTAGCCAACCAGCCCCTGAAAGGGGCCGCCTTGCGCAATCAACCCGGCAAAGGGCTATATTTGCAGGTAAGAAATTGAAAGAATGGCTGGGATTTCAATTTGTCGGATACAACATGTAATAAGTGTAATGAGCAAATTTAAAAGCATACAACGAAGGTTTTTCAAATATTTTCCAAACTATCGGATATCAATATCATATCGTAAAACAAGCGAAGGCGTGGCATTCCGGAATAAATACATATCTTCGCGTCAAAGGTGATTGAAATGAATACATTCTCTGCTTTTGATACGGGTGTCATGGTAGCTCTCTTGCTGGGTATTGAGTTTCTTAGGAGTGATATCCAAACAATTCTCTATTGTAAAAGAAACGATCCCGGGATTTTTAAGAGCTGCCTGTATACATTGTTTATATTGTTGGCAAGTCTTTATTCCATTGTGGCCGGAGCCATGCTTAACCCCGAGCCCGTACCCGTTTATGAATTGATACCCGGTTTTCAAATAGGAGTTTATGGTTCTTGCTTTTTGTTTATATTTCTTGTCATCGCCGGTCTTTACCGTAAAATATTACCTCTCGTCCTTTTGGGGTACGCTATGGTATATGTAATCGGTGTACTGATACCGTTACTTGGATATGTAGTGTCCATGATGAATTATTTCGCCAGTACAGGATGATTATGAAGACCAAAGATGTTTTCCAGAGAAAATGGATAACAGACAGTATAACAAAAAGGGGCTGTCCAAAAAGTCGGATAGTCCCTTTTGCTATTGTTTATTTCGGTAAAAAGTATTATCTTACCGTTGCAAAAACCAAACATTATAGCAATGGCTAAGATAGTATTTAAAGAGTTAACATCCAACCAAAATGTACTTTTTCCGGTCAGCTTATCGGAAAAGATAGCTCCCAATCATCCCGTTCGTGTTGTAAACAGTGTTGTAGACGCCTTGGATATTAGTTGTCTGCTCTGGGCATATAAAGGAGGAGGTACCAGCAGCTACCATCCCCGTATGATGCTCAAAGTTCTGTTTTATGCCTACCTGAACAATATCTATTCTTGTCGCAAAATAGAAAAGGCCTTGCAGGAGAATATTCACTTCATGTGGTTGTCTGGTAATAGTACTCCCGATTTCCGCACGATCATGATTTCCGTGGCAAACGTTTAAAAGAACACATAAAATCGTTGTTTTCAGCCATTGTTCTGCTGTTACAGGAATCCGGCTATGTCAGTTTGGATGTACAGTATATCGATGGTACCAAAGTGGAATCAGCATCCAATCGCTACACCTTTGTCTGGCGTGGTAGCGTGGAAAAGAACAAGGTAAAACTGGAGTCGAAAATACAGTCAATCCTTAGTGAAGTTGACAAACATATCGAGCAGGATAAACAGGAAAGGACACCAGATTGCTTACCGGATATGGATTCCTGTGGTTTGCGGGAAAAAGTGAGCGCTTTAAACAAACGGCTCTCCGGGATGAACAATGCTGAGCAGAAACAAATCAAAAAGTTACAGGAAGAATATCTGCCCCGCCTTGCCAAATACGAATCGCAATTAGAGAAATTAGGGGATCGTAATTCTTTCAGTAAGACAGATGAGGATGCGACCTTCATGCGTATGAAAGAGGATCATATGAAAAACGGGCAATTGAAACCCGCCTATAACATACAGATTGCCACAGAGAATCAATTTATTACCAATCTGGGAATTTACAGGCGAGCCGGAGATACGGGAACTTTAATTTCTTTTTTGAAAGATTTTCGAGAGACTTATCATAGGCAATCCTCTATAGTAGTGGCCGATGCCGGTTATGGAAGTGAACAAAACTACGAGTTTATGGAGAATGCGGGTATAGAGGCTTTTGTCAAGTACAATTATTTCCACAAAGAGCAAAAGCGTGCCTGGAAGAAGGATGCTTTTGCCATACAGAACCTTTACTACAACCGGGAAAGGGATTATTACGTATGCCCGATGGGACAACATATGGAGTATAAAGGTCAAAAGAAAAGTAAATCCGATTTGGGATATGTATCCATACTGAAGCGTTATCAGGCACAAAATTGTGAGGGGTGCCCGCTGAAATCTCAATGCCTAAATCAAAGGCCAACCGGATCATAGAAGTTAACTATAACCTTAACAGGTATAAACAAAAAGCACGGGAAAGACTCATGAGTGAGGAAGGTATTTATCATCGGGGCAGACGATGTATAGAACCGGAAGCTGTCTTTGCACAGATAAAGCATAACTCGGCGTGGAACCGGTTTAGATTAAGAGGGTTGGAGAAGGTAAAAACAGAATTTACCCTGGTCGCTATTGCACATAATCTAAGAAAACTGGCTAAAAAAGTCAGTTTTCTTTTGTTTTTTACTTATTTCTGTAGGATGACTTCTCGAAAAGTAATAATTGAGAAGACCAAAGATATTTTAAATATAAAAATGGATAATAAACGGGCTGCATAACAAAAAAAGAAGGCTGCCTTTTCAGATACCTTCAATGACGGGCCGGTTGCATATTTACCATTCCAGACGTTCCTTCACATTGTTCATCGCCTCTTTCAGGCTGCTGTTCATGACCCGTGCATAATGCTGTGTCATACGTGTGGAGGCATGGCCGAGCATGACGGAAACATCTTGAAGAGGCACATTGTTGGCAAGCGTGACCGTAGTCCCGAAAGTGTGACGGGCAACGTGCGTGGTCAGATTCTTCTTAATGCTGCAGAAATCGGCTATTTCCTTGAGATAGCTGTTCATCTTCTGGTTGCACATGACGGGCAAACAGCATCCTTTCTTAATGCAGGTCGGATGTTCCTTGTATTTCTCCAATATGGCCAGGGGTACGGGCAGCAATGGAATATTGCTGATGGAAGAGGCCTTCCTACGGTGTTCCAATTTGACCCTTCCTTTTCTTATCCACCAGTCTCCGAGATTGTCCTGTACCAGATTCTCTTTGTTCAGACTGGCAACATCGGAGAATGCCAGACCGGTGAAGCACGCAAAGACAAAGACATCCCTGACCAGTTCAAGCCGTGGAATGGTGAATTTCTTTTTCATTACGGTCTGCAACTCGTCGTAGGTCAGGAATACCGGATCGGTCTCGTCCTGCTCCATCTTGTAACCGTAAAAGGGATTCTTGCGCATCCATTCCTTTGCCAATGCCATATTGGTAAATTTCTTGAAGCATTTCATATAACGGACTATCGTGTTCCGGCACAGTCCCGCCTCCGTTTTCAGGTAAATGTCAAACGCACGGATGAACTCCGGTGTCAGCTCATGGAAAGTGACATCCTCCTTTCCGTAATAAGAGGGGATGAGCAGCTGTAATTTCTTCACCACGTTCTTATACCGGTTGATCGTGACGGGAGAGTAGTCTATACCCGCCAATGTTTCCATTTCCTTGATGCCTTCCCTCATGGTGCCGAGCAGTGTACGCATTTCGGTGTCTTTCCCGAAAACACGTTTAAGAATCAGTTTTGGGGTAATCAGGGCCTGTTCCAATACCAGTTCCTTGTGTTTTTCCAAGGCGCGTGCGTGCAGTTCGGCAATATAGGCGTTCAGTGCCACTGATGCCCTGTCCCTGCCTTTACTGCATCCTTTGGCGGCGTTCCATAAGTTCAGGGGTACGCTTCTTTGGATACGTACATCGTCATAGTCTCCATTGATGGTTATCCGCATCAATACCGGTGCCTCACCGTTTTTCAACAATTTCGTTTTAAGCACGAAAAACAGAATGTTCATTGTTCCTTGTTTCATCACTTTTGTTTTTTGAGGTGTTACATTCAATTGTTTCGTCAAAACCGGATGGCATGAGGACGTGGAGCGAAATGTTAAATTCGGTGGCTTTTTTGAGGGACTTGTGGAAAAGCCATAAAAATCCCATTTTTCTCAGGTTCGAATTGCCTTTTGTATCCCGGGTTCGATTCCTTTTTTTTATCCTGATGGGAAATACCGAATTTTTAAATTTCTTTCACTTTTTCGACTTCATCCGGTCATGTGTGCAAAATTACTTTTTCACACCGGAGATTGGAATTGTCAAACAGCTGAAAAACAATGAAGTATGGTGCATATTTATGGCTTTTTCAAAAGCCTTAAAAAAAGCCACTGAATTGGCAAAATCCAACTTCACAAATATGTAGCGGAATGCGTAGTGAGGGTAAAAAAAGAACCCTTGAACTATCTCTAATTCAAGGGTTTTCTAAAATTGAAAAGCTTTTTGGTGGTGCCACCAGGAATCGAACCGGGAACTCATTTTTAAATCATTTATTTAAATATCTGACAGTCAATCATCTACTAATTATGTAGCTATATTATAGTTCAATTCCTGTTTGTGACATATATATTTATAGTATAATGCTGATAATCAGATATTATTTGATGATTATCTTTGGAAAACCTTTGAATAAGCCATGTGCATATTTCTGATTTTGCTAATAAACCATTCAGTTCTATCCGAATTACTCTCGACGCCTTTCTTGATTGCAAGCTAGGCTTGGTTTGCACAAACCTTCTATATAATCGAGATGAGTAAATTCTATGATTTCCCATTCGTGGTATATAGATACAGTTCTGTTTGATCACCATTTATCTCATAAAAATAGGTATAACAGAGTCTTCCGTTGTGCTTCTTCCGGAAATAGAAGATGTTTTTTCCCCTATCTTGTGGATGACCTTAGCCCGGTGTATATTCTCTTTGGTTAATGAAATGACTTACTGGTTCGTTACTTGTCCTTCATGAATCGGCAAACATTTTAATTTATTCATATTTTTATTCCTCTTTTAATTAGATGTGACCGGTTTCGTGGCGTCAGTATTTTGTTTTCTTACTTGCTGAATAGTTCGTTGCCCTCTGGTACATACTACGGAGGAATCGCTTTGTTAATCAGGAGCTAAGGAGCTGTATTATAGGTAAGAAAGGAAAATGTTGGTTAGGGATTTCTATAGAAAATAGAAGAATTAAGGGGCGCTGGTAAATAGGTAAAATATAGCTGTTCTCAGAAAAAATTAGTAAGTGAAAATCCTTCGTTAATATGAAAAACCGAGAAAGATGCCATGTTCTTCATCGGAATAGTATTTCCTTATGCGAATTATCTGCAATTTGCATAAGGACCACTGTATAACCCGTTTTCGGCATGGTTACAGATGGATAACGTTGCGAAGTCCTAACTCTGCCTTGATGTTGCTTTTCTCTCGTTTTTTTAAGTCATTTTTTTCAAAATACCTATCCATCAATTCCTTTACTATATTTTCTGTGTTTCATTTTTTATTAGTACCTTCGCTGTTAAAATTAAAACATAATAAAATGATATGGAAAAACACACTTTTTCAGATGATGACAGGCTATATCTACAAATGATGCAAGACAACATTACACGTATGGCCATCAATAGTACCAATTGCAAGTCGTGGATGGTGATGTTGATGTCGGGCTTTTTGGCATTGGGATGTAGTATTAATGATTTGAATGGGTGGATATGGATTGCTATAATTCCTGTGATAATCTTTTGGTATCTGGATTCTTATTATTTGGAGATGGAACGAAAAATGCGAAATCGGGAACTTGACTTCATTATAAAAGCAAAGGGAAAAGATGATATTGAAGCATACAATAAGGCTTTATACAACTTTAAACCACTTAGCATGAATAGTATATCTCATGAACAGGAGATTCAGGGGTTTGTGATAACTAACAACAGATGGTACACATCTTCTATAATCCCACTGTATGGAGGAACTATAATGATTATTATTGTGTTGACTGTTATTATCAACTTTGACTCGATATTGAAACTGTTAAATATCCATTAACGGCACGAATTATATATGGCAGAAAAGAAACATAATATTTTTATCAGTCACTACGGTGAGGACGAAAGACAATTGACTCATTGAAGCAAAGGCTAAGAGATCATGGTTGTGATATACGCAACAGTTCGGTTGAAAAAAAGAAATATCGTCCATATAAAGTGACTAATGCCACAATAGCCCGATATCTTAGGATTTGTATCAGATGGGCTAAAACATTTATTGTAATGATAGGTGAACATACGCATAAACGCCCTTGGGTGAATTACGAAATACGTAATGCAGCAAGGCAGGGAAAAGTAATAATAGGAATATATGAGCATGGATGTAAAGATGATGTTGAACTACCAGAAGCGTTCAAGCGGTATGGAACAACTACACTTGGTTGGAATTCTGTTGATAAACTTATAGATGTTATTGAGGGAAGAATAGTTGTTTCAGAGAATCCTAATGGAAGTGCGAGTGGTCCAATCCAAAATATTATCAGAATTAAATGCAATTAATATGAACTGTTTCAGATATAAAATTGAACATGACTTTGGATTTGCCCCAAATCCATTTCATGGGACTCTTTCTTTGGCTACCTGTAAGGGTGACATTCGGAAAAACAAAAATCTACAATTGGGAGACTGGATTGTAGGACTAGGTAGTAAGTCTATGGGAAATCTACATCATATAGTATTCGCTATGAAAGTTGAGGAGAAGCTTACATTTGATCAGTATTGGAATGATGCACGCTTCTTGTGTAAGAAGCCGAATCTTAACGGTTCGCTGATTGAGATATATGGTGATAATGTGTATCATACGGATGAATCTACGGGTAAGGTGATTCAAGAGAATTGTGCCCACAGCAAGGATAACGGTATAGTGGATGAAGGGCATTATAAGAGAGATGTAGAAGGCCAATATGTTTTGCTGTCAAAAACTTTCTATTATTTTGGTGACCATGCTCCACTTATTCCGGAAGAGTTTAGCTATATACTGAATGATTCCCGGAATCTGAAATTCTGGGATTTGTACGGTGAGTCTCAGAAGATACAAAAGTTTGTAGATTGGTTAGCTTCCAATTACAAGTACGGTATTCATGGTGACCCATGTAACTGGAAAGAATACAATTTGCCTAAGATGGACATATATGAAGAGTAGCAAAGAAGTAACACCTAACGATGAAACCCTACGCTATTATTTCTATTTCGTTCAAGAACGTATGAATTGTTCTGGCGAAAGGTGGAAGGTAAATTCATTTATACGGAAGACCCTATACTTAGGATGTACAAGTTTACAAATGTGTATAGAGCTACAGACAGGGTCAGTCAATATCTCATCAAAAATGTAATATATAAGGATATTGAACAATATACACCAGAAGATGTATTATTAAGGATATTGGTTTTTAAGATATTCAACAAAATTGAAACCTGGGAGTTTCTTGAGAATCAGTTAAGTGAGCCAATATGTGTTAATAATTTCAATCCAAAGATTATTAGCGGATGGCTAACTAAGAGGCAGCGTAAGTATCCAATATTTAATAATGCATACATGATGACAGGTTCTCATCATCTTTATAACTATTTGCCAACGAAACATGAAAAGTGGCTTACAATGATAAAACAAGAGATTATAGATAGTGGGCTAATAGTAGATATTCTTAATGCTAAAACCATGGAGGATGTTTTTCGACTTCTACAAGGCTGTTCATTTTTGGGTAGTTTTCTTGCCTATCAATATACTATTGATATGAACTATAGTCCATACATCAATTTCTCTGAGAATGATTTTGTAAAAGCAGGAATAGGTGCAATTAGGGGAATAAAGAAATGTTTTTTATGCTATGGAAACAAATGTGAGGATGCCATATGGTATGTGAAAGAACATTTTAATGATTTGCAGAAAAGGTATGGATATACTTCATTCCATCCCTTGCTAGGACATGAGCCTACACTTATTGATTTGCAGAATTGTTTTTGTGAAACAGACAAGTATCTTAGAGCAAAAATGCCGGAATTAAGGATTGGTAATGTGCGAATTAAGCAAAAGTATATGCCTCATACAGATCCAATACAATTCTTTTTTCCTCCAAAATGGAATATTGTAGAGATGTATAAATATAAACCGATCGTGGTTCCAACTTTGTTTGACTTATGAAGTTAAAAGAAATAACAATTGAGATTACACAACAGTGCCCAAATTATTGTATACACTGTTCGTCGATGTCATCGCTCTCTAAAAATCATATGATGCCATTGGAAAAAGTCAAAGAGCTAATCGATGATGTAGATATTTTAGGATGCGAACAGATTAGCTTTTCTGGAGGAGAACCATTCCTACACAAAGACCTTGTAAAAATGGTAGCTTATGCATATAGAAAAGGGATGAGGGTGCTGTTTATACAAGCGGAATATATAATGATAGCAAAGGATATTCCGCAATACCCATAAAGCATTTGATGGAGTTGCTGCCATATTCATGTAAAATAATCGTAAACTACGAAGCCAGTACTCCCGAAACATACGATACTATTATGGGTACCAAAGTTGAAGGCTGGAGGCTACTGCATGAAACGATACTCCATAGCGTCAGAATGGGACTGGAAATTGAAGCACATACAGTGCCGATGCCCATTAATTATAGGCAGATACCTGATATTATAATGCAATGTTCTGCTTTGGGAATAAAAAAGGTTAGCTTCTTGCGTTTGGTCTTTCAAGGAAGGGCAAAGGATAATGAAAGATTGACCTTGCTCTCTGAAGAACAGCAGAATGAAGCGAAAGCGATAATATACAAAATGCGTGAACAATTACCCAATCATATCAGGATTGGAATCCCCCTTTCTGACTGCTCAGGGAGTGTAAACTGCTTAGCCGGCACTACCAAACTTAACGTGCGGTATGACGGTAATGTATATCCATGTGAAGCATTCAAAGATGATGCGAATAATGAGAGTTTTACTCACACACCGCAAAATGTATATAATAATAGATTAATAGATATATACCAAAATAGTGCTTTTTTGGTAGAAGTAAGAAAAAGTCTTGAAGAGTATCATTCTGTTTGTAATAAAGAAAAATGTTTTAATCAATATCTAAGAAAATATGGCAAATACTGATTTTAGGCATCTGAATGCTTTACGGGGAACGTATGGCAATTTAGATGCGTGTGTAAATACTATTAGTACCCAAACAGGTGCAACAATTGAATATCCTTTAGATAAAGATATTAGAGAATTTCTTGAAAAAATACGCATTGCAGAGACGGATGAGGAATACAAGATATTTGAATATTCCAAAGATATAAAAGAGTTATGGGGAATCTTGATAAAGAAATCCTTAAAATGTCTACGCTATTTCGATTCTCGTGAACCTTTTCAGGAAAAGGCAAACAAGCATCCCCATGCATGTGGTGTTTCTGACCTTCAAAATTACTTTGAGAAATATTCTGAATTTGAAACTACATTGTACGGCAGTTCCAAATATTATCGGGATCATGTGATGCATGTATTCCGAGTTTGGCTCATTGGAGTAAACCTTCTATTAAAGGATGGATGCAAATACTTGAAAAAAATTGCAGTTGAATCTGGATATGATGTTAATGCTTACGAGAAACTGTCGATTTGGACACTAATATCTCTTACGCATGACCTAGGATATCCTTTGCAAAAAGCAATGGAGGTCATTGAAAGGACAAAAAGCATGATGTATTCTTTCGTCAGCAACCCTATGGTAACAATGGACTTATCCTTCAGTGGTGTACAAAGTTCCATGAACGATTTTGTCCTCCGTTTTATCGGTTCAAGAATGTGGGAAATAGATCCTGAATCAAGAAAAAAGATTGAATACACAAAGGATCTTTTTAGGGAAGAACAAGAACGATTAAGTGGTTTGGTTGGCGAGGATAGAGATAACTATCTAAAAAGGAAAAGATATGTAGCACGATTACAACCAAAATATTACTTTAAGCTTCAGAAATCATTAGAACATAGCCAACATGGAATATTGAGTTCACTGATCATTTATAAACACCTTCTGTATTTTCTGGAATCTGATTACAGTCTTAACGAGGATTATATGTTTGATCACGAAGATTCCAGACAATATTACATAAGAAGAGAAATTTTGCGAGCTATAGCATCGCATACATGTCATGACATATATCAGAATGATATGTTACGATTCTCTTTCTTGCTTATTCTATGTGATGATGCGCAAGAATGGGGTAGAAAAAGTATAACAGAACTATATACAAAGCCTAGTAATACATACACTTTCGAAAGTATTGAATGTGCATTAGATGGAAAATCTTTTGAATGCAAGTTTAAAGATAAATATCAGGTAAATAGCGAATCTGTCAAGCAAGTGTTAGATCGTTTCAAACGTCAATCTAAAACATACATTAACATCTTTAGGGACGGACAAGATACCGTTTCTCGAAATTTCAACTTTACCAGACAGATTGAAATAGACGTAATAGGCGGGAATAATGTAAACTACTTGCTGAAATTAATGGTGACAACAGAAGAACAAACAAAAATTGTGATAACAAAGACAGATGGAGAGCCTTTAGAGAAGAAAGATATTATGCAACAACTTATTTCGATATCTTCGATAAAGAGCATCTAATACTATCAGAGGATAATAAAACGTTGATATTGGTGTTATAACATTATTGTCAGTCCGAACTATCTGACAGGAAAGGCGGTAGTTCTATGCTTATACCCGCTGAGAGAACATGATGAGGTACCTACAGGATGGACATACGTATTGATAATAATCTAGCAGAAAATGTCATCCCCCTCACATTGGGCAGAAAGTACTACCTGC
>ERZ791618.1047-NODE-1047-length-10652-cov-1.943097_pt1 | contig 10652 bp, 8 predicted proteins | sample MGYA00510059_ERZ791618 | MGnify/ENA primary metagenome ERZ791618 (study PRJEB30046, sample SAMN00715159) | human gut metagenome | study: EMG produced TPA metagenomics assembly of the A metagenome-wide association study of gut microbiota in type 2...
AACATCACGCTGCATCCCTTCCACCCTGGAGCGGAATGGTTGGGATGAGGTCGAACATCTGCCGACCTCATCGGTACTTTTCAATAGTTTAGTTCATAAGTTGGGTGCCTGACGATGGATTTATTATATTAGGCGGCAAGAGAATAATCGGGAACATTTGTGCGAATTATGTCGAACGGTTTGAAATACAAGGGATTCTATTTGTTTATTGTGTTTTGTTAGCGACCACTTGACGGTGCAACCGACGGCCGCCAAGCAATAATTTGGCACTAATGACAGTTGCAATTTTGAGGAAGCCAAGGTAACATCACCAAAACATTTTTGGAGGTGTTACATTTGAAGTCCATTTCTGAAGCAATGAAAGCCTATATGCTAACTCATCCCTTTGACTCTGGCAATTCGGATTGTCAGACGGTACTGGATCAGCTCTACCATGCCTATGCAGAATCCCATGAGCACGATCCCCAAGAGATTGGTGATGGATTCAAGGAGCTGGAGGAGTATCTGTGTGTACTGCCATTGGATAATAACAACGCAGTTTTCAATCTGTGTTGTCGCCTGTGCAGTGCATATGAACGCAAGGCCTTTCTGGACGGCCTGCAATACGGCGCTGAACTGATGCTGGAACTGGGAAAGGAGTCTGACCGATGAAAGAATTCCTTGAGAAATTAAGACAACAGGTAGCTGAAAATCCTCCCAATTATGGGGATGCGGATTCTGTCCTAGGATTACTGTATGAATGCTTCAACGAAAACAACCCCTATGACAGTGAGCAGATAAAGGCGGATTTCGAAGAACTGTACCGGCAGATGAACGGGATGCCCCTCCGGGAGATGGACAGAATCGTCTATCCGGTTTGCAAGCTCTGCCGGGATCATGAGAGGGCAGGGGTTGTGGAGGGAATCAAAATTGGCGTTAGATTACTACAAGAGTTAGGATAGTACATCCATAGTTTACTCGTCTCGTCAAAAAACTTGATGAGATGAGTAAATTTATCTTGATATTATTCTTGATAGAGAATATAATATGCGAGTAAGGAGAGATGAATATGGGATACATTTCTGCACAGCAAGCTGCGACAAAGTGGGGCATTTCTAAACGACGTGTTCAAGTGCTTTGTACTGAAAATAGAATTAAGAATGCAACTCGTATCGGAAATATGTGGGTGGTGCCAGAGGATGCTTTGAAGCCGGCAGACGGTCGAGTTCAAACTCACCATACAGTTGAATCGCCCACAGCACGAGCAGCTAGGACAGCACTAAAGAAGCTGACGGTAAATGCTTATCAGGAAATAAACGGAAAGCTTAATAACCCCAGCACATCCAAAATGGTGTTTGTTAGCTTACTTGCTACAACTATTTTCTGTGATATCCAGAACGATGAATCATCTAATGAGAAAGATGATGTGTTTTTGATGATCAGTTCGGAACTGCTTGAGATTGAGTTCAAGGAGTCGAGCCGCAGATCCTTCTGGGAAATGTTTTCGTCCTTGGTTTCAGATTTTGAAAAATACATTTATCGCTATGCAGACTATGTTGATGATATTTTATCGTGGGCTTATCAGTATGTGAACAAACTTAGCCTGGATTCTGGGTTAGAAAGTACCCAGTTCTTTACGGAAGAATACATGATTGAGTATCTTACAAAAGGTATTCCTAGAACAACGACTGCTAGTTCTGTATATTTAGATCCAGCTTGCGGTGGTGGTAATTTCCTTTCCCATATCTTGAACCAGTTGTTTGTTTTAAGGTATAGAGAATTAGATAATCCTATCGCTTGCATTGAGAATATTTTCAATGCTTTATATGGATATGAATTGGATCCCAATCTGGCAGCGGTCGCATCAGTGAACCTGAAGCTTAAAGCATTGATGTTGTTGGCTAAAGTACAGCAGGTATCTACTGTTGATTGGAGACTATTTTGCCCCAATATTTTTACATCCGTTGAGCCAAATGGATTTGGCTTCCTGGAGGCAGACTTTTCAACGCACAGAATCAGAAGAGTGGCGGATGGCAAGCGTGAGAATTTAGAAAGCATGACCGCTGTCGCTACAGAGATCTATACGAACCCGCCATTCCAAACCGTTAAAGGTATGGCTAGTTCTATGAAGGAACATCTCAAGAAGCATTTCCCTAACGCCAAGTGCGATCTGTGCAATGCGTTTATTTTACAGTGCATCGATAAAATTCAAACAGGTGGAACGATTGGACTTGTTACGCAAAGCAGCTGGATGTATTAGACAGTTTCGAGAATTTGCGAAGGGAACTTATCACCAATAATACGATAGAATCAATTGCAGACTTAGGTTCTGGAGCATTCTATGATCTAAGTGGAGAAAAGGCAAATGTAGCGCTGGTCAGGGTTACGAAAACACCGTATGCGAATGCATGTGTCAAAGTGTTGACATTGAGAGATATTCCGCTTAAAGAAAAAGCTGCAGTACTGGGAAAGGCCTCCGATTCGGTGCTGCTTATGCAACAGACGCAGCTTTTTGGTGGTGAACACATGGCTTTCTCTTTAAGCCAAACCACCCCCAATACTGTACATGCTATGCCAGGGAAATACGGAGATTACGGAATCCCGATGCAGGGCACTTCAACGGGTGATGCAGCTAGACTAATAGGCTATTACTGGGAACATTTAAATGATCCAGAGTGGGTTCCTGTTAGTAAAGGCGGCAGTTATTCTCGCTGGTGTGGACTTAATAGCTATGTCTTAAAATGGGGCGCTGACGGCGAATATATTCGTGCGACTAAGGGTTCGGCTCTGCGCAACACAAAGTATTTCGATAGAACATCGCTGGTCTATAGCGATACTGGTACATCCGGCTTCAACGCTCGTCTGCTGGAAGAAGGTCAGCTGTTTGTGGCATCTGGACCGGGGATTAGAGATGTTCAGGGAAGTCCTTACGCGCATCTTTCACTGTTGAACTCTAGAGTGTTTTCCTATTATTTAAGAGCGCTTTCGCCAAAGCTTACGGTTGCAGCCGGATACATTTCAAGAGTTCCGGTTCCTACTGGTTTGCTTGATCGAATTGAGCTGAATAGCTTAGGACGAGAATGTTATGACAGAAAAAGAGAGCAGCTCAAAGTGCGACCTAATAATTTGGAATGGCAAGTACCGGTTATTGAATTCGCGTCTTTGGATGCTTTTGTATGGCAGCTTTTCCTGAAAGAAATGCAAGACGAGTTAGTGAAATTAAGCTGCGAAAAGAAACTTGATGACATTATTCTTGAGGCATATGCGCTTGATAAAGCAGAGCTTTCGAAACTGAATGAAACTGTTGGAGTACCTGCTATAGACATAACCGGAACGTCGATCGCGAACAAATTGGATAAAGTAATGGCCCAGGCGTTAGATGCGAATTGTCAGATTGTTCGAACCAGAGTGAATAAACAATCCTTGGGTTGTGATGGCTTGTTGGAGTTTATCGCACGTAAGGAACAGGTTAGTCCAGAACTAATTGTTGAGTTGATTTCGTCTTCTCCTGAGACGTTCGAAGAATGCAAGGCCAAGTACAAGAACTTGGTATTGCACAACATTGTTCTAGCAATTCTTGGTTTTAGAGTGGAGACTCGCGATGAAATGCAGATGTTACAACTGTGCCAGAAGTTCTATGAGATGTATCCTGGGTTGAAAAACGAATGGGATACAGTAGAAGAATGGATTGCGATGCAGTTCAATTCTATTCATACACAGACCTTCAGTAATCGTCCGTACTATCATTATGAGGGCGGAATGTTCACAAGAAAGATTTGAGGATGGTGAAGCATGAGCAACCAGATACATATAATTCAAAATGCAATTACGACCACCATCTCGGAAATTTTTCGTGGTGACTTTAGGCGTATATGCGAAGTCAAAAAAGCGGTATTGCATCTCGAGGCGATTTACTTTTGCCATGGCACTTGCTATCTTCTCAAGCGCGAGAATATGCCAATTAAAGATCAATTAGCGCTCTATCAAAGAATTGAGTTAATCCCACAGAGCACGACAGAGTTCTTTGAGAATAACCGCGAATGCATTATTAACAATTGGCCAGAAGAAAGCGCACTTGCAGCAAAACCAGAAATCCTGTATGATGCACTTTTGGCAAGCGAGTTTTGCGTACAGCCTGAGAGAGTTGGATATAAAATCGATAAAGTTAGCCGAGATATTGCGGGGGCATATTATACTTCTTCTGACTTTTCTGCGCAAATTACTTATCGTGCGCTAAAGAGCTACATGGATCGAAAGCGGAGGCGTGCGATAGATTTAGACTCTTTTGCTTGCTGCAATGAGTATGAGAATATAACCTTCCTGGACTATCTTGTGGATGCGGAGAATTTCTGTTAGCGGTAATCCAGTATTTTGATAATCATGTATTGGGTTATTCCAGAAAGAAGCTGGCAACTCAGTTGAGGGGTGTAGATGTCAACCCAATAGCACTGATGATCACCATTGCGCGGATTGTTTCTGCAGTTGAAGCTGAAGATGATGAAAATTTGCTTCGCGAGGTCGCAAAGAACTTTATTGTAGGCAATCCATTGCTTCATAGCGATAAAATTGCACCGCTAGAAGTGAGGTTTGATAATTTTGCGCTTAACAGATTGTATGCTGAGACAGAAGGAATCAATTGCTTGGAACTGGAACAACAAAACCTGGTCGTGTTAGGAAATCCGCCATGGGAAAAGCTCCGCTTTGAAGAACGGGCATTTTTTAGACCGGTTTGTCCTGCAATTTCAGCAATCTCGCAGAAAAACAAGCGCGAAAAGGAAATTAAAAAACTTGCGGTTAATTGGCTAGAACTGTTGGAGTACTACCAGCTTCTGCAAGATGATTATGCTTCGGTGAAAAAAGAAATCCCTAAACATCCGCTCCTGAAAGTATCGTTGGTTGGGGAGCTGAACACATATGCAATGTTTGCTGAGCTAGCTTCTCGATTGACAGAAAAAGATGGTTTTGCAGCGATTATAGCGAAAAGTGCGCTGGTTACATCAACTTGCTATTCGTCTTGCTTCCGACATTTTGTTAATCAGGGATCACTTTCAGAGGTGTTTCTCTTTGATAATCGGGAGAAGCTTTTCCAAATTGACAGCCGCGAGAAATTCTGTGTACTCTTCTTCGGAGGAGAACATGCCGGTGGCATAAAGGTACATTATGGACTGACTAAGCAAGAACAGATATTGTCGTCTGTGCCAATCAATGTTACGAGCGAGGAGCTGGAACTTATCAATCCGGAAACAGGACTGCTTCCGAATGTGGCAGATTCGAAGGAGTTCTCGTTCTTACTTCGAACACACAGATCGCTGTCAGTGTTTGCAAAAGAATTTCCAAAGTGTCATTTTGGTAGGTTGGTACACCTTACTGCGCATGCAGAACACATTTCTACAAAGTCGGAAAAAACACGAGTCCCAATCTATGAGGGAAAATTCATCGAACAATATGATAATCGTTTTTCCACATTTGCAGGAATGAGTGCTGATGAACGTTATCAAGCAAAGGCATCTGCTAGACGGCAACCGGGTGATAGTTTTGTTGCCCCAAAGCCTGCTCCGGAGTGCAGATACTTTATTGATAAGAAATTTTGGGAATCATTTCTTGATAGGTATGATCAACCGTATTCTCTGTGCTGGAGAAGTCTTACCTCTCCCACCAATCAACGGACTATGATTGCCTCGATCATACCGTCAATGCCAACTTGCCAATCCGTTCAATTGCTCCAGACAACACCAGTTGAGGATCTTTTGATGATACTGGCGCTGTTTAATTCCAAGGTGTTTGATTTTTTTGTACGGTTGAAAATGGGGGGTATTGATCTGACGCAGAGTGTTGTACGGCAGATTCCTGTTCCTTTCCGAGAGGCATGGAACAGCATGGTTACTTTACATGGTGTAGATTATACGGCATTGGATGCGGTCAGAGCCTTGGAACGGCTACTATACCGGAATGAGCCGGACTTGTGTGGTTTGTGGGATGGTGTTCCGGAAATAAAGAATGCGGATAACTACTACAAAACCGCTGCAGATGTACGGGAGGAAATCGACAAGATTATTTTCCAGATGTATGGTCTTACAAGCGCAGAAGAGAAAATGGTTCGCAACTCCTTTAAGGCATAGTAAAAGACGCAGGCTTTCGGGCCTGCGTCTTATCTATTGGGATTATCCAATTCTGATCTTACCAAATGCCTTGGAAGACTTATTAATGCCGTTGGTTGCCCAGAATTCGCTGTTTGCTTTCAGTGCGTCCAGTTCGCTTTCGGCCATGGTTTCAAGAATGTAGTGGTCAGAGGTTACACGATGGAAAACGAGAATGTGATAGGCAAAGTCTGTTTTGCCATACTGAGAAAGGGATTCGTCGCCGGTCTCCGCATCTCCCTTGAGCTGGATTCGCCAGGATGCATTATTGGGTGCAAATTTGATGGTGCTGGGATAGTAGGAAATACCGTTATAGACGATAGTGACATTCTTCTCCACATCACGAGCCATGGGATCCAAACCGAAAAAGGCCACACTACCGGGGATAGATCCGTTTTCTACATTGGGGTGGGTGCCGCTCTGAAGCTTAGCGGAAGAAGAAAGATCGAGAATGTTTCTAGAGCCGCCGGTGCTTGCGCGCATTTCGAACCAGTAGGTTGCCTGTACATCACTGGATGCTTCCAAAGAAAGAAAAGATGCTGCGGTGACTCAGAATCATGCAAAGGTGCGGTAGGTTGCTGTGTGGCGGCACTTTCGTTGTTGCCTGTCCTAGAATTGGAAGATGTGCCTGCAAACAAATTGGCGGGGACGGGAATCTTTACCGATGCGGTGGGGAGATTGGAAACTGCACGGTGGCCAAAGTGTGTATTCGCACTGAAGCTACTGCGCTTGGTAGAGTTTTGTCGGCTCTGCTGCTCGGTAACAATCAGACCATTACGCAGAAGCTCTTGGATGTCCTCAACAGAAGAAATCCTTTTTACCAGATTAGACTCCTGATACAGGGTGAATGCTTCCGTTAGATTCTCGTAAGATCTGTGATCCAGCGTATCGTTCAGATTCAGAAACTGAGTGTTGCAGGTTTCGTAATTGGTACACAAACCACCACGAGTCAGATTGTTGGAACCCACAGCGACCCATGCCTGATCCGCATTCCGGACGATGAAAATCTTAGGATGGTATGTCTGAGCAAATGCGCTATCATGGACTACATAGAGTTCGTCGCAGAGCTTTGTGAGTTTGTATAGGGCTTCAGCGGTCGTGTTTTTCTGATCAATACCAGCGAGTACACGGAGGTGTCCGCCTGCGCTGCGGAAGGTCTGGAGTGCCGCTGTCAGCAGATCGACGCCACTGCTTTTAGCATAGGCAACATGGATTTCAGCTCACCATTTTTAACTGTGGTCAATTGCTCCACCAAGGGTGTATAGAGGTTTCCGCTGGTGGGCTGCATGATGTAGGTACTTTGGTGCGCTACACCGGAAGAGAACAGGTCGGGCACCTTGAGTCCCAGTGCAGATGCAATGCGAGCGAGTCCCTCTAATGTGGGGTTTGTAGCACCTTTCTCGATATCAACGATAGTCGTGCGCGTCAATCCGGAATTCGCTGCTAGTGCCTCCTGCGTTAGGCTTGCTGCAGTTCTCAAAAGCTGAATGCGCTTCCCTAGCGCATCCTTAAAAACGGAATAGTCATTAGTGTTGGATGTATTCATATAAAACTCCTTTCATCCAAAATTTAGAAATTGATGGAAATAATATACAACACTGAAAGGGATTTGTCAATAGGAGAATGAAAAATATTCTGTACAAAATATAAATTTCGGTTGAGCCAAATAACGAGCCTGCTGACTGGCGTATTTGTGGGAAACGAAGTGATAGTTGCTCTTTTGGTTTGCCACAGGCTGCAATATAGCACAAGCCCTCCCTGTTGGATGGCTGATAACTGCAGATTATTGCAAGTCTACAAAACAACTATTTTTGTGTTTTCCTAAATTGATGCTATAAATTGGACAAATTCCATGATAGAATACAAATATAGAAGTATAACCTCGGCGACAGATATAGACAGTTGGGGGTATTCAAATGATTCTTAAGCTTAGTGTAAACAATCAGAGTGTAGAGAGTTCGGGTATTACGAAGGACTACAAGGATGCCCTGTGCGAATATGTATGGAACAGCTTTGAGGCCAATGCAACCGCTGTTGCAATTGATTGTATTCCCAATGAGCTGACAGGAAGTGCAGAGATTGTTATCACTGACAACGGAGATGGAATCGCCTATGATTCCCTTGAACGCACATTTGGTGCATTCCTCGATTCTCAAAAGAACAGCCGATCCCTGCAAATCAAAACAAAGGCAAACAAGGGCAAAGGACGATTCTCGTGTTTTTCCTTTGCATCCTTGGCTGAATGGTCGACGGTAACGGCAACACCAGATGGCAATATCGCGTATACAATCAGCTTGGAGAATGCTGATAAAAACCAATGCGATGTTTCTGATCCGGCACCAACAACGAGATCAACGGGCACGAGACTGATCATCAGTGGCATTGATGGTATATGTGAAGATGATGTAACCTTTGCGCAGTTAGAAGATACTATGCTCAAAGCCTTTGCATGGTATCTGTACCTCAATAAGGATAAGAAAATCGTACTAACCATCAATGGTACAGAGTTGGATTATCGAAAGTACATTAATACTGATGCAAGTGTTGAAAAGGAAATCCTAATATCCAGAATCCCGTTCAAAATTGCGTTGATTGTTTGGAATGAGAAAATTACAGAGAATTTCTCTGTGTATTTCCTGGATGAAGAGGGTGTTGTTAGGTCGAAGGATACGACAACATTTAACCGTAATACGGTGAATTTTAACCACAGTGTATTTGTCACTTCGCCGTTCTTTTTGGGGAGAGACGGAATTACATTAAAGGGCAAAAGAGTAGAACTTGATGGGCAAACTGCGTTGAATGAGTATGATGAAGACAAGAAGGTTCTAAAAGAGTTAAGCAAAGAAATTCAGGATGTTATAGAAGAAAGCTTGCATAAGCACATGGCGGCACAAGTGGATAAAGCCATTGCGCGAATGGAGGCCAGAGATTCTTTCCCTAATTCCCGAATGACTTTTACGGGGCCTTACGTAAAAAGGATTTGGTGCAAGTCACAAAGGAGATTTATCGAATTCAGCCTAGGATATTCCATAACCTGAAGCCGATTCAGGAAAAATCTTTACTGGGTTTTTTGAATTTGTTGCTCAGCTCCGAAGAAAGGGAAAATGTTCTTTCCATTATCGATGAAATTGTTCAACTGTCGCCAAAGCAGCGTGAAGAATTTGCATCTGTGTTAAAGCGGACACATCTGGAGAATATTATAGCAACCATTCGTTTTATTGAAGACCGGTATAAGGTCATCGAGGTTCTCAAGACAATCGTCTTTGACTGTGCAGGATATGCGAATGAACGTGACCACGTTCAAAAGATTGTGGAGCAGCATTACTGGCTGTTCGGAGAACAGTATCACCTGGTAACGGCAGACAAGCGAATGCAAAAGGCGCTTGAAGAGTATCTGTACTTGCTCTATGGTGATAAGGCTCCAAATCCAGTGTTGACACCAGATGAAGAAGAGCTTCGCCGGATGGATATTTTTGCTTGTGCTGCAAGAAATACTGAGGATGCAAATGGTAGTGCGATTCAGGAAAATCTGGTCGTTGAGCTGAAAGCACCCAAAGTAGTGCTCACCAAAGCGGTTTTACGTCAAATTGAAGACTATATGGATTACGTCCGAAAACAACCGTTGTTTAATAGCCAGTACCGCAGATGGAAGTTTATTGCTGTATGTAGCGCTGTTGATGACGATGTCAAGGCACGATACGATTCCCAGAAGTCTAAAGGCAAAAAGGGCTTGGTTGCTGAAATTGACAACTATGAAGTCTATGCTTTGACATGGGATGATGTGTTCCAAAGCTTTGATTTGAGGCATGCTTTCCTGCTGGATAAGCTGAAGATGGATAAAAAGGCGATAGCTGCTGAGATCGCACAGACTGCTGGTGACGAGAAATCTAAGGACACAGCGGATGCTCTGACTGCATTGGTAGCAAATTGATTTGTTAGCAGAGTAAGATTTCCACTTATTTGATTACTTCGTATTGCTAGCTGCCGCCGGGTGGTATCGGTTGATACCACCCGGCGGCAGTTTCTTTTGGGAAGAAAAGACTTGCAATTTCTAAAAGCTATGATACAATCACGACACCTTGGGATGGGAGTTGGTTTCTGCCTTGGGAGAGGAAAACCGCCCGACCCATGTTTTTGACCCATGTTGGAACTAGGGCGGGAGATTACTGGCAGAGTAAGAAAAGCTTCCGGTATTGGCGGTTGGCTCGAAAACAGGGGATGAAAAATCTCTTGAAAACCCGGGCAGCGTAACCATCGGAAAGTGAATCCAAAGTGGTCTTGAATGTGTCGTAAGTCCAAATTTGGCAGTGAAAGCTGCCTGCTTGGCTGACCCATTTTTAAGACCACATTTTTGACCCATATTTTGACCCATACGGGGTTAGCACACAGTGGATTGGGCAGATTTCAGTGGATTCGGAGCGTTGGAAAAAGCCGTCAATATGTGCCAAACCCCTGAATAATCGCCGCAAAAGTATTCCTGACCGCAGCTCATAACCCGGAGGTCGCAGGTTCGAGTCCTGTCTCCGCAACCAGAAA